>OFQZ01000028.1_pt1 | contig 48219 bp, 49 predicted proteins | sample 1543011 | NCBI WGS metagenome assembly OFQZ01 (sample SAMN07774216, study PRJEB24372) | wastewater metagenome | isolation source: Exp Tend NO 0WW | collected 2016-02 | reverse complement strand
ATAATGGGGCTAGAGAACGGTTCTCCAAAAAACCCGAAATAGTATATAGTATAGCCCATGCCATCCCGTAATGTTCTCAAGATAGATGTGCAGAATGTTATTATCAAGGACCGGAGAACCGTTCTTCATGATTGATGATTTAAGTAGTCGAGTCGGGATGATACAGGCTGTGTGTAACGGTCACGTAATTGGAAGTGCTACCGGTTTTTATATAAGGCGTGGTTTGGACGTGTATTTAATCACAAACTGGCACGTACTAAGTGGCAGAAGACCATCTGACAATCAACCAATGGATGGTAGGGGAGCTATACCGGATAAAATTAGCATTTCATGGCTGTCGGAAAAACTTCGGCTAGAGAACGGTTCTCCAAAAAACCAAAAATAGTATATAGTATAGCCCATGCCATCCCGTAATGTTCTCAAGATAGATGTGCAAGAGAGTTACTACCATATCTATGCCCGCGGAGCGAGCCGCCAGGACATCTTTCTCGAGCCCGCGGATTACTACATATTCCTAGAGCTTTTCCGACGGTATCTCTCACCCGAAGAAATCCGTGACAGCTCGGGCATCCCTTACGCTAAGCTAGGTGATGATATCGAGTTACTGTGTTATTGCCCTAGAGAACGGTTCTCCTAAAAACCTAAAATAGTATATAGTATCATCTATGCCATCTCGTAATGTTCTCAAAATAGATGTATCAGAGCATTACTACCATATCTATGCTCGTGGAGCGAGTCGCCAGGACATCTTTCTCGAACCGGCTGACTACTATATCTTCCTCGAACTCTTTCGACGCTATCTCTCGCCTGAAGATATTCGGGACAGTGCTGGTATTTCGTATGCCAAGCTAGGCGACGATATCGAACTACTTTGCTATTGCCTGATGCCGAATCATTTTCATCTGTTGGCATATCAAGTCAACCAAGGCGCGATGTCGCGCTTGATGCGTGGGGTGATGACGGCGTATAGTCGGTATTTCAACAAGAAATACAAGCGCAGCGGCAGCTTGTTTGAGAGCCGCTACAAGGCCTCTATGATTACTAATGATGCGTATCTCATGCATATCTCTCGCTATATACACTTGAACCCGAAGCAGTGGCGGAATTATCCGTATTCGTCGCTTGCGTATTATCTCTATCCGCATAGCGAAGACTGGGTGCAAGAGGCGAGGATTCTCGACTTGTTCCCCTCCCGTGCGGAATACGGGAAATTTGTCGCTGATTACGAGGCGATCAAAGAAAGCCTTGCGCTCATCAAACACGAGCTCGCCGGCGGAGAAATACAGTCATAAATAATAACTATACAATATAATCTCTTTTCTGGAGAACCGTTCTCCAGAAACCGTTCTCCAGAAACCAGAAACGTTCTCCAGAAAAATTCTCTAAAAGCCTGGGGCCTCTCTTGACTGATCTTTCGAGAAGATCACTACCTCTGTTATAATTATCTCTATGAAAATCTTAGTGACCGGCGGAGCCGGATATATCGGATCACATACGGTGGTTGAGCTGCTGAATGGTGGCTACGACGTCGTGGTGATCGATAATCTATCCAATAGCTCGCAAGAGTCGTTGCGACGCGTCAAAGAAATCACGGGTCAGGATGTGGAATTCCGTGAGGCGGATGTACGTGATAGTGCGGTACTGGATGAGATACTTGCGACGGACACTATAGACGCGGTGATCCATTTCGCCGGTCTGAAAGCCGTCGGTGAATCGGTGGCCAAGCCTCTCATGTACTATCAAAACAATCTGGATAGTACCATGGTGCTGCTGGAGCAGATGGACAAACACAATGTCAAGAAGCTTGTCTTTAGCTCGAGCGCGACCGTCTATGGCGATCCGGCCACCCTGCCGATCACCGAGGATATGCCGCGCAGTGCCACGAACCCCTATGGCCAGACGAAGCTGATGATCGAACAGATGCTCGAAGACATCGCTGCCACTCACGGAGGCTGGAACATTACCAGCCTGCGCTACTTCAACCCAGTCGGCGCGCATGAAAGCGGTCGGATAGGCGAAGACCCGAATGGCATCCCGAACAACCTGCTGCCATATGTCAGCCAAACAGCAATCGGCAAGCGCGAAAAGGTGAGTGTGTTCGGTAATGACTACGACACAGTGGATGGTACGGGCGTGCGGGACTATATACATGTCGTTGACCTGGCCGCTGCGCACTTGGCAGCGCTCGAACACCTGGACCATCCCGATATCTACAAGGCATATAACATCGGCACGGGCAATGGCGTCTCTGTGCTGGAGCTTATTGCGGCATTTGGCAAGGCTGTCGGACGTGACATACCGTATGAGATCACTGCGCGTCGGCCGGGCGATGTTGCCGCTTGCTACGCCGACCCAAGTCTGGCTGAACGCGAGCTCAACTGGCAAGCCAAACTCGATATCGATCGCGCCTGCGCCGACAGCTGGCGCTGGCAGTCGCAAAATCCTGATGGCTATACGCTCGTTGGATAATATTGTGAATAAGAGAGGCGCGATATATCCAAACAAAGCCAATATCTTACCTCATGAGTTTTCTGCCGCAACGATACTGGCGAATTCGGGACGGGACGTCGAATTTATTCGTGCAAAAGATCAGAAATTCAACAAAACACCCGATATCATGATGGATGGTATCAAATGGGAAATAAAGTCGCCCAAAACAGACAAGTTAGCCGGTATCGAACGTAATCTCAAACGGGCTTCTCGTCAATCGAGCAATATCATACTAGATGGCAGACGCATTAAGAATCTTCACGATAAAACTGTCCAAGCCTTCCTAGCAAAGCAATTGAAGGAGCAACGAAGGATAGACAGGCTGTTTTACATTAACCGACACAAGGAAGTTATTGACATACGAAGTATAATTTGATAACATATTGATATCGAAGTCTCTGACGGAGCAGTATGTTCCTCTACGGAGACTTCTTTTTTTGTTGAAAAGTAGTCAGGAGTGGTTGCGATATCTTATGATAGCCTGACTCAATAAGAGGTTCTATACGCTACACTAGATACAGATGTCTATAACTATGAAACGTGTGGTGGGGTATATATCAGTCGGCCTGTGGATGGTCGTGATATTCCTGTTTTCCAACCAAGATTCGACTATCTCGAAACGTCAGAGCGGGACGATCGTAGACTTTATAGAATCATTGGGCAGCAGTTTGGGCGAGGATGTACTGACATTTCTGACGCGCAAAGCGGCCCATATACTGGTGTATTTGGTGCTCGGTGTGCTGGTGTACAACCTCGTTCGTACCTACGGGTTATCACGGCGCCGGACGATGCTGATCAGTATCTGCGTCGCGCTCGGTTATGCAGCGTTTGACGAGATCCACCAATTGTTCATACCGGGCCGCAGCGGGGAACTGCGTGATGTGCTGATCGATACGACGGCGGCGAGCATCGGCGTCGTCGGATATGCCCTCATCGACCGGGTGAGATTGAGAAAAAAGCAAATATAGTAGATAATTATACCAAGTAGAAAATAACTGATCGGTGAAATAAATGAGTAAGAATATGTCCCTACAACGGGTAGGGAAGATAGTGGGCGTGGCCGCAGCAATGATGTATGTGCTGGCGGTGTGGGCGGTCATCAATACGCGCATAGTGCCGGTGAAATACCTGGTGATCGGAATCGCCGTGACGGCACTGATACTTGTCGGTATATTGTTGGTATTGTTTCTGAAAAAACTCTCGACAGCAGTCACTGTCGTATTGATGGCAGTGTCAATTCTAATTATCGGAGCAAGCCTGTATGTAGTGTCGGTGAGCCGTTCGACCTCATCTTTTCTCGATGGGATCCAACAAACACCGTATAGCTACGAGACGTATTCGGTGATAGCCGAAAAGAATCGGCACATGACGCTACCAAACGCGGTCAAGGCTGGCATGATACAAAATGATCCCTACCAGACCGAAGCCAGCGAAGGACTGAAGAAGCTGACGAGTGTGACGACGCAAACATACAACGACCCGACGAGTCTGATAGTAGCGCTCGAGGCGGATGAGTCGGATATCGCAGCCGTAAACGATAGTTATCTGCAACTATTGAAAGAGAATCACGAGAGCTTTGAGCAAAATATAGAAGTATTGACGACGTTTCGTGTGCAGGTAAAGCGTGCCACGGCGAGCTCGACCGCCAGTGTGAGCAAGCCGTTCGTGGTATACATCAGCGGGATTGACACTTACGGTGATATTTCGTCCGTGTCGCGAAGTGACGTGAATATGCTGGCAGTCGTCAACCCGACGACGCATACGGTGCTGCTGGTGAACACTCCGCGTGATTATTACGTGCAGTTGCATGGTACGACTGGTACGCGCGACAAGCTGACGCATGCGGGAATCTACGGTATCGATATGTCACGCCAGACACTCGAAGACTTGTACGGTACGAAGATTGATTATTATATCCGGGTGAATTTCACGTCGCTGACGAGTATCGTCGATGCGTTGGGCGGAGTGAATGTGTATTCGGACTACGATTTCAAGTCATTTCATACTGGCTACAACCAACTGGATGGCAAGCGAGCACTGGAATTCTCGCGTGAACGTCATAGCTTCAATGAGGGTGATCGCCAACGCGGCAAGAATCAGCAACGAGTGATCGAAGCAATCATCGCTCAGATGAGCGACCCGAAAAATGCTGTGAATTACCAGGCGATACTGAATTCGTTTCAGGGAGCGCTCCAGACAAATATGAGTCGCGAGGCTCTAACGACGTCAGTAAATCAACAACTCAATGACATGAAGCGATGGCGTTCGGAATCGATCAGCGTGGACGGCGCAGGGGCGAGCGCGCCCACATACAGCATGGGTAGCCAACTGCTCTATGTCATGGTACCGAATCAGCAGACGGTTGACGCTGCAAAGGTGAAAATACAAGCGTATTTGAGTGAGCAGTGATGGATGCTTTACACGATCCTCACTGGGGTGTTGATGTTGCTATGGTGTTAAGCCAAGAAAAAGATCCAATTGATATGCTTGATCAAAAGCTTGAGATAATTGCGTGCAAGATCGATAAGCTTGCCGAATACTTAGATAGTGGGACTATGTCGGACGAGGATCGCGCCATAGCGGAAGATCAGAGAGGACTGCTGATATCTTGTTATATGAGCGATCTCGCACTTAGAGCACTTCTCATATCTGAGAGAAATTCGTGAGTGCTTCGATTGAGTAGCAGGTACGATATATCGATATAAATGTAGGATACTTCATTGACTTTTTATCAAGCTTATGCTAATATGAATGTATAGGTTATCTAAAACAAAAAAACATGAAAAACCCTACACCACAAACTCATACTATCAACGTTATTGACGCCGACGTGCCGTTTACGGTAACCGTCCGTCACGGATAAGAATATGCTGAAACTCAAGCATCATTTCCATTTCCCTGATATCACGTTTGACACCCATCCGCCGCTACAACTCGCGCCGGTTCCTGTTGACGATGATGACGAGCTCACACAGGCAATAGCTGCTGATCCGGTCGATCATGACAACGAATGGACACTCGAAGAACGACCCGATGTCAGTGAGCTTGAATCATTTTGGTCTGAAGTAACTCAAGACCTCAAAAAAGATCCTGAGTGGACTGATTTTAGCCGCGAAGACGCATAAGAGTATGCGTAGCCTCACAACGACTAGTTGCTTGGCTTTACAGAAGCACTCATCTCTGTTAAAATCTACCATTGAGTTAATTAACAAGGAAGAACTATGAAAGCAGTCGTGAAAGTCGGGGGCAAGCAATATATCGTCTCCGAAAAAGAGTCCCTCTTGGTGGATCGCCTCCCTGATGGAACTAAAGAACTCTCGCTCGACGCGCTGATGGTTTTCGATGACAAAAAAGCCACAGTCGGCACGCCTCTAGTTAGTGGCGTGACGATCAAGGCCACGGTCACCGAGCCAGAAGTCAAAGGTGAGAAGCTCCAGATCATCCGCTACAAAGCGAAAAAGCGCGTCGACAAAACCATCGGCCACCGCCAGAAATACAGCAAGATCACTATCGGCGAAATCTCTGAGAAATAATCGCTGGATCTAACTAGAAAAGCCTCCCAACACGGGAGGTTTTTCACGCTTATACTTTTCACGCGCGTGATACAATGGGGGATATATGAAGGGGAGCAAACAGTAGTGGCAAGGCCAGTGATAATTGCTATTACGAACCAAAAGGGAGGCGTCGGCAAGACGACGACGACTATTAATCTCGCCTATTGCCTCGCCAAAGAAGGTGCGCGGGTGTTACTCGTCGACTTTGACCCGCAAGGAAACGCCAGTAGCGGCCTCGGGATCGACAAAACCAAGCTGAAAGCAACGGTGCTCGACGTCGTGCAACAGCAGATCAAGATAAAAGACGTCATCCTCAAAACGAATATTAAGCGCGTTGATATCGTGCCGGCCACGCCACAGCTTGCCAACGCCGAGGTGGAGCTCGCGCGTGCCGAGCGTCGGTTTGTCCGTCTCAAGGATGCTCTGGCTGAAGTGGACGGCTATGACTATGTGCTCATCGACAGTCCGCCGAGTTTGAGTTTGCTGACGGTCAACGGATTGATCGCGGCGCAGTATGTCTTGTTGCCTGTCCAGGCGGAATTCTACGCTCTCGAGGGTCTAGGGCAACTGCTCGAGACGATGCAGCTGATCCGAAAGGGCATGAACCCGACACTCGAGCTCATCGGCGTGCTAGTGACGATGATGGATTCCCGAACGACACTGTCGAACCAGGTTTATGCTGAGATCAAAAAGCATTTCCCAGGGAAGGTATTTGAGACGACGATTCCGCGCAATGTCCGTATCGCTGAGGCGCCAAGCCATGGCGTGCCAGTCGGGATGTATGACAGGTGGAGCAAGGGTGCGCGTGCCTACAAGGCGCTTGCCGAAGAAGTAACCAAACGGGTGGGGCAAAAAGGAGGCGAGAGTCAGTAATTATGAGTGCAAAGAAAACTGGATTAGGCCGCGGATTTGACTCGCTCATCCCGATAGATGTGCTCGATGAGAGCTTTGACCCCACGGCGCAGCAGGAGGCTCAGACCTCTGATCTGCGACATCTGAAACTAGACGAAATTCACCCCAATGACGAGCAGCCGAGACGGGCATTTGATGACGATGCACTCGAAGAGTTGACGGCTTCTATCCGTGAGCACGGCGTGATCCAGCCGATCGTGGTTTCTCCGGCTAGCGGTGGAACGTACCAGATCGTCGCTGGTGAACGGCGTTGGCGTGCGACTCGTGCGGCAGGGCTGACCAAGATCCCGGCGATCATCCGGACACTTTCTAACCAGCACAAACTGGAAATCGCATTGATCGAAAACTTGCAGCGTAAGGATTTGAATCCTTTGGAAATGGCGACCGCGTATCTCAAGCTCCATACTCAATTCAACATGACATATGAGGCGATCGGGCAGCGCGTGGGCGGCAAGGCAGTCAGCACGATCAGTAATGCGATGCGGCTCTTGCAACTACCCGAGGCAGCCAAACAGGCGCTGGTGAAGGGGGAAATCAGTGAAGGCCACGCCCGCCAAGTATTGGCGCTCGAAGATGAGGACTCACAAGAAGAATTAGTAAAACGGATTGTTGCCGAAGGCTGGAGTGTACGCAAAACAGAGCAATTTGTCGTCGGGTTCAAAAAAGCTGCCAAGGACGGCAAGAACGTCGAAACACATGCGGTGAAACATACGCGAACCGAAACGGTCTTCACCAAGCACCTCTCGAAACGGCTTGGCGTACCAGTAGCCCACAAAACAACCGCCAAAGGCGGCCAGTTGATCATCTCCTACCGCAACGACCAAGAACTCTCCGCGCTTGAAGAAAAACTAGGGTAGCTGCCTCTCCGCGTCCTTCCATCTCTACGGTCGCTTCGACCCACTCGCAAAGCCAAGTGGTCGGGTTCCGCTCAGAACCTCTTTTCCTCCCCGCTCCCGTCGTCAAAACGGGCGAAGCCCGTTTCACGTAGGTCACTGTCCGCCTCACTGTCGTCTCCCGTTCTCGCAGTCGACCGTTACGGCATGCTCTAAAGTAGCATGCCTGCACTTCGCTTTTAGTCTCCTTTGAGAAGGGAGACGACATTGAGCCGGCTGGCGTCAGCCAGACACCCTGTGATTCTCTGTAGCCTGTTCTCTTGCATCCCCTGCGACTCCTGCCGCCAATTCGACTAAGCCGAGCGAGACAGAGTCCCACCCACCGAATAACGAACAAAAACTCTGCCCCGAGCTAGCCTTTGTATAAAGGCGAGGGGACGCGCCCGAAGGGACGACGTTTTTGTTCCGGTGGGTGGGGCTCTGGCGACCATCGCGCGCAGGAGCTTGGCGGAGAGTTTTGGTTACTTTTGCGGACAAAAGTAACGAACTACCTGCCTCGGTACTCGGGGTAAACGAGCCGGCTGTGCAAGCCAAGTAAGCCATCTGGTGGAGATATTTTACCTAATTTCTAGAACGTTCTAATCTTGGTGAACGGATATACCCGCAAACCAACCGGCCCTACGACGTCGTAGAGCGGAATCGTACCCATCCCATTACGGGAATCGAGCGAATAGCCGTTTTGACGATGATCGCCTGAGACAAATATTTCACCACTGGGAACCACTTCGTCGACGTCACCGTCAGTCGGACTGGAAGGGCCGTTGGGGGTCAGGGCGTCGGGGTCGAATCCTTTGGGATGCTGGCTGTTGTAGACGGTGTAAGTGCCGTTTTTGAGCGCGACTCGTTCGCCCGGTAGCCCGATGACGCGCTTGACGATGTACTCGTCTTGCATTCCCTCTGAGAACCTTGGGTTTTTGAACACAATCACTTGCCCGCGTTGTGGTTGGTAGACCTTGCCCTGAAGATGGTTCCAGGTGACGGGCAGGCGATTGACGATCAGGCGATCGTTGGTATAGAGCGTCGTCTCCATGCTGGGTCCAAAGACGCTAAAGCTACGGAATAAAAATGTGTTGATGAGCCACGCGCCAATGACAACGGCTAGGATGAAGACGATCACCCCGAGGATGTCGCGTAGTACTTTGTGGGTATCGAAAAAAGCTGGTTTCATACCTACCCAGCATACACTGTTGTAGCCTCAAAAACCATGAGCATTTTGGTTGTATAAATGAATCCAAATCGAGTATAGTAATACGAGTAATTCATGAATAAAAGACGTACTCAGCCGCCGCAAAGTATCGATGGATTCGCTTTGCGACGTCGCACGCCTCAAGGGGGTGCGAATCATCCATTAGCCTCCGACAATATGCGTGTGCCGGAGCGTTTTGTTCATGACGGAAATTTGCCACGGCCAGTTCCTCGTACACAAGCGCCGCAAGAGCATGTCTCGGCTCCTCCTGCACAAACGCTCCGACCACACGAGCCTGCAATCGAAGATCTGCGGCGCTCTGATATCGATGCATCGCTGAATTCAATTGACGAAACACCGAAGCCAAAAGCCCCCAAGCGTCGTTGGCGACCCGGCAAGAAGTTTTTCAAGCGCCTCATCCTCGTCGTGCTTTTGCTGGCAATTCTGCTGGTCGCGTATGTCGGTATCAAGGCTATGATAGCCAGCAGCAAAGTGTTCAAAGGCAATATTTTTGACCTCTTGGGACAGGGTCAACAGCTGAAAACAGACGAGTATGGCCGGAGCAACATACTGGTTTTTGGGACGAGCGAGGACGATCCGGGGCACGAAGCTGGTGAGCTGACGGACTCGATCATGATCATCAGCTTGGATCAAAAAAACAAAAATGCCGGGATGATCAGTGTGCCGCGTGATTTGTGGGTGAAATATGGACAGGCCTGCACTGCGGGGTACGAAGGGCGCATCAACGCTGTCTACGAGTGCCAGTCCGAGGCCGGCAAGAACCAAGCGGCGGGTGCAGAAGCACTCAAGAAAAATGTCAGTGATAATTTTGGTATCGATATCCAGTATTATGCCCAGGTCAACTACACTGTCGTGCGCCAGGTCGTCGATGCAGTCGGTGGCGTGACGGTCAAGATCGAGAGTGACGACCCTCGGGGTATACTGGATCGTAACTTTGACTGGAAATGCGGCTACAAGTGCTACTACGTCAAGTATGCTAATGGCCCAGTTGACCTCGATGGCGAACATGCGCTGGCGCTGGCGCGAGCTCGTAACGCAGCCGGGGGCTATGGGCTGCCAAATGCCAATTTTGATCGCGAGAAAAACCAGCAGAAAATCATCACCGCACTTAAGGAAAAGGCGACCAGTGCCGGCACGCTGTCAAACCCGGCAGCAGTCACAGGCATAATTGACGCGCTTGGCGACAATGTCCGAACCAATTTCACAGGACCTGAGGTCAAGACGCTGATATCGCTTGCCAAAGACATCCCGAGTGACAAAATCAAATCGATTAGTCTGATTGAAGCTGGCGATATGATGGTCACGACAGGCAATGTGAGCGGTCAGAGTATCGTGCGGCCGGTCGCCGGGATCTATGATTTTAGCGATATCCAAAGTTATGTGCGCAAGAAATTCGATGCCCTCAAGGGCGGCGAGGCGGCCGATGTCGCGATCCTCAATGGCTCGACGCGGCTCGGGGTTGCCTCGGCGAAAGCCAAGGAGCTGAAGGCGGCCGATATAGCGGTTTCGAGTGTCGGAGACACCGAGGCAAACAACTACCCGACAATTTCTTGGTACGATCTGAGTGGTGGCAAACAGCCCAAGATGGCGGCGAAACTAAAACAAGAGCTCGGCGTCGAGAGCGCTGGGACGAAGCTACCGACGGGCGTGCAGTCGGAAGCGGATTTTGTTATAATTATCGGAGATGGAGTTAATTAAAGCAGTCTCTCGCCGTACCCGACTCGGCGAGATCACTTATGACATATTGAACGTTGCGTACGCAGGACTTTTGCTGATCCTCGTGCTCAATTTTGATCCGCCGATTTTGGCGTTTGTCGTCGTGCTGCTCAGTAAATGGCGCGTATTTGCGGTCAGGCCGCGGTTTTGGAAAGCAAATATACAGAGCAACTTGATCGATACGATTGTCGGTGTCTCGACCGTTGGCTTGTTATGGTTGACGCACGACCAGTTGCTCGTGCAGGTCGGTATCACGGCATTATTTGCCGCCTGGCTTGTCATCCTCAAACCACGATCCAAAAAGCACTGGGTGCTGGTGCAGGCCGGGGTCGGGCAGTTTGTTGGCTTGACAGTGCTGTTCAGCGTTGCCCACCAGTTGCCAGATGTCGCTGTGGTGCTGCTCGCGGGGCTCGTCGCGTATGCCACGGCGCGTCATGCGTTGACGGCCTTTTCGTCAGAATCAGAGCGCTCGTTGTTGAGCCTCGCGTGGGTGTTTGTGGTCATGGAACTTGCCTGGCTCTCCTACCACTGGATCATTGCCTACGCGATCGGGCCGCAGCTAATGATCCCGCAAATTGCCATCGTCGCCGGACTCATCGGTTTTGTGGCAATTACCATATATAGTGCATTTGAAAACGATGGCAAGATAGAATTTCGCGAACTCAGATGGCCGTTCATTTTCTCAGGATTGATTCTTATACTGCTGTTGGTACGCTTTAGCGGACTTGATGTATCACAACTATAATCTATCTATCGAGGGGGTGAGATATGACGATCAATACAGAGGCAGACCAGCCAAAACAGCCAGTGCCAGCCGTTCCGATTCAGCCTGCGGTGACACAGACTCTGCGACGTCACGCTGGGTGGCAGGTCGCCGGTGTCATACTACTTTGTTTTGTTGCTAGTTTTCTCGGTACATGGGTGTTTATGCGCACCGGGCTCGTGAGCTCGAGCAACGTGACGACCAGTACGGAGCGACAACGAATCGTCGAAGAGGGCAACGTGCTGGCCGACGTTTCCCGAGAAGTGAGCCCGAGTGTTGTCTCGATTGTGACCGAGTCGACGACGCGTACCTATCTCGGTTCAGCTCAGCAAGAGAGCGCCGGTAGTGGGATTATCATCTCCAAAGACGGCTATGTATTGACGAACCGACACGTGATCCCAGCTTCTGCAACCAATGTCCAGGTCGTACTCTCAGACGGGACGGTTTATGACAATGTCAAAGTTGTCGGGCGTGATTCGCTCAACGACCTCGCTTTTCTGAAAATTGACGGTGTGACTAACCTGACGGCGGCCAAGCTTGGCACGTCGAGCGGTGTAAAAGTCGGCGGCAAGGTGATCGCCATCGGCAACGCACTCGGCCAGTACCAGACGACCGTGACCTCGGGGATTATCTCGGCGATTGGTCGGCCACTCACCGCGTCAGACGAGACGGGCGACTCCTCGGAACAGCTTGAAAACTTACTACAGACCGACGCAGCGATTAACCCAGGCAACTCTGGCGGGCCTCTCGTCAATATGGCCGGGGAAGTCATCGGGATCAATACCGCCGTTGCTAGTGACGCGCAGGGTATTGGTTTTGCTATTCCGATCGATGATGCGAGGGGACTGATCAAAAGCGTCACAGAGATGGGGGAGCTAAAACGAGCCTACTTGGGCGTGCGCTATGTCTCGATCACCCCAGATGTCGTGACGCAGCTCAAACTCTCAGTCAAAAGCGGTGCCTATGTCAGTACCGATAGTGATTCCGTGGTGAGCGGCAGCCCGGCAGCAAAGGCCGGGATCCAGCCCAAAGATATCATCGTGAAAGTCAATGGTGTCAGTGTCGATGGCCAGCATCCGCTCTCGAGCCTGCTGTCGCAATTTGTCCCCGGCGATACAATCACGCTGAGTATCCTGCGCGACGGCAAGACGGTTGAGCTCAAGGCGACGCTATCGCAGTTTAACGGATAAGGTGGTAGGGCAAAGTTCTTAGTTCTCGGTTCTTAGTAATCACATAAACAGCACGCATACTTACCGTACTGACTACCTTCTCAAGACGACAATGTAATTTCGGACTGTCTCTAGTTGCAGGCCGTGTTGCGCTCCGCGAGAGATGATCGCGTCGTGTTGTTCCGGGTCAGCTTCGAGGAGGACGTAGCCGCTCGGTGTGAGTACGTGCGGGGCTTGCTCTAGTAGATCATAGATGAGTGCTAGCCCGTGCTGCTCAGCAAAGAGTGCGAGCGCTGGCTCGTGGTCCGTCTCGGGTGATCGCTCCCACGTCTTATCGACGTAGGGAAGGTTGGCTAGGATGAAATCGACGGTAGGCGTCGTGTCGCCGACACCAGACAGCAAGTTGCTCTCGATCGTACGAACATCGGCATGCAAGATTTTGGCATTTTCTTGGGCTACTCCGAGCGCGGCAGGACTGATGTCGGCGATTGTGACGTCGAGTTTCGGTAGCTCCAATTTTGCGGTAATCCCCAGGCATCCCGACCCCGTCCCGACATCGATTAAAAAGATCTGTTCTTTTGATCTGGTGTTTTTTACAAGTATCGAGGAATGAAGCGATTTGAGGAGGTCGATCATCGTCTCGCTTTCGGGGCGAGGGATGAGGACGTCGCGAGTAACTATGAATTCACGGCCGTAGAATTCTTTGCGGCCGGTGAGGTAGGCGATCGGTTCGCGCGCCAATCGTCGTGCCGCCAGTCTATTCGCGGTTTGCAGGGAGTCTCCTTGCAACGGTTCGTTGCCATGCGCATGGAGCCAGGTTCGGCTTTTGCCGAGCGCGTGCGCCAACAACACCTCGGCGTCAAGCCAAGCCGAAGTAACTCCAGACTGCTGGAGCTTTTGGGTTGCAATTGTCAGCCACTGCGAAATCATTACGACTCATTATGTCACCTCTGTTTAAAAATACAAATTATTAAGAAATACAGTTGACGTATTGACAAATAGAGAGAGAGAGTATTATAAGCACATTGCTAAACAATAAGCACTTTAGAAAAAGAAAAATCAATAAAAAGGCACCATCACAATGAGCGAAACCACACAACCCGCACCAGACAAAAAAGAACTTCCCAAATGGGATCGATCGCCCGAGGGTGTACACAATGCGGTCGGGCGTATAGGGAAAAAACTTGCTGAACGAGCAGCAAAGCTGAGCCATATAGGGAGCCCTGAGGCTAATACTGGGCAGCTATGGTATGACACGTCCAACCAAAAGGCTGTGCGCGGTATGGTGGCGAGTCATTCAACTGTTGTTACACACGAAGATCTTCATGATGCGTATCTTGGGAGGGAGCTCGAAACGACTTCAGGCGGTAACAGTCTTCGTCAATGGGTTCAATCAAATCGTGGGGCGGGGAAGTATGAGGATGTAGACATAAAGACGAATCCTAGCAAAGTATCAGCAAGGAAATCTGGAGCCTATCCAAAAATTGAAGGTCTCGATCCTTCTCTCAACTTAACCGAAGTGACCACTCCTGCAGCGGTCGGACTTGTTGCTGCCCATCTACTCAACGGTGTGCGCGGCGACATTGCTGAGGCAGAGATTCATGAAGAAAAGAAAAACGCACAGACCATAATTGATGCGATCAACAATCCTGAGTTTAAGAAATAAGCTTAGGATCTACGAAGCACCCTGGGCTTTGAGCTCTCGTTCGTAGGCCTGGAGTTTTTCAATCAAATCATCAATATCCCCGTTCATTGCAGCGGGGATGTTACTACGTGAGTAGCCAATGCGATGGTCGGTGATACGGTCTTGCGGAAAGTTGTAGGTACGGATTTTTTCGCTCCGGTCGCCCGAGCCGATCAAGCTGCGTCGTTCGGCACTTGACCGAGCGTTTTCTTCGTCAATTTTGATCTGGAGCAGGCGCGAGCGAAGTACACTGAGCGCCTTGGCTTTGTTTTTGAGCTGGGATTTTTCGTCTTGGTTTGACACCACGAGCCCGGAGGGAAGGTGGGTGATGCGGACGGCGGAGTCGGTCGTGTTGACGCTTTGACCGCCATGACCACTGGCTCGATAGATGTCGATGCGGAGGTCACCAGGGTTAATCTCGATGTCAGTTTCCTCGGCTTCGGGGAGGACGGCCACGGTCACGGTACTGGTATGGATACGTCCTTGGCTCTCGGTGGTTGGGACACGCTGGACGCGGTGGACACCAGACTCGAATTTTAGCTGAGCATAGGGCGCGTCGCCCTTGATCCCAAAAATAACTTCTTTGTAGCCACCGGAATCATTGAGACTCTCGCCCAGGAGCTCGGTTTTGAAACTATGGGTCTCGCACCATCTCAGGTACATACGGTAGAGTTCTTGGGCGAACAATGACGCTTCGTCTCCGCCGGCTCCGGCACGGATTTCCATGATAATGTTTTTTTCGTCGTTCGGATCCTTAGGGGTGAGCATGACAAAAAGCTCTTCGTCGAGGCGCTGCAAGGCTTGCTCGGTTTCTTCGACTTCTGTTTTGGCCAACTGTGCGAGCTCGTCGCCACCGCTCGACAGTTCGCGGGCTTCGGCGAGCTGAGTCTGCAGTGTTTCACGGCGCTGAGCCTTGCTGATCAGGAGCTCTAATTCTGCAAATCGGCGATTTTTGGTGGCGTATGAGGGATCGCTAAAAGCGCTGGCTGAGCTCAAGAACTCTTCGAGCTGTTGACGCTCGCTCTGGAGTTCATCTAGTGGGAGGGAAATCGACGACATGTGTAGGGTCATCCCTGTCGCTTTACGAGCAAGATAATACCAATGATGATGCCAGGTAGCCATGTCAAAATAGTGACGGCTCCTATGAGAAAGATAAAAATATTGATGATCGATTGACCGGGGTTGCTCGCAAATAACTCACCTTCCACAGGAGTTGCCTGTGAAAGCATAATGTTGCTGATCAGCCCGAGGATAATACCCAGTATGAACAATACAGAAGGGGCTACGAGGCAAAAAACGCCCCAAAAAAGTAGCTTTTTTTTGCGTTGCTGGTCTAGTTGCTGTGGAAGTGGTGAGTCATTCATAGTCGCTTGTGAGTAACTTGTCTCATTATAGCAAAAACACCCCTGATAGCAGAGGGTGCTTTTGAAGGTAAAACGACTAAACGCGACTAGCTTTGCGCTTGCGGACGAATTTCGTGATCAGCAAGGCTGCAGCAGCGACGATGAGCGCAAGGCCGAGAGCGACTGGGATGATGACGTTGTAGCCAGTGTTTGATAGGCCGCCGTTTGAGCCGGTGCTCGCACCAGCCGTACAGCCTGCGTCAAAGGTTCCGCAATCATAGGTACCCGTGCCGTATGCTTCGGCGCCTAGGAGGTAGTAGGGATGTTGTATACTCATATTTGATCCTTGTTATTTTTAACCGTAAGACTTATTATGAAGTCATATTATACCAGTGGAGGAGAAAAAGCTATGGTTTCGACGTATTTTGCAGACATATTAGGGCTCGGTACCCCAGAACTCATTATCATTGTAGTTATTATACTGCTGTTATTCGGTGGAAGCCAGTTGCCTAAGCTTGCTCGCAACCTCGGGAGCTCGGCCAAAGAACTCCGCAAAGGTCTCGACGAATCAAAAAAAGGCTCAGGCAAACCTTCAGACACGACAACGCCCGGCAATAATACTAACAATACTGATACACAAAACAGGGGATAATATATGGCAGCGGCTAAGAAGGCTGCAGGGTCACGCGCTCTTACGCTGCATGACCACATAAAAGAACTGCGCAACCGGTTCTTTGGTGTGGCGATTATATTTATTGTCGTGTCAGCAGTAGCCTATAACTACAAAGACACGCTGCTGTACTATCTGCTCAAACCGCTTGGTGATCAGAAGCTGATCTACCTCAATCCTGCTGGTGGATTTAGCTTCATCTTCCAGGTGACAATGTATGTTGGGGTTGCGGCGGCTGTACCATTTCTGATCTATAACCTCTACAAATTTGTCGCGCCGGCATTGCCGGCATCGGCCAGGAAGCACTCGGCACTTGTGATCATGGCCTCGCTATTGCTATTGTGCTGTGGCGTGGCATTTGGATATCTGATCGCGATCCCTGGTGCATTGAATTTTCTGAATCACTTCGGTGATGGGTATGTCACGGCCAGCTTGACCGCTGATTCATATCTGAACTTCATCCTTGCCTATACTGCAGGGCTGGGGATTCTCTTCCAGCTGCCCCTCGTCCTCTTGTTGATCCACTGGGTTCACCCGCTGAAGCCATTAGGGCTTCTCAAGTTTGAGCGATATATGATCTTGATATCTTTTGTGGCTGCCGCTATGATTACGCCGACACCTGATGTTGTGAACCAACTTATTATTGCCTTACCCATCATCATTATGTATCAAATGGGTGTCGTGGCTATCTGTATATCTATTTTCAATGCAAAGCGGCGCGCTCGTCCTCCAAAGCTTTCTCGCGCTGATAAAAAATCCCAGAAGAAAGCTGATGCGTTGGCCAAAAAAACAAAACCTGCCACAAAACCGGTATTCCCGGAAGTACCTGAGCCAGCCATGGTTGCTAGTTTTGAGCAACTACTGCCTGAACCCAAGGTAGACACCCCGGCGACAATAATCCGCCCTCAATACCGTCCTGATATCATGGATCCTGCGAAGAAGCACAAAATTGTCGTATCGGTTGCCCCCAAGACGGACAATGGATTTATCCCAGCACAACCATCACAGACTCGAAAGAGTATGGATATAATGATCGCTTCGTCGAAGCCCGATCGGAATCAACGCGGCGTGATCATTCGCCCAGATAGGCCGGAACACCATCGGCAGCCTGTGCTACAAGTGCCTCGGCGAGAGCGTCGGGTAGCTTCTACAATTGACGGCATTTCAGTTATATCAGTTATATAAAATGTCATAAAAGCACTTGACTAATCGTCTGCGTGGGTTTAAAGTTGATCTATATCATTTAAAACAAAATAAGGGTAATTGAGATGTTAAAAATAGACACCACCAAACTTCTCCAAGCTGAAATGGATCGAAAATCATTTCTGAAAAATGCAGGAATTGCATTTGTGAGTATTATCGGTGTTGCGACATTGGTCAAAAACATCAATGGCATCGCAGCACAGGGAAGCGCAAGCTCAAAAACTTCATCGACCTATGGATATGGTGGCTCGGCGTACGGCGGCAACCAAACAGTCAGCTAATAATAGTATTTCGGTTATTCTAAAATCTGTTACTATATTTGTAACAGATTTTTATTTGGAGGGATAATTTGAACAAATAGTCGCATGATGCCATATGACGTAATTGCTGAATAAAGAAGAAATTACTAATAAAAGCAAAAAAGACTATACACATTTGAAAATAATGTAGTAAAGTAATCATAAGTATTACGAAAAGGAGTGTATAAGGAATGGCTCGATTACCAATACCAGGAAGTGACCAAGGTTCTTGGGGACAGATCCTCAACGATTATTTGTCCCAGTCACACAGTACTGACGGAAATATCAAACCAGGCGTCATCACCGAATCTCATCTTGATACGGCTGCCGCTGCAAAATTGAATGCGACTGCTGGTCCTACCGGTGCAACCGGTGCGACTGGTCCTACCGGTGCAACTGGTGCCACGGGTACAGCTGGCGCGGCAGGTGCTGCCGGTGCAGTCGGCGCGACTGGTGCGACTGGCCCTACTGGCGCCGCTGGTAGTGCAGGTGCTGCCGGTGCAGTCGGTGCCACTGGTGCCACTGGTGCGACTGGTGTCGCTGGCGCAGACGGTACTTCTGTAGAAATCCAAGGCTCTGTAGCAAATGCAGCCGCTCTACCAACTGGACTCACGGTCGGTGACGCAGGTAAAGGCTGGATCACTAATGATAACGGTCATCTCAATGTATGGACGGGATCGGCCTGGACAGACGCTGGTGCGGTTCGTGGTCCTACGGGTCCTGTCGGTGCGACTGGTGCCGCAGGTGCTGCCGGTGCAGTTGGCGCGACCGGTGCCACGGGTGCAGCTGGTAGCGCAGGCGCTGCCGGTGCGGCTGGAGCGACGGGTGCAACTGGTCCTACCGGTGCCGCAGGCGCTGCCGGTGCAGTTGGCGCGACGGGTGCAACCGGCGCTGCTGGCAGTGGTGGTTACGCATTCACATTCCGCGCGGTGACATCGAGCACTACAGCAGCTAACCTCGAAGCGTTACTGGTTGACAGCACGTCTGGCGGTATCACTGTCACTCTACCTGCGCCGGGTCTCAACCGGGTTGTGCGCGTCAAACGACTCAACCCAGCGGGTAACGGCATCCAGGTTGCAGCACCAGGTGGATCGTATATCGATGCAGTTTCAGTAGGAACAGACACACTTAACACACAGTTTGATAGCCGCGACTACTGGTCTGACGGCAGTAACTGGTACAGATAGGAGGGATGAGAGATGCCTTTTAACGGAACAGGAAGTACTATATCAAGCGCGACTGACGTATTCTTCACCAGTCCTGCGGCAGGAAAGTATATCTCCTACAACAGTGGAACAAGCAAATGGGTTGATAGCACACTGAACGGAACGGCAGCACTCGCCACAGGCGGTGGTGTCGAAACGCTGAACGCTCTCGGTAGTGGTAGCGGCACACGAGCGATCAACCTCACGAGCGGCAACGTCGTGAGCGCGACGCTTGCAGGAAACACGACATTTACCTTCGCAGGCGCAACAGCTTCTACGGCATGTTCATTTGGCCTCTACCTCACACAGGATGCGACCGGTAGCCGAACTGTGACATGGCCAGCGAGCGTCAAGTGGTCAGGTGGCACAGCGCCGACACTCTCAACAGGTGCGAGCGCAGTCGACATCCTCGTGTTTGAAACGATCAACGGCGGCACCACATGGTACGGCTCACTCGTCGGACTCAGCTTCTCGTAGTCTCAGGGGACAAGATAATAAAAATAATCCTGGATTACTCCAGGATTATTTTTGTTTTTATTATCTTAGATATTCTTTAAAGAGATAAAGATATACAACAAACTGATTATTTTTCGGTAGCTTTGGCGGCTTTTTTGTCGGCGCGCTCGGCTGATTTCTTGGCTTTGTTGGCAAGTGCTGCCTTGCGGTCTTCGGCGGCTTTTGAGCGAGCCTTGAAACGGTCGACACGGCCTTCGGTGTCGATGATCTTCTCTTCGCCAGTGAAGAACGGGTGTGAAGCACTCGAGATGTGCAGCTTGATCAGGGGGTATTCGTTGCCGTCTTCCCATTTGATTTTGTCATCTGTTTTTGCGGTACTCTGCGTCAGAAACGCAAACTGAGCTGAATCGTCCTGAAAGACGACGGGTCGGTAATCTGTTGGGTGTAAGTCTTTTTTCATAAGTCAACGACTATAGTAGCAGATACAAAAACTGTTGTCAAAGGGAGCTAACGGAGGTACTATAAAGCCATAAACAGTATGAAATAAAAAGGAAAAGACATACCTCATCCTCATCACGAACTTGGCTTTGAACACGCTATGCCGGGCGCTTCTCGTCGTGGCGAGGAGGTGTCGATCGTTTCTCCGGGTGAGGAGACGCTTGAAGTGCTCCAGGATAGAGCGACACATCACTTGGAAACCGCAGCGAATGTACGCCATATTCTTGAAGAGCAACCCGGAGATGTAGACAAGAACATTGCTGAGTTTGTGGATGCGACTAATGATTATGCGCTACACGATGGCACTGTTGAAGCAAAGGACGAGGCTATTATTGCTGATGAGGTTGCGATAGTGGCAATGGACGGTGGGCACAATGTTGCAGTTCTGGCTGCTGCGCTCGAGCAGCAACCGTTAGAGCCGTTAGGTGATGCATTGCAGGAAATTGCGGCCGTGAAGGGTGATGACGCAGTTAATCAAGTTATAGAGGCGATTGAAGATGCAGAGAATCTTGGACTAGAGAGAGAGGAGTCTGGCTCTACCGATACATACAGAAAACTTCTCAATATAGATCCACGCAACAACTTTACTGTTCGAGTTATTCCGGGTGAAGATAATGACAGAGCCTCCATGCTTACTCATCTTACTCCTGCGATTGAGCGAAAATTAGGCACTTCAAATCCTGAGGAAATTGCGTTGATGGAATGTGATACGACAGAGAGGTTTACTGTGCCCAATACGGAGCGTGTGGGCGAGGCAATTGAGATACACAATGAGGTACGGCGTCCAATTATGGATATAAGCATTGAGGACGAGGCAGCGAGAGCCGCTGTGAAGGAAGCATTAGAAAAGCGTCTCGTAGGCTTCGAGACAGTATTTAAGGAGCTTTCTGAGACACAAGGTAAGACAGCTGAAGAAAGACGCACCATCCTGCATGAGATAACTGATCCTCGAGACGGGCTACTTGTCCGTAGTGGGGTGTGGTCGAGGCGCTATGGGGATCGGTTGTCTTCGGAAGGTAACGGCAATCTTTTTGGTCGTCCTCGGGGCACGGTGGCCGATTTATATATCGATCCCTCTGATATCGAGCAATATGAGGTACTTGACGAGAGACTCAATGCGCTTGCTGGCGAAGTTGCTCCTCATTTAGGCCTTACTCCGTATGACAGCCTGAGTGAATTAACGGAAAGAGTGGCGAGTGTTGCAGAACTGACATTTCCATCGGGTGTTGAGCTAATGCATAGGACTAAATGGGAGTCATTCGGACGCATTCTGTCCCAGGGTCAACTCGCTACCAGAGGCATGATGCTTCACTTTGCTGATAACAGCAAGCGGGGGTTGAACCTCAACGGCGCTTTCGTTCATTTTACTCCGCCCGGTACGAGCGCTGAGGAATATGGCGATGTGTTGATCGGTGTGCCAATTGACACAATTGTGAGGCATTCCCCACGTCTACAGTTGGAAGCAGAATATATACGTAACATTTTCCAAAGGGACGGTAAAGACTACGCAACCCAAGAAGTTATGGGCGCATTTACTATTAACCAACCAGATGAGGAGCGCGTGACACCACTGGTCTTTAGAAAAGCCCTCCAGGCATTACAGGACACGATAGCAAAGGGCGCTAATCGTCTCGATATCAAACAGGGTTCTGTCGACAACCTATCATTTGCCGCTTCTAATGATAAACAGACTGCCTCATCATATTTATATCCTCTGACCGAAATTCACGCCTATACTGACAATCCGAGTAAGGTTGACGAAATGGCCGCAACATATCCTGAATTATCTCAGAAGCTTTATTCGGTAACCAGTTCAATAGTTGGGGTCACCAGAGAGGTTGAAGATCTGAGAGGCGTTAAATATACCCATGCTCCGTTGCGAGAAGTTAATCTCCCTAATTTTTCAGTACGTAACGGTTCGCTGAAGGTGTATGCACCTATATATGCCGAAGAAGTCCCATTTACAGAAGCCGTGATGGCGGCTACACACGCAGGGAGCCAGCTCGATTTCAGTCTCGAAACGACAGTCGCTGAGAGCCTACCGAGACTGAGCGGCAGATTGGTCAATGATGCTGACGAGGATCCCGAAGCCGTATTTGCACGAATGATGAATGTTGTGAATGCCAAAAAACTGAACGTAAGCCCTGTGGACGCGCTCCAAGGATATCTGGAGGGGAGGGAGAGATTTCAGGACAAGGGAATCACTATCGAGAATCTTGCCAAGACGATAGCCCTCCCCAAGGCCTTAATGCTTGTCAAGGCGATGCCGGATCAATCACTGAGCGAGAGCGAGTTCAAGGCATGGAACCAGCTCGGTATCACGCCGGAAGACGCCAGAGAGCTGACACAAGTGGTGGGCGACAGACTATTTGAAGATGATCGAGCAAATTTCGTGCGAAACTACGCCATGCTCCAGAGCCGTGGTTATAAAATATCCGCCGCACAGGAGCTGCTCTACCGACAGTATGAGCAAAACGAAGCTTCCGCACGCGTGCAAGTTGCGGAGGCGCACAGTGAACCATATGGTCTAATCTAGTCGCACGCTTGATTCCTCTCGCAAAGCGTTGTATTATTATGCGGTAACAATTTTTAACGAAACAACCCACGCATGTATCCTTCCGCTGTACAGCGGACAAGCGCGGGTGAAGGGAGAAGGATATCATGGCCGTAGAGGTTGATATCAAGGCTTTGCTCGAAGCCGGTGTTCATTTCGGACACAAAACGAGCCGCTGGCACCCAAAAATGGCCCAGTATATTCATAGCAAACGTCAGGACAGTCATATCATTGACCTCGTCAAAACTGTCGATGGGCTCGAAAAAGCACTCGGTTTCATCACCGAGACCGTTGCTGCCGGCAAGCAAGTCCTGCTCGTCGGTACGAAGCGCCAGGCACAAGGCATCGTCCGCGCAACGGCCGAGAAAGTCGGCCAACCGTTTGTCACTGAGCGTTGGATGGGCGGCATGTTGACTAACGTTGCGACCGTCAGCGGCCGCATCAAAGAGCTCAAGTCGCTCGAGAAGCGCATGGACTCAGGCGAGCTCGCCAATCGCTACAGCAAACTCGAAGTACAGCGTTTCCAAGAGGAAATTGATGACCTCAACAACAAATACGGTGGTATCAAGGATTTGAACGGCAAGCCAGGCGCCGTCTTCGTCACCGATGTGGTCGAGAACGCCAATGCCGTCAAGGAAGCTATCAAACTCGGCGTCCCTGTCATCGCTATGGTTGATACCAATGCCAACCCAGCCGGCGTCGACTACGTCATCCCGGCCAACGACGACGCGATCAAAGGCATCCAGTTGATCATGGATTACGTTGCTCTCGCAGTAGAGGAAGGTAAAGCTACCAAAGATAAGAAAGAAGGGAAATAATCGTGGGAATTTCACTTGATGAAGTAAAGAAACTCAAAGAATTGACCGGTGTTGGCTTGACCGATGCCAAGGTTGCTTTGACTGAAGCTGACGGAGATTTCGATAAAGCTCTTGAAGCGATGCGCAAAAAAGGCCTGACCAAGGCCGAGAAGCGCGGTGAGCGCGAAGCCCGCGAAGGCCTCGTCGATGCCTACGTCCACTCTGGCCGTATCGGCGTCGTCGTCGAAGTGAACTGCGAGACTGATTTTGTGGCTCGTACCGATGACTTCAAGGCACTCGTGCATGACATCGCGCTGCATGTCTCAGCAACGGCGCCTGAATACATCTCGCTCGACGAGGTTCCAGCGGACGTATCCGAGGCTAAGAAAGCTGAATTTACTGAGAAGGTTGTCAGTGAGGGCAAGCCCGAGAATATCGCGGCTCAAATCGTCGAAGGTCAACTCAAGAAGTACTTCGCAGAGAAGACGCTTCTCGAACAGCCCTTTATCAAGAATCCGGACATCAATGTCGGTACACTCGTACATGAGCATGGGGCAAAACTCGGCGAAAACATCGTCGTCCGCCAGATCCGCCGCATCGAACTTGGTGTAAGCGAATAGAATCTAGACATTAGACATTGAAAAGAGCTGGCTGTGCACTGAGTGCGTGGCCAGCTCTTCATGTTGCTCCCACGGCTTCCTGTGAGGTCAAGAGCGCTGAGGATATGTGGGGGTGGCATCATCACTGCTGCCAGCGCCGATGATTGTCTTCTGCTTTGTCACGCAAATACTCGTACAGTTGTTCGGCGCCTGGCGCGTTTGGCAATTCAAAACCCTCATTCACACCGTAGAGCCACACGGTGACCGTGCCGTAGCCGAATAGGGGCGAGGTGAACCTCTTCGTAGACAACATGACACTCCTGATACGTGAAAGGGGTAGCGCCTCTACGTTTTTTCCGAACATGCCTTGGCTGCAGATCTCAAGTTCATCGTCGATGATACAGTACGATGAACGCAGCGCACGAATTGGCACGAGGAGCGCATATCTGTACAGAAACAGTACCAGACCCGTCGTCACCAACAGTCCTGCCACTGCGACAGAACAGACCATGGCGACGAGATAGTAGTTTCCACTTCCAAGTATGTCATCCCAAATGCGCATGGCAGCCGAGTACAACTTGCTGTAATTGGTCATGAGGCGTCCTGTGATGAGCCACAAGATCGCACCGAGCAGTCCTCCGGACACGATTGTCTTGAGGACAAAAGACATCGGATGCTCGCGCCATATCAAAAAATCAGGCATTGTGAGAGTACCACCTATCGTGAGTAAGGTCGACGGTCGTCAACACAGGACATTTAAGATCCTCGCATACTATATGTCAATGCATGAACGATTAAATGGTAGATATGGGTGATCGTCAATGAAGTAGCTCCTACAACAGATAAGTATTACAACATAATTATTTTGAATTTTTGCACAATCAGAGGTTGATTTTACTATATGCATCGTCTACCGTAACGTTATCTGTATAATTATTTTGACAACAGCCAAAATTGTTTGACTTTAGATCTAAAATGAGATATTTTTATGAAATCAAACGTTTGTCAATGATATTAGTTCACTGACGCATAGCGTGGGGTGGGACAGACCAACACGAGGGACAAGAAGCCAGCGTGTTTTAAGTGGTTATAAGGCACAAAGAATATGTCAGACAGATACCCAAGATATGATTATCGCGTTGATGAGCCTGATTTAGACTTTAATTCACGTGCCCGTATGCCAGACAGATATAGAAGCTATGATCATCGCGTTGATGAGCCTGATCTAGACTTTAATCGTGTAGGACGGAACAGAGCTAAGAAAAGAGGGAAGGGCGTCCTTAAGTGGGCTGCTGTAGGTCTGGTGGCCGGAGCTGTTACTGGTTTTATGGATGGAGCTGCACGGGCTTTGCCGCCTGTCATGGAAGGAAGCGTTTCCGTAGAAAAGGCAGATGCTAAAGTCTACAAAGTGACGGAAATTCAGGAACTTTTTGTGCTAAATGCCCGTATGGGTATTACTACTGCTGTCAAATTCGAAGGTCACCCATTTGGTGTAGATGCAGAGACGGCTGGTGGCTGGGTTAATTTCAATGCAGAAAAAACAGTGAGCGCCAACGATGTCATGCGCGATGTCAGAAAAGGCTTCAAGCTAAGCGATGTGATGGAGTACACCTATCGCCCAGATAGATTGCCGATCAGTGAGGGCGGAAATCCCGAACAACCAGCTATCGAGATGGATCTTGATTTGTCAAAAGATATGATTACTGTCGTTAGCGACGTCCCGGAGATCCGTGATGATGATTATAAAATTACGAATAACGGCATGTTAGCCATAGCTATCGAGAAGTTCGGTGCGCTTATGAAGCAGCAAATAGTCCAAGATGCTCTCGGGGGAACTGCAACTAACCTAGACCTCGACGGCAAGATGGAGAACCTCCTCAGGGGTTCGTTGCGTGTTCATATCAATGAGCAGGCTGCCAAGGCATGCATGGAACAAGACAAAAATGCCCCGTCCCAATCTTTCCTGAAAACCAGTGTCATCAACTCAGTGAAAAAAATTGTCATCGACGATATCTCAAAACGCGTCGAAGGCTCGAAGTTGACAGTAGACGATGTCCGGGTAAATCTGGCAGAGCTGCAATATAACGACTCGGTGACAAATACCGATCTGGACAGTGACAAGAAAAAGCAGGCACTCGCGTCAGTTATCCAAAAGCCTGTTGAGATCAAAGTAGGACCCGTCACGATACCTATCAAATTCAGCGTAAATGCTACCGAAACCCAGACTCCGATATGTACCTACAGCGAAGATTTCAAGAAGGTTGAACGATAATGGCAAGACGACCAAGACCAGGCGAAAACGAAGCCATGTTCAATCAAATTCTTGCCGATGCTCATGCAAGACTAAATCAATCGCGCCCTACCGGGGAACATCCAGCTCAGTTTGATATAGATAAATACATAGAACAACACAATAGAGAACGAGACGGAAGTGTGCAGTCACCGCCACCTACGGAAGCTCATCGTCCGGAACAGTTTAGTGATTCCACGGGTTCAGTAGAAAGAATAGCAATTGCATCGTTGCAGTTGGCCAATGCGACTCTCCACTATGGCTCAAGGTCACAGCAGACTGGTTCGTACCCACATGATCCCAGATACGGAAGGAGCGGAGCGTTACCGCCCGAATCACAGCGTCGACCCGAAGCACCCAGACGACCTGTAGGCAGGGGGGTGAGGTTCGTCGGTGCTGTGGCAGCCGTTGTAGCTTCCTATGGTGCTACGAATGTCCCCGTTTCTTACACAGCAGAGGGGGGCTGGTGCCGGACAGACATAGCCCGATTGGGCTGTGTACCTGCCGGGATGGCGGGCGCATTTGCCGATGCAGTTCCTATTCTAGGAGAAGTCACTAGTGTCCGTGATATGACTAGTGTATTTATCGGGCAGCGCTCGGACGAGTCCGGAAATGTCACGGTTCATGGATCCGAAAACCAGTCCGGAAACACTCCTGAGGTGGATTTGAAAGAGTTTTCGTTTAATAAGCTGTTTGAATCCGGCATACCTGTCGGCAGTGTCACTGCCTCGACTACTAACGGCAAAGCACTCATAAACTATGGCAAAAAATCTGTAGAGATGCCTATGACGAGTAGCCGGATCGTTGATTTCACTGCTCGTCCTACACTTGAGTCAAAAACTGTTGAAAAGAATGGCAAGAAAACTGATGTTTTCTCAGTCTCGCAACCGTTTGTCGTTGAAAAGGACGACAAGGGTATCAAGTTGACGTTTGACCCAAGTAAAGTGACCGTTGTCACTAGCCTTGGCGGCGAAGGTGCCTATAATGTGAGCGGGAGTAGTACGTCTGGATTTAATGTAGAACGAAAATCAGAGAGTGGAGATTTTAGCGTCAGCTTTCTCGATAAGGCGCCGCTTAAGTCGAGCGATGCCTCTGCGGCATCAGTTAACCCCTACGCGAAACCTAGCAAAGAAAATGCAGCGATCCTCGGACAATTATATGATCTGAAAAACTGGAGCTCAGTTGTCACCAAGTCGCTGACAGATGCATGTGTTAACCGCGCCGACAAGACACCCCTGCAAGTTTCCAAGGCTATCCCAGATAGTATCAATGCTCAGATCGAAGCAAAAATCGATGCGATGGCAAGGGAAAATAAAATCCGAATTGAGCTACATATACTCAAAACTAATTACAACCTCAACCCCAATGCAGTGATTGCACACACTATCCAATACGCTAAAGCTAGCGGCAACACTGCGGTGGAAAAAATTGCTGGCGAGATAATGGCAGCTCACGCTGACGGAGCGAAGAAGTTTGTATCGACTGCAGATACGTACGAGTGTATACCGAGCGAAGGATTTATAAAATAACAGGACAATGAGATGAATAATAAGCAACTAGAGACCAGAAACAGCACCGGCGTCAGGCCACCATTTTTTGTTAATCCCCGTGATGGCGTAAGAACAGTCGGCGTCGACCTAGAAAGAGTCATGCCACGCAGGACTGTGGAGATCAAAAAGGAGCGTATCTTTGCTCCAGAGAGTATAGCGTATGCGACAGACGACTTAGCAGAATGTGCATGGGGTGCTTTTCACGACGCAACCGAGAGCATAACAGATGTAGATGCGCTGGCCGCAGAAAATCCACGGAGTATGTTCCCAGAGGCTGTCGCTGAGATGATAGCTCATAAAGAAGTGTGTTTGCAAAATACAGAGACGGCATTACGCGAAACACCAAGGCAGTATCGGGAAATTTATAAGAAAATCGCAGAGCAGGCTCGTAAAAAAAAGGCGCACAATCTCGGAGGACATCTACGTGGGCTCGACGAGACTCAGAGACTCGCGATGAGAGGTGCGGATCGCTCTCTTGGTGGTGCAAAAAGGGCACTAGCGGGAATAGATGCCGTCAATCATATGTATGAAGTGATGCAGCAACAGGCGAATGAGCTGGGAATCGATTACAGAACCAGTAATGCTGCGCTGGAAAGAGCTGTCCTTGAGTATAAACGTTCCCGTCGAGAAGATGCGGCAAATTTGGTGGAGCAACGCCTGGAAGAAAATAATAGCCACAGAGATCGGATTTTTCGAGAATTAGCTATCCCGCTCTACCGTACCGTCCCCGAAGGTGTATTGCGAGTTATCCAACAGGGCTATGACAGCAAGACATTGCCACCAGACGAGGTGCAGTACCTCGATGATGAAGCATGGCTGGTAGACTTCGGGCTCAGGGTTGAGACAGCCGTCAGTAAGCAAAGTGATACAGGTCTACAGCAAAAGGCTACACGAGCCGATAGGACGCGGGCGAGCGAAGATGGCGTGCTGGAGGATGGAAGTCAGATCGACACGGTCTTCTTTCCTGCGGAAATAGAGGCATTTCTGAACTTTGTTCCAATGATCACAATCCAGCGCCAGATGAGGGCGGCCAGCGACGCCTCGACCGCGAATGTTGCAATAGGTCAACAACACCTCCTAGAATATGCCAGGCTATACCAAGCTGGGTATAGCCTCACCGAGGTTATGTTTGCTGATGGCGTCAATATACTGGAGCAGCTTGATAATTTCAGAAATACGCTCGATGAAGAAGAGGCAAAAGTCCTCGAAAAATTCAATGAGCTGGCGCATAAGCTGAGAGGTGATATCCAGGTGCTGAAAGACGCTGCGGAAGTTATTTTTAAAGAAGAGAAAGAGCTCGCTGTTCATATCTACTCAGCAAATCTGGACGGGGATGAACAAACAGCTGCGGAACTAGAGGGGGTCGTAGCCAATCTTCGTATGATATGGCTCAAGATGTTTAGAGAGCGCTGGCCGGGCACTGTTGAGCCGCTGAAAGATGCGCTGGTCACGGTCGCAAACAGGGTACAGCAGACTACTAATCAGCGAGCCATACCAGGTAAAGAGGTCTCGGACTACTACGCGCGAGTAGCGGAAGATGCCGAGAAGCACGAAGCGATACTCAACCAGCTTGCGCCCGCGTCACCAGACCAAAAACTAGGTTTCGGTAGACGGGCGGTAGCGGCAATTTTAGGTAGGCGCTGACTAGAATCAATAACTGAGCAGTCATAACAAAGTAGGAAAAAGACGAGGGGAAACGGCATGACAAGGAGATATCGGCAAGAGGAGGCAGAACGGCGTTGGGGTAACCACCCTACTGTCGAGGCGCGGCAGGCAGCACCGGACTTGATGACAGACGTCATGCATGCGATGGCAGCGTTAGGGGAGGCAGATGAACGCATATCTAGAGCCGAAGCTTCAGGCGAGGATCCGCAGCCCTATATCGATCTGATGCACGTAGCCTATGCGAGACTCAGCTCGTTATCCGACGCAGACAGAGAGATTTTGTTTTACAGTGTGCAGCCCGGGAATATGTACGGCGATTTGTATGCTGGTATCAACTCCCTCGTAGGCGAGTTACTAAACAACGGGTTTGTGAAAAAAGTCGCGTTATTGACTGCTGCCTCTGTTGCGCTTGGCCCAGCTCAGCTTGCTGCTGCTGATACTTTTGTTGACCCTCGTGACAACGCATCGACCACCTCTACTTATTCAGCCTCGAATAGGCAAAATAATAATGGCAATGGGCAGCCTGATCCTGGGATTTCAGACCGGGATAACGACCCCAATGCATCTCAAATCACCAATCAGCCAAATGCCCAACCGACTACCCAGCCCGCGGCTCAACCAACCGCTACCAGCCAGTTTGAGGCTGCACAATGGCAAAACTACATTTCGGATCCGAATCAAACGACAAATCCTGCACCTGCAGAGACAGCTCCTCAAGCGCAGACATACGAAAATCCTCAGTGGGGTACCAATACCCTCGGTATTACTGAGGTAAACGATACTATCAATCAAGCTACTAGGCGGGTTGCCGAAGCCTCACGCGGCGGCCAGACAGAACAGTATAAAACTGTCAGAAAATCTGTAGAATCCACTCTAGGGTCGATAGCTGGCTTGCTTGTCACAGAGCCGGCACTAGGCGCGGCTCCTGCTGCACACGAGACCAGTGAACAAAACAATAGCCCAGAAACAAGACCAGCGCTGGCGGCATACAAGCCGCTGCTGAAACTGATCGGCAGATTTGAAAGCGGCAATAGCTACAATGCATATTTCAGAGACGAGCAACGATTGGGCAGGCTTCCAAATGTCAATTTCACCCGGATGACAGTCGGGCAGGTGATGGAATGGCAGCGTGGCTATAAGGCTCGTGGTAGTCGAAGTACGGCGGTGGGGTATTATCAATTCCTGCTCGATACGCTTGACGGGCTCGTCGATCAGTCTGAAGACATCGGGCTCGACACAAAGTTTAATGCTGAGACACAAGACAAGCTGGCGACTATGTTATTGAAGAGGCGCGGGCTCAATCAGTATCTGAGTGGAAAAATATCCGCCGAGGAATTTGCTCACCGGCTCTCACAAGAATGGGCATCATTCCCGAATGTCATAGGCAAGAACTATAAAAATCAAACCGTTAGTCCTAATGTTAGTTACTATGGTGGTGATGGTCTGAACAAAGAAGGTGATCTGTCCGTAAGAGACTTTTTAAATATCATAAAAGCTATCAAGTCACACAAAAAAACCGTTACTCCCAATCCTTCAGCAAATAACGATAATCAAAATCAAGAACCTGTAGAGGCCGACCCAATCTGGAATTTCCCTCCGGTGACTGAAACGAACGACCCCTTCCCAATCACTACAGAGCAGGATCCTGCTGAGAGTAGTATCACAGGTCTGTTAGGCAAAACATGGGAAGGTGTCACTGATTGGTTAGGGCAGAATAACGCTGATGAAGTTCGTGACCCAGAAATTCTTGATACACCGACGCTCTTGCCTCAAGAGAGCCATAACGACGGCAGTATTAAAGGGTTTCTTACGAAAATGTTCGGCGGCGATAAAACAAGAACACCAGAACTAAAAACAGAAAGTAATCACCCGCGCTCGACTAAAGCTATATTGACCGAAAGAGCTATAGAGAGGGCAGGCCAAAGTGCCAATGAAGCTACGCAGCAAGCCAGGATTGCATTTGCCGAAACATATCTTGTCATGGCTGATGATGTAGACCCAATGGTGCCTCGCAACAATCCAGTCAGAGTCCGTGACCCTGATCTCAATGCAATGCTCAGGGAAGCAGGATATTCGACGTCGAGAGCCTATGATACTCCAGGTTATGACTGCCAAAAGACCATCAAAACCGCTCTAGATATAAGCGGTGTAGACAAGGATTATGCCATGACCACTAAAAACGGAAGAGCCGAATACATGAATACCACTGCGCTACATGCATATGTTCTTGCACACGAAGTTGATGGTGTCACTAACGCTGGTGGTGCTACGCAGTATGAAGTAATCTACCGTCCTAAAAAGAAAGATCTTGTCACAGGAGACATTTTGCTTGGTCCTGGGCATACTGCAGTGTGGGTCGATGAGGTGAAATTTAAAGGAAAAACCTACCCAATGGCTGAAGCTGCGAGGGGATCGATGCGAGTACCGAGCCTTAGAACCGGTAAAGCAGACTGGAATTATATATCAGGCCTTCGTGGCTATCTAGCGCTGCGCGTGATAGTTCCTGATAATGTTGATCAATATTAACGTAACAAAGTAGGAGCAAGCTATGGGACTTTTTGGATCACGAAGGCAGCAGCGACGAGGGCCAGAGGTATTTATTCCTCAGTCTGGCGAAGCTCGTCACGCGATTATGACGCAGGCATTGCTGCATTTTGCTGTTTTGCATAGCATGGTATCTTCTGATCCCTATCTTTCAGATGATGATAGTCTCGTAGATCAGCACAAAGTGAGCGCGAATGTCCTAGGGCAGTTTTCGCCGCAGGAGCTTAGTGACACTATCGTGCGAACCGGCATGATCCAGTATCTTACTTCGGAGGCTCGGACAGATCCGAGCTTGGAGTACGCAGTAGAAGTGTTCGAAGTCTTGGTAGCAAAAGTAGCCGAAGACTCTGTCGATAACGAAGAAATTGGCGAAGCGCATGATCTGATCTCAAGATTGCCTGTAGCGGCTCGAGCTGCCGCTGCAACTGCGCTTGGTCTAGTGATGACGATGGGGCCAGCACAGTTTGCCCCAGCTCAGACGATAGATGGATCTGATGGCACAAGCATTTATTTTGACGGCACATCACAAGTTACGACAGGTGCACAACAATCAGATACTGACAAGGTGCTCGTGTATGGAAATAACGGTGGCGACGTAATCTCACCGGAGTCAAAATTCCCGTGGCAGGAGTCGGCTGAGGTGCCGGATGAAACATCGAGATATTATGCGCCAGAGGGTCAAGCATCGGATCAGTCGCTAACGCTTCAGACACGCGAGAGCAAATCGTCTGAAATTGCCTCGCTTCTCGGGCTGGAGCCAGCCGATATATTCGAAATATCCAGCACTCGGTATACAGATCCTGAGCTGAGTAATGAGGGCGGTAAGTTGACCATAAAAGTTAAAGGCATGACTTATAACATTCTCGGTGCGCGTTATGGAAAAGTGCACAATAATGATGGAAGATTATCCTGGAGCCAGCGTCTCCATGAGGCCGCAACTGTCATGAAACAAGCAGATCTAGACTATATCATGCTTCAGGAGGTGGATAACTCACAATTTCGTTTGCTGCGCAAAATGCTTTCTGGTACATACGACTCATATCCTGCCAAACCGATGAACGGCTCACAACGACCTATCTGGTGGGACAAGGAGAAGTTTGACCTCATTGATAGTGGTATGTACGTGATTAATCGTTATGGCAATCCCAATACGCGTTCACCATGGATAAAATTACGCTCAAAAGATAATGGAGTGGAATTTTATCTCTACAATATTCATACGAGTGCTGGTGATGCGAAAGACGCTCGCAAATACAGTGGTGGGCGTACAAAAACGCCACCACCACAACAACGTTACAAACAAACTAAACAATTGCTATCAGTAACCGTGAGTCATGATGAAGGAAATGATATACCAGCTATAGCTGCGGGCGATTGGAACTCTACCTGCGAAAAGACGAACAGAGACAAAGGTGTATCTTTCGAAAAAATTCCTTGTACTATGATGCGAAATGCTGACTTTCTCGACGCGATCTCTGTAACAAAAGCAGAGGGTACGGCAGAGAATAGTACATACTCAACTTCGCATGGTCGTGCTGGTGCACACAGGAGAGAAGGCGGTCGCCATATTGACCATATGTTTGGGAGCAAGAAGGGCGTTGAGTTTACTGGATCGGAGATCATCATCAACAGACATACTAAGGTTGCTTCCGATCATGTGCCACTGGCCACGGAGTCAGTGATTAGCAACACTCTTCCTGTCGATCGTAACTAACAGTAGTTCTTCGTGATCTGCGCGACCTTTCGGTACTTCTGTGCGCTTACACGTCATGTTGCTGCGAACCCACGCCCGAACGAAACATCCATGGACAAAGAACGAAGCCGACGATGACCAGAATTACAGTAAGAGGCATGAGCGTCAACACGGTGACTGTCTGTTCGGTCATTTTCTTTCCCGATCTCTCAAGGGACGATAATCTTTAAATTATAACAAAATTATACAACAATGTCAATAGTCAGCCTCTGTTAGCTACTGCTATAATAAATATCAGAAAGAGGAAAATATGTTTGACACAAAACCCTATGAACAGAAATTTGATCACGCACTGGAGCATTTCCAGGACGAAATGAAAAAGATCCGTACCGGCCGGGCGCATCCGGCGATGCTCGACGGAATTATGGTTGAGGCGTATGGCGCCAAGGTGCCGCTGAACCAAGTCGGCAATATCGTCGTGCCTGAGCCGCAGCTATTGCAGATCAACGCATTTGACCCCAGTAACGTCAAGGCGATCAGTGATGCAATCCGTAACGAGCAGAGCCTCGGCTTCAACCCATCTGACGATGGGCGGATCGTGCGCGTGCCAATCCCGTCACTGACCGAAGAGCGTCGCCACCAGATCGTCAAACAGCTGGGCGAAAAGGTCGAAGAATGCCGCATCGCTATGCGTACTGTCCGCCAGGATGCCTTCAAGCAAGCAAAGATCAAGAAAGACGCCAAAGAACTCTCCGAAGACGACGTCAAGAGGATCGAGAAAGAAATCGACCGTATCATGGGCGAGAAACAAATAGAGCTTGAGAGCATCACCAAGGCCAAAGAGCAGGAAATTTTGACAATTTAGTTCTGAGTTCTCAGTTCTTAGTTCTGAGAGGGAAATATGGCAACGCATAGTTATCGGGATCTCGTGGTCTGGCAGAAAGCGATGGATTTGGTCGTACATGTGTATCGAGTGTGCGATCAATTGCCAAAATCTGAACAGTTTGCGCTTTGTGATCAGTTAAAGAGAGCGGCAGTATCGGTTCCGTCAAATATCGCGGAGGGTCAGAAACGACACGGGAGTAATGAACTCATTCATTTTATCGGTATAGCAATGGGATCATTGGCGGAAGTAGAGACCCAGTTACTGCTTGTTCAGAGGATTTATGCTATTGATACCGAAGAGCTCGTGGGTGAGATAACAGAAATTGGTAAAATGTTGACTGCACTCATGAAAGCGATTAAATCTAAGAACCAAGAACTGAGAACCAAGAACTAATGAAAGTGCCGCAACACATCGGCTATATCCTCGATGGCAACCGTCGTTGGGCGAAGAAACATGATCTGCCAACCTACGAGGGACATCTGGCGGGGGTCAATGCGCTCGAAGAAGTCATCCGTGAGTCAATCGAGCAGGGGGTGAAATACATCTCGTTCTATACCTGGTCAACCGAGAATTGGACGCGCGCCGAAGCAGAGGTATCGGGGATCATGAAACTGGTGCGGATGCTTTTCAGGCGCGAGCTAAAAAAGCTGATACAAGAAGGCTGTCGACTACTCGTGATGGGCAGTCGCGAGCAGGTGCCAGACGATATACTTGCCATGATTGACAAAGCCGAGCACGAGTCGCGCGAGGGCACCGGGGCGACGCTTATCATGTGCTTCAACTACGGTGGCCAACAGGAAATCGTGCGGGCTGTCCGACGGGTTGCGGCGGCTGGGATTGATCCGGCTGAACTCGACGTAGAAGGGTTCGCGAGCTATCTCGACCATCCTGAGATCCCGCCCTGTGATCTCATCGTCCGGACGAGCGGCGAGCAACGGCTGAGCAATTTTATGCTGTGGCGGAGCGCGTATAGCGAATTTATATTTCTCGAAAAGTTCTGGCCAGACATGAGAAAAGAGGACGTAACTGCTATCATAGAGGAATACAATAAGCGCTCACGCCGCTTTGGCGGCTAGACAGGTACAATAAATAATATGGATATACTCGGTGGCTTAAATTTCGTGCTGTCTGTGGCTATCGGGCTCTTGATACTGGTGTTTCTCATCGTGGTGCACGAGCTCGGCCATGCGATCGCTGCCCGCCGCAACGGCGTGGTCGTCGAGGAGTTCGGTATCGGGTTTCCGCCTCGGGCGTGGAAGAAAAAGCTCAGTAACGGGGTATTGTTTACCCTGAACTGGCTACCGCTGGGTGGCTTCGTGAAGTTGCAGGGTGAAAATGACGCTGCCAGCAAAAAAGGCGACTACGGTGCCGCTAGTTTTTGGGTCAAAACCAAGATCTTGCTCTCGGGAGTACTCATCAACTGGCTGGTTGCGGTCGTGATATTCACTGGCTTTGCTATCGCAGGACTGCCGAAATTTACCGGGGTTATCGACAACCAATTTACGATTCCGGCCGATACCGTAGAGACGACGGAGCCGCTCAGGGTTGCGGAAGTCGTCAAAGACACGCCGGCAGGTGTCGCGGGTCTGAAGACGGGCGATGAACTTGTCCGGATCGCCGGCCAGTCACTCAGCAGTCCTGCCGATGTTCGAAAACTGACAGAGCAAAACAAAGGCAAAACAATCGAAATTATCTATCGACGAGGCTCTGTCGAAGCAAACACAAAGGTTGCGCTGCGGGCACAAAATACCGATGGCAACGGCTTCCTAGGGATCGGCACCTCGCAGCGGACGGTGCGCAAGAGCACGTGGTCGGCTCCGATCACTGGGCTCGCGATCACCTATCAGCTCAGCGAGGCGACACTCAAAAGCTTGGGGCAGACGGCTGGTAATCTCGCCACCGGTCTTGTCGACAAGTTGAGCCCTAACAGCCAAGTGCGCGACGTGGGCAACAAAAAGATCGACGAAGTCTCGCAAAATGTCGCCGGGCCGATCGGCATCCTGGGGGTCATCTTCCCGTCGGCGCGGGAAGCCGGAATCGGTTCACTGTTGTTTCTCACCGGGCTTATCTCGCTGACATTGGCGGTGATGAATGCCTTGCCAATACCGGCGCTCGACGGCGGTCGTTGGTTTCTGATGGCGCTGTTTCGCGTCTTGCGCCGGCCTCTGACCAAAGAAACCGAGGAAAGAGTCAATAGTATCGGGTTCATGATCCTGATCGGACTTATTATTTTAGTGAGCATCGCGGATGTCGGAAAACTTGCCAGCTAAACCTGCTCGGCCCTGGTACGCACGGGTCGCACGCGGGATGGGACTGTCTGCCTGGACGGTGACGGGGCTGTTGGGGCTGGCTATGCTCATAGCCTCGGCGCTGCTCACGGCTTTGCCGACAGATATCGCACAGTATCTCACCCAAAAAACGATCGGGCTACTGATACTCAACGCGTCGATCTACTCGATCGCTGTCTTGGTGGTTATCGGCATACCGTACTGGTTTGTGCGCTATGTACTCAAAAAACCCCACGAAAAGGGCGAGCTCGCGCGTCTCCTCGGTGTCGACAGGCCGTTCCGCTGGCGGAGTCTGGGGCTGGTGCTGCTGTGTGTCGCCGGATATTTGGCGGGGACGATGCTGCTCTCGAGCCTTGCTGGTATGCTGCCGTGGTTCAACGCTGATCAAAAACAAGATGTCGGTTTCAAAGATCTCACCGGAGCGCTTGACCTGGTGTTGGCGTTTGTCGCCCTAGTGGTGTTGCCACCGATTGCCGAAGAATTGTTATTTCGGGGGTATTTATACGGTAAATTGCGTGAGGAAAGCGGATTTTGGTTCAGCACCATCATCACCAGCATCGTTTTCGGCATTGTCCACCAGCAGTGGAACGTCGGGGTGGATGTCTTTGTGCTCAGTATCTTCCTCTGTTACCTTCGCGAAAAGACCGGGAGTATATGGGCGAGTATGGTGCTCCATGGGCTGAAAAACGGCGTAGCGTATTTCTTCTTGTTCATTGCACCATTGCTAGGAATCAATCTGTTACAATAAAGAATATGCGCGTCTCACAACTTTTCACCAAAACCCGCAAAGACGCACCGTCTGACGAGCAGGCCAAGAATGCTCAGCTGTTGATTCGGGCTGGGTTCGTACACAAGGAAATGGCGGGTGTCTACACCTATTTGCCACTGGGTCTTCGTGTGCTCAACAAAGTGGCGGATATCGTCCGTGACGAAATGAACTCTATCGGCGGGCAGGAAATACTGATGCCTGCGCTCCAGATTCGTGAGCGCTACGAGCTGACAAATCGCTGGGATGACGAGGTGGTTGATAATTGGTTTAAGACAAAACTTGCCAATGGTACCGAGCTTGGCCTCGGGTTTTCGCATGAGGAAAATCTCTCGCCGATCGTCAAAGATTACCTGACAAGCTACAAAGACCTACCATTTGCACCGTATCAGATCCAGAACAAATTTCGCAATGAATTGAGATCGAAAAGCGGTATCATGCGTGGTCGTGAATTTCTGATGAAAGATATGTATTCCTACGCGCTGACTCAGGAACAACACGATAAGTTCTATGAAGAAGCCAAGCAAGCGTACATCAGGATCTTTAACCGCGTCGGTATCGGAGACAAGACATTTGTGACCTTTGCGAGCGGGGGGAGCTTCAGCAAATATAGCCACGAATTTCAGACCCTGTCCGATGCAGGTGAAGATACGATTTACCTTGACCGCACTAAAAATATTGCCGTGAACAAGGAAGTGTTTACCGACGAAGTACTTGCTGAACTGGGTCTAAAGCGCGAAGAGCTTGAGGAAGCAAAGGGAATTGAGACGGGCAATATATTTAGTCTGGGTACGAAGTTTTCACGGCCATTTGACTTGGTCGTGAACGACCCGACGACAGGTGAAAAGGTGACGGCAATTATGGGCTGCTACGGAATTGGTATCGGGCGTGTCATGGGGACGGTTGCCGAACTTATGAGTGACGACAAAGGCCTCGTTTGGCCGGAAAGTATCGCGCCATTTCAGGTGTATTTGGTGCAGATTGGTGATGTCACTGACGAGGCGCAAAAAGCCTATGATGGACTCGCTGCAGCCGGTGTCGAGGTGCTCTGGGACGATCGCGATGAGCGACCGGGTGCCAAGTTCGCCGATGCCGATCTGATGGGAATTCCACATCGGGTAGTGGTGAGCCAAAAGCTCGTCGAACAGGGGAAAATTGAGTATAAATCACGAGTTGGTGACGCGGTCGAGCTCTTGACGCTTGAGCAGCTTGTTGCTAGAATAGGGCGTAACTGAGAAAGAGAGAGGGTAGGTCTCCATCAGTGACTATCTAGCCGTGCCCATAGTCGGGCAGTTTTTATGCAAAGGAAAATATAGATCATGAAAAAACAATATCATCTGACGAGCGAAGGAAAAGTTGAGCTCGAAACAGAACTCGCAGAACTCAAAGGTCAACGATCACAGATCGCTGAAAAAATCGCTAATGCGCGTGATTATGGTGATCTCAGCGAAAATGCTGAGTACGACGCCGCTCGCGAAGAGCAAGCGCAGCTCGAGAGTCGTGTCAACGAGCTCGAGGAAATCCTGCAAAATGCCGATATCATCAAACCAGCTAAGTCCAACGGTACGATTCAGGTCGGCTCAACTGTTGAGCTGAAAAATGGCAAAGTCGTGACCTACCAGATCGTCGGTCCGGTCGAGGCTGATCCGCTCGAAGGCAAAATTTCAAACGAGTCTCCAATTGGCGCCGCACTGATGGGCAAAAAAGTCGAAGACAAAGTGACGATCGAAACACCAAAGGGTTCCGTCACCTACGCTGTCGTCAGTATCAAATAGCTCTCCTCGCTCTGAATCATAAGACGTCTCCTCGCGGAGACGTCTTATTTGATGGGCTGATTGGCTAACGAGTGAAGATTTCTTTGAAACTGAGGCGCCGACTGTATTCGAGTGCGCCGTATTTGAACAGACGGATAGCGAGGCTCAGGGCGATAGCTGCGCTGACAGCCAGGATGACGATGCTGATAGCGGCTTCTTGCCACGACAGATTGCCGACCGCATTGCGCAACATGAGAGGGATTGGAGCCGTGAGCGGGAAATAGCTTAGGAACTGGACAAGTCCGCTCTGAGGGGCTGAGATGAAGAGTGTGACGGCGTAGAGCGGCCCGAATATGAGGGTCATGACAAGCCCGAAGAATCCGCCAGCTTCCTTGGCAGTCGGGGTTGCGGCACCGATGGCCACGAGGAGCCCGGTGAAGAGCAGGAAACTGAGGACGAATATGGTGGCGCCGATAGCAATTCTTGCGCCGTCAAGCGGGATATTTGTCAGGTCGACGTTCGGGAGTGACAATTGGGAACCAAACAGTGCATAGATGAGCAAAAGTGGGATAAGTATGACGACGATCTGAATCACCGCCAGAGCAATGAGTGAGAGAATCTTGCCGATAATCAACGTACGAGCTTCGATGGTCGTCAGGATCATCTCGATGACACGGTTTTCTTTTTCTTCGGTTGTGCTGGTGAGCATCTGATTGCCAAAAAACGCGATCAAGAGGTAGAACAGCACGAGGAACATCCCTGGAGCGATGAGTTGCTTGAAACCATCGAACACGACGCCGTCTTTGTAGGTGACTGCGCTATAGGCTACTTTTTCTTGTAATACCGCGCTGACTTGACCGGAGACGCTGGTGGCGACAGATTGGCTCAAGAGGGCGGTCGCGACGGCCGAGTAACGACCGTTGTCGAAGAGCCCGACGTCACGGGCGTATATCTCGACCGGTTTTTTGCTGACATCGCCCGGATAATAGAAATATGCATCCAATTGGCCGGCAGCAACTTTCTGGATCGTCGCTGACTTGTCGGTTTCTGCTACCGACTGGGCTTTGACTGCAGCGAGTACTTCCGGTTTGATCAGCTGCGTTTCATCAGTTACCGCCAGTGAAAACTGCTGGTTTTTGGTGTCATTTGCCAGGCTATCGGTCGTCTTGTTTGAAAAAAACACGATCGCAAATACCGCCGAAATGATGATCGGAAAGGCAAATGCCATGATCCAAAAACTTTTTTTCTTGAGGGTACGAATAACCTCAAATTTCCATACTGTTGAGAGATTATGCATGTGTTTGCTCCTCGTTTTCGTCACCGTACACTTTCAGAAAAATATCGTTGAGACTGGCGCCACCAAACTGTTTCTTGACGGCTTTCACCGTACCGTAGGCATGAGCTTTGCCGTCTTTGAGCAGGATGATCCGATCACAGAGCCGTTCGACTTCTTCCATCTGATGGGTAACAAATACGACGGTCGCGCCTGCTCTCTGGTGCTCTTCGATGATGTTCATGAGCAGTCTTCGGTTGACCGGGTCAAAGCCTTTGGTCGGTTCGTCGAGTATCAGTAGCTCAGGATTGTTCATGATAGTGATACCGAGCTGGATTTTTTGCTGCTGGCCGCCGGAAAGTTTGTCGAGCTGCGTATGGGCTTTGTCTTCGAGCGCGACGCGTTTGAGGTACTCGAGCGACCAACGACGGGCGTCGGCGGCAGTGAGGCCTTTGAGCGTGCCGAAATACACCATGGTATCGAGCGCTTTTTCCTTTTTGTAGAGCCCGCGCTCTTCGGGGAGATAGCCGAGCCGGACACGCCCGTCGACTCGGTAGGGTTTACCGTCGATGAGCAGATTGCCGGCAGTCGGCCGATAGATGCCGAGAAGACTCCGGATGATCGTCGTTTTGCCCGATCCATTGGAGCCCAGCAGCCCAAAAGTCTCCCCGCGTGCCACGTCAAACGACAGATTATCAATCACCTTTGTCGTACCAAATTTCATCGTGAAGTTTTGGATTGAGATGATTGGCTCTTTCATTGTTACTACTGTATCAAACTGGGAGCTGTAGGGACAAATCTACCACTGAGCTGATATACTGTAGGTCAAATGGCAACACTGAAAGACTACCGGGACGAACGACTGCGGAAATTGGATGAGCTGAAAGAGCTCGGGATCAATCCGTACCCAGCTCGATCGAACCGAACACACAACGCGAGCGAGATCACCGCGCAGTTTGAGACGCTCCAAGGCCAGACGGCGACAGTTGCTGGACGGATCACGAGTATTCGTAAGTTTGGCAAGCTGGCATTTATCGTGCTCGAGGATTTTTCCGGCTCGGTGCAACTATTTATGCGTGACGGCGACGTCGCGGAGCTCGACGCGGCGGCTGGCACGATCGGCTTGAAACAAATTTCACTGCTCGATACCGGTGATTTCATCGAGGCAACCGGAGAAATCATCAAGACGCAGACGGGCGAGATCTCGGTCGGGGTGCGTACGCTTCGTCTGCTCACCAAAGCACTGCGTCCAACCCCGACGGAGCTGACGAACAAAGAAGAGCGTCTCCGTCGCCGCTATCTCGATATGCGCGTCAACGCTGACGTCCGTCAGCGATTCGTGCGGCGCAGCCAGTTCTGGCAGGCTACCCGAGAATTCCTCGCGCGTGATGGTTTCCTCGAGATCAACATCCCGGTGCTCGAGACAACCGCTGGCGGAGCCGACGCCAATCCTTTCGTGACGCACATGGATGCCCTCGATCAGGATTTCTTCCTGCGCATTTCCCATGAATTGCCGCTGAAGCGGTTGCTGGTGGCAGGATACGAAAAAGTATTTGATATCGGTGCGCGTTTTCGCAACGAAAATTATAGTGAAGAGCACCTGCCGGAACATGTCGCGATGGAGTGGTACTGGGCGTATGCTGACTGGGAAGCGGGCATGGAGCTCACCGAGCGCTTGATCCGATACGTGGTAGACAAGACGTGGGGAACCAGGGAATTTACCCTGAGCGATGGCGTGAGTGTCGACTTTGGTGCTGACAGCGACCATTTCCCACGGATTAGTTTCGTCGAAGTACTCAAACAGCAGTATGATATCGATGTATTTGAATCCAGTATGGAGGACATCGCTGCACAGCTCAAAGCAAACGGCCTCGAGGTCGAGCAGCACGACAACAAACAACGCTCGCTCGACAAGCTCTGGAAAAAATACCGCAAGACGCTGGCCGGACCGGCGTTCCTCGTCGATATGCCGACATTTATGCAGCCACTTGCCAAATCTCAGGCGCACGATCCGCGGCTCACTGAGCAGTTCAATCTTGTGTTTGGTGGCAGCGAGATGTGCAAAGCCTTTAGCGAGCTCAATGACCCGATCGACCAGCTTGGCCGTTTCATGGAACAACAATCGATGCGTGACGCCGGCGATGACGAGGCGCAGATGCTCGATATTGACTACGTCGAAGCGCTTGAGTATGCCATGCCACCGGCTTGCGGGTTTGGCTGGAGCGAGCGAGTGTTTTGGTCGCTCGAAGGCGTCACTGCCCGCGAAGGCGTGCCGTTTCCTCAGTTGCGATCGGAGATAGATGAAACAACTCGGTCTGTTTATCCTGACGTAAAATTCTAGGAGGCAAAGGGTGGCAAACTACAAGGGACACATCGTCGGCGGGGTTGTGTTCACCGCTGTGTATGCAGGGGCGATGCTATTCGTGCCGATTGAGTATTTTGCCGAAAGTGCGCGGCTACTGAGTGATTGGCAGGCGATGGCGGCGGTGTTTGTGATCGGGATACTATTTGGGCTCTTTCCGGACGTCGACACCAATAGCAAAGCGCAAGATATATTCTTCGGGTTTGCGTTTATCGTCGACGTGCTGCTGATCTGGAATAGGAATATCCAAGCGGCGGCGTATCTGGGGCTGATCGCGATGCTCCCGATCGTCACACATCACCGAGGCTGGACACATAGCAAATGGGCGATGTTTGTGGTGCCGCTGCCGATTCTCGTCATCCCGTGGCTCTATGATACGGCGGTGCTGCCGATTAGTATCGTGTTCTACGGCGCGGCTGTGGTCGGCTATTTCAGCCATCTCGCGCTCGATGGGCTGATATGGAAACGATTTCGGATTAAAAATTAAGCTATACTGAAAGTACAAACTCAAAAAGAGGAGGCCACATGGGGCAGGCATATGAATTCGAAGGTGAAGTATATGACAGCGTCGAAGAGTTTCTCCAGGCTGCGGCGCATGCCTACAAGGAAGGCGACCGTGAGCTCGCACTCTCACGACTCGACGACTATGGATTTGGTCTGAGTGATATAGGGGTGCGGCCACACGGTGACGTGCCTGCTACATCCAGCGAGCCAGCCGAAGAAGAATAAACCAGCTGTGAAACGCCTCGTATTCTTGTTACTCGCCTTGTGCCTGGTGCTTGTCGGTCTCGGTCTCCCTGCCCAGGCTGCGGTCAATGATTTTGTTGTCTCGGACTTTCAGGCGGACTACTACCTTACGCGAGATGCTAGCAATCGTTCCCAGCTCAAAACCGTCGAAAAAATCACCGCCGAATTTCCTAGTTATGACCAAAATCACGGTATCGAGCGCGCAATTCCGAAAACATACGACGACCACCCTACGCATCTCGTGGTCATTTCTGTTGAGGACGAGAGCGGCAGGTCGCTGGACTATACAACCTACGAGAGCGGCGTCAACGAAGTCGTGCGTATCGGGGATGCCGACCGTTACGTCCAAGGACGGCAGACATATGTCATCACCTATGAGCAGCGAGATGTGACGCGATATTTTGCAGATAAGCATGTCGACGAATTGTACTGGGACACGAACGGCACGCAGTGGAGCGTCCCGTTTGAGCAAGTCACGGCTCGGGTACATATGCCGAGCAGCCTTGCAGCGCAGCTCAATGGTGACGCCGCCTGTTACATCGGTGCCAAGGGAAGTGGTGAGCGCTGTAGGATCGAAAAAACGACCAACGGCGACGAGACAGTCTACGTTATCCCGCCATCTCGTTCACTGGCGGCCGGTGAAAACGTCACGTTTGCGATCGGCTTTCGTGAGGGTACGTTTGCAGCCTACGCGCCCTCGCTGTTTGAGCGCTTTGTCGCCATCTGGACAATTGCCAATGTTGTCTTGTGCGCCGCAACGTTTGCGATAGCGGCGTGGCTGATTGTCCGTTTGAACCGAGTTGCAAACCGAACAAAAGAGATGGGGACGATTGTCGCCGAGTATCTGCCGCCACGCGACATGAGTGTGACGGCCGCATCGCGGGTCATGAGTACGCCGCTGGCAGTCATGACTGCGCAGCTGCTTGATCTTGCGGTTCGACACTATATAAAAATCTACGAAGTAAAACAAAAAACGCTGTTTTCGCCGGCGCAATACGAAATTGAAATCATCAAAGACCTCACCGAGCTCACCTGGGAAGAGCGCGAGATTATCAGTGATATGTTTGCCGGACGAATCGCAGTTGGCGAGCGGCTGGATCTCAAAACCCTCAGAACTAGTCTCGGTTTCTCGACGCGCACCGTCAACAACGACACCGATCTCGACACGCGTGTTCGTGGTGAATATGGGCTTCGCGAAAAGACGGCTGAAAATGTCCGCTGGTATCGGCGCGCCGCGCGCATATTGCTGATTGCTACCGTCGTGCTGCTATCGCCGCCACTATTGATCGCGGCACTTATGGCGTTTGTCATCTCGTTTATGGTGTGGTCGCTGACCGACAAAGGCCTTGCGCTGCGACGATATCTCGAGGGCTTGAAGCTGTATATCTCTGTCGCCGAAACCGAGCGTATCAAGCTGCTGCAAAGTCCTGAGGGAGCCGCCAAGACCGCTAGTGTCACGCATGGCAGCGAACCAGCACAGCTCGTCACGCTGTACGAGAGAGTATTGCCGTATGCGGTACTGTTTGGTCAGGAAAAGGAGTGGAACAAGCAGCTGGGTGCGTATTATGAAAACCTCGGCTCCTCGCCCGACTGGTACAGTAGCAACTCGGGAGCATTTAACGCGGCTGTTTTTGCGAGCTCGATGAATAGCTTTTCGACTTCGACGACCGCCTACACGAGCTCAAGTAGCTCGAGCTCCAGCGGATCAGGAGGGGGCGGCTCGTCGGGCGGTGGTGGCGGAGGCGGTGGCGGAGGAGGGTGGTAGAGCCGCCACAATTCAGCTACACTAGATACTGCTAATGATTGAAGTCGTGAATGTGACGAAAACGTATGGGAAAAAATCAAGTTTTTTCACCGCTCTTGATGATGTTTCGCTGAGCATCCCCGACGGTGCCAGTGTCGCGATCGTTGGTAAATCAGGCTCAGGCAAATCGACGCTCATGCATGTCATGAGCGGACTCGACCGGCCAGACGGTGGACAGGTGTTTATCAACGGTCGGGATTTGTTTAGTTTCAAGCCCAAGCAGATCGATCGCTTTCGGGCTGAGCAGATGAGCTTCATATTTCAGAGCTTTTTCATCCAACCAAACGAGAGCTGTTATGACAATGTCAGTATGCCACTCGAAATTGCCGATGTTCCCCCCAAAGAGCGCCGCAAAAAAATCCTCTCTGCGCTCAAAGCAGTCGAACTCGATGACAAAGTCAGGTCGCGTGCCCGCGATCTCTCGGGCGGGCAAAAACAACGCCTCGCTATCGCCCGCGCGATCGTCAACGGCCCCAAGATATTGTTTGCCGACGAGCCGACGGGCAACCTCGACAGTGCCACTGGCGAGACGATCGAGTCGCTGCTATTTCGTTACAACAAGAAGCTCGGAGCAACCCTGATCATCGTGACGCACGACGCCGACCTCGCGCGCAAATGTGACATGAGGATCTACATCAAGGACGGCCGGATCGTCGAGACCAAACCCGCTCGCAAGCCTGTGGCTCGCAAAGCTCCCGAGCAACAGACTTCGACGCAAAAGGTCGTCAAACTATGAAACGAATCGACATCGTTCGACGGGCTGGCCGGAGTCTGCGCCAAGCCAAGGCACGGACGCTGCTCACCAGTTTGGCTATCGGTGTCGGGGCATTTACGCTGACGCTTGCAGTCGCAGCGGGCGAAGGATCTCGCCAATATGCAGACAAAATCATTACTTCAAATATCGATCCGCAGGCACTTTTCATCGTCAAAGACGAGTCATTTTTCGGGGGAGGCTCACAGCCAGGAACCGGTGGCCTCAAGGAATACGATCCGGATGCCCGGGTCAATGGCAACGGCGTGGTCGTCAAACGGCTCAACGAATCTGACGTCAAGAAGCTCAAGGCACGTGACGATCTCACGTCGGTTCGCCCGATTTACCAGGCGAGTGCTACCTACATCATGATTGACGGCTCGGCCAAGAAATACAGCACGAGTGTCGATGCCTATAACCCTGACCTCAAAGGTGAGGTTGCAGCTGGAGTTGTTCCGACGCTGGGCGATGATCTCGACCTCACCGAAGCTATCGTGCCCGAGAGTTTCGCCACTACCCTCGGGGTGAAACCAAGCCAGCTCGTCGGCAAGAAACTCACTATAACGGTGACGAGACCAGCAACAGCACTTCCATCGCAAGAGGAGCTTGCGCGTATCATCGCGGCGCAGGGAGTGGCAGGTCTGGCGAGTCTCGGTGCAGGCGAGACCAAAGACGTACCGCTCACTATTCGGGGCGTCACCAAGAAATCGTCGCTCGCGCTCAATGCAGCAAATGGAGTGCAGATTTCTGGCGAACAGGCAAAAGCGCTCACTGACTTTACGACATTGGGCACGGATAACTACCAAAAATACATCGGCGTGACGGCGAAAGCCGCCGACGGCAATTCGCCCAAAGACGTGAAAGCAGCCCTGAGCAAAGATGATTTCACCTCGAGAACTGCCCAGGATTTACAGGGCTTCCTCTTCACCGTCGTGAACGTCTTGCAGGGTATTGTGGCTGGATTTGGCTTGTTGGCGCTCATCGCGAGCGTGTTCGGCATCATCAACACCCAGTACATTTCGGTGCTCGAACGCACTCAGCAGATAGGCCTCATGAAAGCGCTCGGTATGCGTGGTCGCGATGTCGCGAAACTCTTCCGTTACGAAGCAGCCTGGATCGGATTTTTGGGTGGGGTACTCGGTGCGGGTACGGCATGGGGCGCAGGGGTACTCATGAATCCATGGATTACCAAACAGCTCGACCTGGGTGAGGGAAACTACTTGCTCATCTTTCAGCCGCTTCCTCTGGTGCTGCTCATCGTTGTCCTGATGGTGATCGCGATCCTTGCCGGCTATTTCCCAGCCCGCAAAGCCGCTCGCCTCAACCCGATCGAAGCGCTACGGACTGAGTAGGGGCTTGCCTCCAGCTTCTTGAGCTCGGCTATCAACTCGAACATAGGCGATGCTGAGGTTGACTTTTATAATCATAAGTGCTATTGTAATAGTATGAGCCTAGATGATCAAAACCCAACTCAACCAGAAGATGTATTTAAAGGTATTGATCGAAAAGATATCGAGCAACTTCATGGTCTTGGTGATGTGATCGGTACTAAAGATGCTATAAGCAAGACAGCCCTTGATAATCTTGGAGTTTCCGTTGTGCTTGAAATGAGCAATCCTGGGAGGCCACTGACTCCTGATGAGCGAGTTCAGAAAGAAATAGAAGGAAATGTTGCCGATCAAGCACAGAGCGCCAAAACCGCAGGGGAGCAGATTCTGGCAGGCCGTCCGCCGGGAATTCCAAAGCTGTCACGCAAGCAAAAGTTTTTTAGATTCCTCCGCGGTTCACAAAGGAACTCTTAATTACCACCCATACCCCGCGGCTTGCCGCGGGG
>OFQZ01000026.1_pt1 | contig 49335 bp, 72 predicted proteins | sample 1543011 | NCBI WGS metagenome assembly OFQZ01 (sample SAMN07774216, study PRJEB24372) | wastewater metagenome | isolation source: Exp Tend NO 0WW | collected 2016-02 | reverse complement strand
TGCGTTTCTATAATGTTTATTTATCAATATGATACCTTCAGGATTCATATACCCTGGCTTGATAACGCTACCATTTTCGTGAAGGTATGAAATTGCTTCTTCAACGGTACCTGCCAGCTCCGGTACTTTAGAGCAGCAAGAGGGTATATCTGGTCTCCACCAATCAAATAAGGCGAACTCTTTTTGGGTATGATCGTACCCCCTATTAATACCTTTACCCCACCATTCGCCGAAGTGGTGCCCTGGCCCCAAATCAAGGAGCTCGTATTTGTTTTCTTGTACCCATTTAGCAAAGTCATGATTGTCATTCTCCGGTGTGATTAATTGAGTCCTACTTTGTGCTCCAACATTGCCGTCTTCATCTATAACGACACAAGCATTGGTGCCATCTATCTTTTCTGTAATGATATAATCTAATGTTTCGAACCTAGGGATTTTAGGCCATTTGGTGAATTTAAGCATCTTATACCCCTTATATGTTGAACTTAATCACATTATAACTATTATTTATAGAACTTGAGCATACTATAATTACTTTATTGTCTGCATCAAAGCTCTTAATTCTTTCAAGCAGTGTTTACTTTGAGGCTCATCTTTTGCCACGCTTTCATATATCTTTTCGTGACATAAGTGGAGCAAAGTGCCGGTCTGCTTCTTAATACTGGAGCTAACTCTATAAGTTTTATCTTTATCATTAAAGAATCGAGCTGCTTCAGTTTGTATTATAGCACACAATTTGTCATTTCGCTTAACTTTATATATAACAATAGGCCAATTAATAGTCTGGCTGGTCTGAGATAAGTCGGTGCTTAAGATAGCTAAGTAGCCTTCTTTAATGTCTGTACAATACAGCTGGACCTGGAGCTGTACTAGATATTGCAGCGGAGGCTCTGCCTTGTACTTGAGATACGTATCAGGCTTGGTCGACTTACATTCTAGTAACATCGTGCCGTCAGTAGCATCTGGAGTGGCTCCTAATAGGCCTTTTGTATAGAACACCTTACCATCATTATCAGTTTCATAAAGTCTAAAATTGGACAAAAGTATACGGTTAGTTATATCTACGACTACTGGCTCTAAAACTTGTCCTATAAATGTATACGCATTGCCTACAAAACCGGATTCTTGCTTCAACTTTCCTGGACTAGAGTATGGATTATGTCCTATAAGAACAGCAGCTTCCGAGGCAGTTATATACTTATTTCGCAGCTCATGCCACTTTTCTTCTGTGTTTACCACTGTTCTTGTCATTTTTACCTCAATCGTGTTAATTATACTGTTTATCCAGTATATGTGTTCACTTTTTAACCATTAATCCTACTATCGTGTGATTTTAGCTCATTTTTCTTGTTTTAGCGGTATAAATCCTATTATAGTAGGATTTCAAATTCTAGAATCAAGAATGAGAGTCTTTAAAATACTGTTTTGTCCAAAAACCGTCTGCTTTCTGCCAATAGTCCATCATAGAAGCTTCCACTGATATCCTTACTGAGGATAAAACTGACTGCATCTCTTCAATCATAATATTAGCTGCTTCATCTATCAAGTCTATCCTATCTTCGCGAACTTCGAATAGTATCTCATCATGTATAAATGCTAAAGGTGTTATATCTGGGTTGTCATGGAACGTTCTTACTGTCCTGCACACTGCCTTTTTAGCTCCGATAGCTGAAGGAGTTTGCATCAAGAAGCCATTACAGAATGCTGTATAGGTGCACCAGTCTCGTTTAAATCCTTGTACATTATACTGATACATGGGTTCTTCTTCCCATTCATCATATTCATTCTTCATCCATTTACTGTTTTTAGTAATGTATTTATTGTGTGTTACTTTTAAAAAAGTCTCTAATTCTGGGTATAGGTCAAAGAAGTCTCGCTTCAGTTTAACAAGCTCATCCCTTACAAGTCCCCATTTGTTCTTATCTATACGAGCTATTCTAATATCTGGAGCATTTAATTTAAAGTAATAATAGTTTAAATCCTGTTTTCTTCTTTCTGTATGAAGCACTTCATATTGAGTCTTAATACCGCTCTGCCACAATAAATGTCTCATTGTGTCGTACCCAATCCCTCCAGGGAACCCTAAGTTAATTGGTTTAGCTAGCTGCCTAGCATCCTTATATTCTTTCTTGTGTGCTAAGAAGTCTTCGTATGAGATGCCTTTAATACGAGCAGCTAATTTAGAGTGCATATCTACTGGCTCTGTACCACTATTGAGTGTGTCTCTCATTTTAGACTTGCCGTATACTTTATATAGTTGATGGGCTGTGGCACATAGTTCTAATGCTGAGTAGTCTATTGATAATATTTTGAACCCTGGCCTTGGTATGAAGCAGTTCCTAATATCGTAAGAAACGTTAGGAACCTCTCTAGGCATTTGTTGGATATTCATTGATGGGTATAAGCTTGACCCATGAGCTGAGGTCCTGCCTGTTGTTTTTACTGTAGAGTATGATGTATATATAGTATCGTCTGTTAGGTGGGATAAGTAAGCTGTAAGTACCTTCTCATATACTGATATATCTCCAAAGGCTTTTATTACAGGGTCATCTGTCTGAGTTAGATAAAACTCTAAAGATTCTGCATCTACTCCTATGGAGCCTTTTAATGTTCTTTTTAATTCTATCCCTAAAGTCTCTATATAGTCTTTAAGTACTCTAATTTGTTTATTAACCTTCCCTGTTTTTTCATTTCGTTTACAGAAACCTTTAGAAATCAAGAAATCATAATGAGGGTTTAAATGATTCATTACCTCTGTGTTTAAAAGAGCAACTCTATCCAAATCTACTTTGATACCTATAGAAGCTATGATATTTAAATATACAGCAGCTCTACACGAGAGTTCATAATCTGTTTTCTTTTGATGTTGGTATAATTTATAGGCCCATATAGAGTCGTCTAAAGCGTATTGGATAGCTTCTTCAGGCCAGTCTTCAACGCCTTCTAGCTCACTGTATCTGAGCCTCCAAGAGCCTTCTGCTTTAGTGTCGCTTATGTCTTCTCCAAAGTATTCTAATACTAAAGAGGCTAAGTCGAATTTATAAGTTGGTTTTTCTCTAGTTACATTATCCAGCTGCTCATTGATTAGGGTACAAACGATTCGGCCTTCATCTAAAGCGGTAAACATTAATTCTCTTAAGGCTGGGAAGTGGTAATAAATAACTCCACATTCAAATACAATATTGTGAGCTATTATAGTGTTTTCAGTTAAGAACTTCTTAATAGTTCCCTCCATTAAAGGGAACCCTTTAAATAAAAATGCGCCTCCATCCTCGGTAAAGGACGAGACGCACACAGGTTTTGGAAAGATATTGTCCTTATCTATTAAATGGGTTTCGAAATCGATTGCCACTAATGGATAAGTCATAATCATTTACCTAAAGCAGCACGGAGGTTTTCTAGAACAGCTTCTCTGCCGTTAACTTCCCCTGAGCCAGTATTTTCTCCTTCTTCAATATTATGAATAACAATGCCTACTAAGTTAATAGTGCCTCCCATAGCATTACCTGTATAAGGAGTTACTACCATAGTAGCAGTACCTATAGAGTCTTTATAGAAATTAGGCATCTCATCCATATTGTTACCATTGTTGTCTAACACTTCTGGTAAAAATTTAGAAAAAGCTCTAACTGTATATTCATCTTTACTGTTGACATGTTTAGTGCCAATTAAGTTTGGATTGATTGCAGCAATTGTAGCTTTCCATGCTGCTCCTTCTTTAGTAGCTGATGAGTATTTAATACGAACCGCATATCCTTCCACTGAATCTTTTGTTAAGTCCTTAGACACCTTCCGATTTAAAGCAAGGAATTGAATCTCGCCTTTTGGTGATGTTAAATAACTTGTAGTAGTTGACATGTATCTTTCTCCTGACGTTTAAAAACTAGTAAATATGAGGACCCCATTATGGTTACCTCGGTTTCTCGAACAATACAAGGTAGAGCAAATAGTTCTGCTAGCCGCATTAGCTCTGTTATATTTATTATTCCCTCTGTAGCGTACATTTCATTTAATCTCTATTATTGTATTGTTAAAGTCATTATAGCATTCTTTTACTGGATTGTAAAGAATACGTTAAGACAAATTGTGGAAAAATTCATCTTCCACATATAATTTGGAGCCATCTTCTAGTGTCCAGACAGCTTCATATTTAATTGAATTCGGTAAGGAAATAACTTCCTCGTGTTTTATTTTATTCAAGTGAGCAGCAACTATCTCATCAAAAGATAGTGTTTTCTGAAGCTCTGTTATAATTTTAGATAGTTTCATTTAATTTCTCCCAATACTTCACTGCCATTAGGTAATATGAACTCATGAAATACGAGTTAAAAGATATAGTATATGCAGGTATGTACATTAATTATCTCCTTTCTTATTAGTTGAAGGTTTATAGAACCCATCTCCTAATAACCTATGATTTGGAGCAGATATGATTTGTATTAGAGAGCCTTTCTCGAAACACCAAGGGCAATCTAAAGTATCGTCCAGCACTACTCCATGCATCTCTAGTTTTTCTATAATTCTTTCACATTTGTTACATTCATATTCTCTTAATGGCATTGACTTCTCCTTATAAAAATTCTTCTGTCTTTATCTATTACGTCCTTTAAATATCCTTCAGGCGTTCTCACTATCTTTCCTGCAGTTACCTCTTCCCATATTATATGGAATATTATCCTTTTTATACAGTATATTAATACTAGTCCTATAATTATATACATCATAAAATTTCCTTAAATATTTATTTTCTAAAACCTATTGACATTAGCTCGTAAGTATGATAACCTAGAACCGTGAGCCACCCCTCCCTTCTATATAGTATCTATAGAGACTGTATCGGCCCTGTCGGACGCCTCAGTAGACTGCCCTGACGTCTGGCTAATTATCGTAATATTTTCACACGGTTTTCCACCTCCAGGACATACTATCACTTGCTTGATACTGGCATGTACTAGTGATGACCATGAAGCTACCAATAAAGCTATTACTGCTAATGGTGTTCTAATAACCATAATAATTCCCCCTTCTCATTTATTTCATCAAAATCAGCAGATTCAGAGTAACAACCATTAGAAGTTCCATACCATCTTATACTCACCCCTCCTTTAATGGTATCTAGTTTGTAGAACGTCCAAGTCATCGAGTCGCTGTACTCACCTTCAGTATCTGAATTGCTAGACTCTTCTGCTACTAATATAGGAGACCCTATAATGTCTCTCAAGTCGCCATCAATATCTTCTAGTGAGACAGATTCACAACATGATTGATAATGGTGCATTTTAAATCTTCTATCATCTGTAGTGGAAAAAACAAGGTAATCATTCCCGTCCCCACATTCTTCTTTTCCTCTTTCTATATGTACTATAGTCATGCCTTTCAAGTTTTCAAATTTCATTTAAATCCCCTTACATTGTTCATAATTGTTATCTGTTCATATAAAATGAACACTTTAAGGGTTCATCTCAACCTTAGGGACCACATTAAACTCCAAGTCGATGCTCAAATCATTAAGCCATCTCTTTAAGTACCTCACTCCTTGACCACTCCGCATTGCCTCTTTAGAAGCCGCGGATACCTGCTCCTTAGTCAAATAGAGCTTCTCTCCAATCTTCTCGAGCTCCTCGTTCTTAGCAGGCAGCACCCTCATCTTTAATATTGTAGCATAATCTTCCTCATTGAACAAGTCTAAAGCAGCAATAGAGGATATCCTCCCAGCAAATTCCGGTAACATTCCATATTCTATTAGGTCTTCACTCGTTATATCTATCTGCTTCAAGTTTTCTTTCAAGGGCTTCGCCGCTTCGGTGTGGCTCGGTCGAAAGAACCCTATACTATTACCCTTAACCTCCTTCCGCTTCTTCTCAGTAACCCCTGCAAAGGCCCCAGCCATTACAAACAATACCCCTCCCAGTCTCTTATCGTTCTCTCCTAATATCGTTAAGAAGCTGGACTGGACCCTATTATTCCAATTGCCTGTACTATCAAAGGACATACACATTTTATCTACTTCATCTATAAAAACCACCATCTTATCTAGCGTCCCATCGGTGCTGAAGTAGTGGTATGGATCCTCTTGTTGCTGCTGCTCAGCAAACTTAATAATCTTATCTCTAAACTGCTTAGCACTCATTCCTTCTGATCCCCTATCTGGGAGGTCAAACTTGCTGGCATCTATCCTCAAGAAAGGGAACTTCATAAGCTTTGAGAGCTCCTCGATAAGTAGCGTCTTCCCTGTGCCTGACCCACCAACTATCAGCAACCTGTCAGCATTAGGAAGCTGGTCCCCTTTTAACGGCGTGCTGCCTTCTAGGTAGTTCTCATAAAAGCGCCTTTGCTGCCTTCTAACAGCATTTATTAGCTGCTTCTTAGCCTTCTCATGCCCTGACACTGTCTTGTCGAGTCTCTCTAGTAATTGCTGGTTATTCATATTCACTCTCCTCAATCAACAAGCTTGTTAATGACCAATGACCCAATAGCTGCTGAAAAAATAACTAGCCCTAAATGTGGAATGTAAGTACCGCAAATAGCTCCCCAGGCCACACATAATCCTAATTTTATAAGCGTTGATACATACATAATTACCCCCTTAAAGGTATATTTCCTAGTTTACCCGTTTAAAGGTATACACCTGGGTAATAAGCAGCTAGTTTGGTCCGCAAGGTTCCTCTGCTAACTCCTAAGAGCTGCGCTGCTCGAGATTGGTTGAACCTTGCTGCTTCCATAGCATATTTATACACCTCTGCCTCCACCCGCTGCAATGCTTCAGATAATGGGACCTCTACTAAGTTAATGTTTATATTCATTTTACACCTCTCTTATAACTTTTAGTTGTTTACATCTAACTTTTCCTTGTTGCACACAAATGATATCTTCTAATGCGACTTCTACTTCGATTAATGAGTCTCCTTCATTCCAATATGTTGGTGTAGATACATGGAGCCCTTCAGCACACGATCTCATACTTTCATCCCATTTTGATGCTTTTGATATTTTCCCAATCATATAAATAAAACTCATATCATAATTAGATTTAAATGTTTTATTATCTATTTTATTTACTTTTTTATATAATGTTATTTTTCCATCTTTATTAGGAACCACATTTAAAGAGTTTAATAATAATATCCTTAAATTGTTATTATTTGAGACATCTACTACGGTATGTCCAAAAGATAACGAAATGCTTTCAGATACCTTAGCGTTCTCAAATACCCAAGCGTCTCCAGATACCTTAGCGTTACCAAATACCTGAGCATTCTCATATACCCTAGCGTTCTCAAATACCTTAGCGTTCCCATATACCTTAGCGTTCCCAAATACCCAAGCGCCTTCTTCTTGACTTAAATTCTTTTCTGATTCGATATATCCCCCTAAATCGCCTTTCTTAACGCCTTTAAAATCTTTAGTGGCCTGAATTCTATAAAAAGACGTATCATAAGTATCAATAAAATCATCTTTTAATAGTTTATATTTTTTCATTTTAATCCCCCTTTAATTAATCTATCCACTATTAATGCCGAAGTTTCATTATTTTTATATGTCTTAGCTTCTTTTTCCTCTACAGTATATGTAGTATTCTCGGCAATATGTTTGTTGTATTGCTCTGTTAATAACACTAAAGCTTTTACAAATACATACATATCATGTATTTTATTGAGCTCTTCTTCTTTCACTTTATATCTCCTTTGATACGTAGTTAATAATCTCTTTATTACCCATAATGAATGCTTCCTTCATGAAAATGTGCTTCCATTCAAGGTTCATTGCTCCCCTTATGTCCTTCATAATACTCTTCAACCCTTCCAAGTCATTAAGGTGTATACATCGTATAGCCGACAATTTCATCCTTAACGCCATAGTGATTATGCCTGTCATTTTATATTACCTCCATTGTTTCTTTCACTATCTGCCACCTGCATCGCTTATTGTAAGCTAAGCTTAGCTCCTCTGCAGCAAACAGCGCCAGCATTTCTCTAGCACTTAACAAGCAAGGTGCTCCCTTTACTTGTATGAATGGGTGGAACTCAATCGTAGCATCCCATGTCCTATCTTCGTTCTCTCTATAAAAAGCATGCAGCTTCAACATGATGCACCTCTCTTTAAATATGTTAATCTTTTAACCTATTGTATATTGTTTCACCATCATGGTTAATTAAAGTATAGTTATTGTCTATATATTTGTCAAGCTCCTGCATGTATAATTTAAAGTTAACTGCATTTAAGACCTCGCTCGGGCTGAACTCATGCCCTTCGATGCCGATTGTACCATTCATATCATCTAAATACTCTTCAAATGCTTCTATCACGTCTTCTATATATAATGTCATTTTAATTCTCCTATTAGTGATTATCGAATACATAATATGTTTCACCATTACGCAGCTTGACCATATCAGTAGCTCCATTAAACTTGTTAAAGTGAGCCCCAAAGCCTTGGTGGTTAGCATAAAGTGCAGCAAGCTCTTCAACAGCCTCGTCGCTCATGTTATCCGTCAATGTCTCATAGTCATCACTATCTTGGTACATCCTGATTACTTCATCGGGCCACCCAGTAGCATTAGATATATAGAATGAATTGAAGTGCCCTAAGGCCAGCCTATTATGCTGCAGCTCATCTACTAATATATCAAATATATCACTCTCTGATATGAACCTTACTCCATTTACTGTAAAGTCTCGCTTCAGTTTAGTGCACGATTGGTGCACCACATCTCTCCAGTTAGGCTTGGACCACAATCTGGAGCAAAGCGTCTTAACTGCCTTAATCTGAGATAATTTCATTACCATCTCCTAAACTCTAGCACTATAATCACCGCGAGCACTGCTCCAAACATCTCAGCTGCCCACAATGTCCACACACTCACTAAACCAAAGCCGTACAGTATACTTATTATTAACAGCCCAATTACATATATGTAACATAATGCGCTCATAACCATAACTCCTCTATATCAGCATCTACTTTTACGGCTTCATAACCTAAGTCAAAATAATCCCAATCCCTCTTTGTTATATTTTTAACATATTCGACAGCTTCGTCTTTGGTACTACATATTCTTAATATGCAGCCGTTTTCCCAAGGTATGGATTTATAAACAACATATACCTTCATATTATTTATCTCCTTTTTGAATGCAAGCCATTAATACTACTAGGCCTTCGCTTGTTATTAAATTAATCACATGCCCAGCATCACTAAGCTTCACCTTATGGTTAATGGCTACGCGCTCGAACTCAGCAGCTATATCCTCGTTGGTCTGAGGGGTAGCATACGTTTGGACCTGCTCCCAATGCACACCATCTGGTGCATGATATACTATTACATTTCTGCTCATATTAGCTCTCCTCTTTAAATCGTGCTTTAATTTTATTTACCTCTGTATCAAACTTCAATCTACATTTAATTAACATTTCTTTCTTGAGCTTTTGATTATGGAAAATATTCAATGCTACACAAAGTTCTTCAATAGATTTATCACAATTGTTACACAATTCATCAAACTCCGTTTCATTTATATCTATTTCAAGTTTTATGTCACGTATTCCTTGGTACTCAAATGGACGGAAAGAATACACAGGTCCAGATAGCCTTAATTGTTTATATAGAATTATAATCATTTCTTTCCCCTTTTACGCTGCTCTCTAAGTTCTTTAGTATAATCAATACCTATTCTTATAGAGAATACTGCTATGAAATACACTACGTACAATAACAATACTACTTTGATTAATGTACTCATTTTGCTTCCCCTTTACCTTGGTACGCTTTACATCTTTCATGTATCTTCTTAATGAGGGCCTCTACATCATGTATATCCTTATGGTGTTGCTTCATATTGAGCCTTTTATTAATCTTATACATATCTATCTTGTATGTACCATATGAATATGCTATGATACAACCTATTAACATTAGTGTCTCATACATGATAATCTCCATTAAAAGTGCTTATTGAGTTACCATGGTTCAGTACGATTCGCACGTATCCCATATTCCTATGGTTTCCTGCTGTCGGACTTTCAGCACCGCTGCCTATTTATCCCCTGATTGCCCTGATAACATAATAAACACTCTTCTTATATGTACAGTATAGCTGCTGCCTAGTAAATGTACAGTATGTATAGTGTAAAGATATAGTAAAGATATATAACTCATTGATTATACTACATCTATCTCTCATCACCTACGGGTGTGCCCCAACTATATTGCTGCTCCCTATACCTCTCGGCACACTGTCTGAGTAGACTATGTGTATGCCTCTAGGTGGCTACGCCTAAATACTAAGGGGGCCTATGCTGCTCCCAATTTGTACCATGTGAGGGGCCCTGCTCCCTAGTACCCTGCAGCACACAAGCCAGCATGAGCTTAGAATAATGATGATGTATATAATGTCCTCGATATGAGGAGCATACTATGAGGTATATACTGTATATATTAAGAGGTAGATACTATAGTCAGCCCCCTTCAGCAGCTGCCTAGTTTGACCCCCGGGTACCCAAAGCTGGAGTTCTGGCCGCCACACGCCGACACCCCTACGGATGCTTTCTCCCTCTTTCAGAGACCTTTAAGGAGCTAATATCGTACTCCATAAAAGCCATAAAAAAGTCATGAAGAATAAATCACGAATAAATCAAGAATGAATCAAGAAAACAAAGTACTAAGAGGGCCTCTAATGTCACTGGGGGGAGCTTCTACATAGTCTCCATTGTCACTGGAGGGAAGCTGGAGCAAAATTTATTTTCTAAAAGGGGTTGACAAAATTTTTCGGGGTTGATATAATAGTACTAAGCACCGGATCATGCCTGAATCTATCCAGTACTACGTAGTGTTCCCATCATAACTCCTTGATTTAAAACAACTTCTTAAAATACTTAACATTTTTTATAAATAGTTCTTGACAATCCTACAATATTGTGATACACTTACATTAAGGGTAGGAACTCATTTGATAATAAACGATTAAATGTAGGGCTTCCTCAACTGGTTGGGACCAAACCACCTAACTACAGAGGAAGCAGCAGGGATGGAGCATCAAAAAGATTCTCTATCCTTAGTGAAAACAACAATAACTATAAGGCACTTAAAATGGAAATGTTATTAGTATTAGCTCTAGGTATGGTTGCAGGTTTGTTACTCAAAGACAAATTAATGTTAATCAAAGCATATTTAATGGACTTAAAGAAAAAACTTCTAGGCTAATATAAATGGGTGCAATTGTCACTATCTTAGGGACCCTATTTAGTACTATAGGCCAGCCCATACGAGATTACTTAAACTATAAAAATGCTGAAGTAGCTGCTAATAGAGAGCTTAAACTTGCTCAAATCCAAGCGGATAAAGAAGCCATCATATCAGAAAACCAATCTGCTTCAGATGACTTATCTTCACGACTCAGCGCAACCACTAAAGATTTTAAACAAAACACCTTCTGGCTCCTATGCGTTCCAGTAGGGTTCTCTATTTTATTCCCAAGCAAAGCAGAAGTAATGTGGCACAATTTCAGCCTCATTCCAGAATACTTCCAATGGCTCTTCTTATCTGTGTACTCATCTATATGGGGCATCCCTGTAGTTAAGGGAGGATTTGGAGCTATTACAGGCTTGTTACAATCTCGCAGAGATTACAACGTACAAAAAATTAAAGTATTAAACGAATCAGTATTAGCAGCAGAGCTCAGAAAAACAATATATAAAAACGGAATGAGTCAAGAACAATGGGACAGCCAATTGGCTGCTGTTAAGAAGGCCCAATCTGATGAAGAATAAGGTAACACAACATGGATGTAGGCTCCTGGGAAGTCGTAAAAGCTATAATGAATTGGATAGTATATCCAGTTATGCTGCTTTTAGCATATTTGTTCAAAAAACAGTTAAAGGATCTTGATATGCTTAAGTCAGATGTCGAGAAACTTAAAATTACCCAAGCCGTTACAACTTCACAGATAAATGATATTAGAGAAGACATTAAAGATTTAACCTCAGTGGTCCGGGATGCAGAGCGCTCCATAACTCTTGATCTACAAACCCTGAGAAAGGACCTATTAGATGCAAGAGATAAACATTAATCCATCAGTTCCTGACTCTAATTTAGTAAGGACTGGGCCGAAAGCTCTATATAAACCTGAGTATTGCGACAAAATTGCGACAATTGCTGCTCAAGGCGGTCATATTCCTCAGATGATGCTCGAAATTGGCATCAAATCGAAGGACACATGGTACAGGTGGCAACGTGAGTACCCAGAATTCAAAGAAGCAGTAGAATATGCTTCGATTATAAACCAAGCTTTCTATGAAAACTTAGGTTTACAAGCAGTACAAGGTCGAATCAAGGATTTTAGCGCTACAACTTATGCTTTAATCATGAATAACAAGTTTGGGGTCGATTACAAGCGTAATCCTTCAAGCGGGACCGAAATAAATATAACAAATAACACTATGAACCTAACCTCAGAGCAGGTTCAACAAAAAATAGCTCAGAAATTAGAGAAGTTGAAATCCTTAGGGGTAGATATAGAGCATGTCGGTTAAAGAAGACCAAGAAGAGCTATTAGCTCTCTTAGAACATAAAGAAAACGAGCTCCAATACAACAAAATGAAGTCTTTATTTCCTGACACAGGTCCATATAGACGAGAATTGTATGGTGCTCATATTAAGTTCATAACAGCTTCTGCTCATCATAGCCAGACTGCTTTTATTGCAGCTAACCGTACAGGTAAGACAAAAACAGGTGCTTATATCATGGCCTGCCACTTAACAGGAATGTATCCTGACTGGTGGGAGGGTAGAAAGTTCTTAAATGCTATAGACGCTTGGGCTGCTGGTAAAACGAACCAAAAAACTAAAGAAATTTTACAGAATGAGTTATTAGGTCCAGATAATGATATCGGATCTGGGCTCATACCAAAAGATAACATATTAAGAATTACTAAAAAGCCTGGCGTAGCAGACGCTATAGAGACTGTAACAGTAAGACATGCTACTGGAGGCACAAGCATATTGTCCTTCAAGTCTTACGAGCAAGGTCGAGACGGCTTCGAAGGAACAAAGAAACAAGTAATATGGCTAGATGAAGAGCCAGCAGATGCCAGCATTTATAGTGAGTGCTTGATGCGTCTAGCTGATGCTCATAGGCCTGGAATTATTTATTGTACGTTCACACCTCTATATGGCTTGTCGGATGTGGTATTGCAGTTTTTACCTGACGGAAAAGCTACCGCGGACGGAATTGTCCCCGGCAATCCAGATAGATTTTCAGTACAAACAACATGGGACGATGTCCCCCATTTAACAGCTTCAGATAAAAAGCGTCTATGGGATGGGTGCCTTCCACATGAAAGAGAAGCTCGGTCCAAAGGTATACCATCTTTAGGTGCTGGAGCAATCTACCCATATTTAGAAGAAAACGTAACATGTGCTCCTTTCGAGATACCATTTTGGTGGCTCAGAGGATACGGCATGGATACAGGGTGGTCTAGGACCGCTGTAGTCTGGGGAGCAATGGACCCGGATACTAAAATTATATACTTGTACTCTGAACATTATCAATCAGAGTCTCACCCAGCAATACATGCTTCAGCTATTAAAGCTCGAGGCACTTATTTAACTGGAGCTGCTGACCCTGCTGGGGCCAACATATCAGACGGTAAGAAAATCTTTGACATGTATGTCGAAGAAGGCCTCGACTTAGTTAAGGCTGATAAGAATGACCGTGAAGGAGGCATCTTACGTGTTAATCAAATGTTTGCTGCAGGGCAGCTCAAGATTTTTAACACGCTATCTAATACATTAGCAGAATTTAGAACATATCGTCGTGATGAAGACGGTAAAATTATTAAGAAAAAAGACCATGCTATGGATGCTATGAGGTACTTTTTAACCACAGGCATACAATATTTAAATGCTCCGCTCGACCCAGATGCTAAATCAAATGACTATTCATCTGGTTCACAAGACGAATATACAGGATATTAATAGATGATGAATGAAGAAAACGAAAAGAAGTTAACAATTCAGCAGCTAAAGAAATCCAACAACATTGCTGAGCTTCTAGACGAAGAAGAACTTGCTGAGATTGGCCTCCAAGTATTTAAAGGCTACGAAATAGACGAAGCCAGCCGATCTGAGTGGAAGCAAACGATTGACCAAGCTATGGACATAGCTAAACAAGTCATGAGCAAGAAGTCTTTTCCTTGGGAAAACGCTTCAAACATTAAGTTCCCTTTAATAGCTCAAGCTAGTATCGATTACGCTTCACGCACGATGCCTGAGGTTATCCAAAACGGTAAAGTTGTTAAAGCAACTGTCATCGGTAAAGATGCAGACAATAAAAAATATCAGAGAGCTAACCGCATCTCTAAGTTTATGTCATACCAACTAATAGAACAATCTATGGGATGGGAAGATGGCACAGACATGCTCTTACAAGTATTGCCAGTTTTAGGCACGGTCTTTAAAAAAACATATTATGACGAACTCGAGAAATATAACTGCTCAGAAATGTGCGTCCCAGATAAAATCATTATTAACTATGATACTCAAAGTATCGAGAAAGCTCAACGTATTACACACTTGATTACGCTTTATGATAATGATATAATACAAAGACAACGCGCTAAACTATTTGTAGACTGTGATGTTTGTTTATTAGAGGGTGTTGACCAAGAAGACGCAGACAGTGGAAAAGAATTCTTAGAGCAACATACTTATTTAGATTTAGATGGTGATGGGTACAAAGAACCGTACATTGTTACAATACATAAACAATCTAAACAAGTAATGCGTATTGTCAACAGGTTCAAAAAAATACAGAAGACAAAAGATGGTCAGATTCTTACTATTTCTCCTGAGACTTATTTTACTGATTTTCATTTTATTCGCTCTCCTGACGGGGGGTATTATAGTATGGGTTTTGGAAGCTTACTATTACCCATCAATAAAGCGATTAACACGCTCATCAACCAACTCATCGACTCCGGAACCTTAAACAACATGCAAGGTGGCCTCATCGGCCGCGGATTACGCATGAAGAATGGTACAATTCGGTTCAAGATGGGAGAATGGCAGGTCCTTGACGCTGCTACTGGCGACGACTTACACAAGAACATATTCCCTTGGCCCACTAAAGAGCCTTCTAGCACGTTATACAGCCTTTTAGGTCTATTAATGCAAGTTGGGAAGGACTTATCATCTACCACAGACGTATTAGCTGGCAAACAAGACCCTCAGAACGTCTCTAGCGGCTCGATCGCCCAATTGGTAGAGCAAGGTACTAAGGTCTTCGTAGCGATCAATAAGCGCCTCTACAGAAGCCTTAAAAAGGAATATAGAAAACTATACGACCTAAACAGCAAATATCTCACTCAAGATGAGTATATGTCTGTTATGGACGAAGAAGGTATAAACGTTAAAGAAGACTTCGCCTCAGAAGGTTTAGATGTTATCCCAGTGGCTGATCCAACAGTTTCTACAGAAACACAAAGGATTGCACGCGCTGGGTCTCTACAGCAGCTTCGCACTGCAGACCCAAGAGAAACAGATAGGCTCTTTTTGGAAGCCATGCAGCTTGATGCTGATGTGATAGAAAAACTATTACCAGAACAAGACCCTAATGCTCCTCCTCCACCTGAAGCTCAAAAGCTCATGGCGGAAGTAGCTATGCTTCAAGCTCAAGTAGCTAACTTATCAGCCCAAGCAACCCTTGCTGCTGAACAGAACAGATTAGAGCAGATGAAATTCCAGCAAGAAATGCAGGAGTCAGACGCTCGTATTAACGAAGCAGTCGCTCGCGCGTGGAAGATGCAACAAGATGCTCTCAATAACATTAAAAAGCTCTCTATCGTAGAAGCTAAGATGTCATCTGAGCAGGAAATGAAAGCGTTAGATTTAATCAACAAAGTAGATAACGAGCAGGCCAAAACAATGATAGAGGCCCAAAGAAATCAACAAGATTATGAAGTAGCAGTCAAAGGACTCGAGAATGATAAAAACAGAAGAACAAGCGATAAGTCAAGCTGATTTCGCTGCGTGGAAGAATGACCCAGTTACTAAATTTATATTTGGATATCTGGAAGAAGTTTCCAAGTTCACTTTAGAAAAAATGACAGGCAGAGACCTGCTCACGAACCCTAACGGGCTATTAAGATTAAACGAGTTAAGAGGATATGTAGATGCCATCCAAGATGTCATTAACATCAATCCCGTAGTTGAAGAAGAAACCAGAGAGGAAGACATATGATACGAAACGTAAAAGCTCCGGGTTACCGGGTGCTCGTTAAAGTTAAACCAATAGAGAAAAAGCATGATGAAATCTCTAAAGGAGGCATCGTTTTAGAAGTTAAAACCGATAGCAAACTTCAAAGAGAGCAAGAAGCTATTTCTTTAGCGTATATAGTGGACATTGGGCCTACCGCCTTTAAAGCAATTGATGACGGGCAGCCTTGGTGTAAGGTAGGGGACCTAGTACAGATTTCAAGGTACAGCGGCTCCTTAGTAGATGATGTAGAAGAAGGTTGTGTGTACCGGATGATTAATGACCAGGACATACAAGCAGTATTTCCAGACGAAGGGATAAAATAATGAGTACAGAATTAGTAGATAACTTATTAGCTGCAGAAGGGATTACCCCTGACGCTCCTGCTAGTGAAGTAACAGAAACAAAACATAGCATCGAAGATTTAGCTGCGCAGTATGGGTGGCAATCAGATGGTGAAAAGTCGGCAGAAGAGTTCGTAAAAGTCGCACTTGATAAATTTCCGGACCAGAGCAAAAAGATTAAACAGCTCTTTAGGACCGTAGAAGAACTTAAAGAACATATGACTAAAGCAGAAACTAGAGCTTATGAAAAAGCAAGGCTCGAACTAGATGCTCAACGAAAACAAGCTATCTATGATGGCGACGTTGAACGTGTAGAAGCTTTAGATAAAGCTAGAGAGGACCTTAAGCCAGCCTCGATAGAAGCTCCAACCCAGCAGCTCCATCCAGCGATAGCTGATTTTGAGGAGCGTAATGGCTCGTGGCTCAATGGGACCTCTTATGAGGAACTAAAGATGCAACAATGGGTGGAAGCACATGGCGCCATTTTGGGACGTAAAAAGCTCCCAGTTGATGAGCACATGGCACTATTAGAAGACCATGTAAGAAAAGAGTTTTCTAACTATTTTGACAATAAAGAAGATAAACAAATAGCAAGCCCCGTCTCTTCTTCAAGAGAGAATGTGACGTCAACTGCTACTAGAAGTAAAGGAAAAGCTCCTACTTTCAACGATTTAAATGCTGAACAGAAGCAAATAGCTCGTGATTTCGAAAAAATGGGAGTTATGACAATTGAGAATTATATAAAAGATTTAGTTAAGCACGGAGAGTTAAAATGAGTAAGAGTGAAACTGCAAGAGCAACAAATCGAGTAACCAGAGTGCCAATGCACAAACAAAATGTCTTTACTGCTGCAAACAGGGAAGGTTTTAAACGCATGTGGGTAAATGAGTATATTGGGGCAGTAGCTGCTTATGAATTAGCCGGGTGGGCCGTAGTGGTCGATGCATCTATGGCAACTCATGACGGGTTAGCCCAAGTTGAAAGCCAATTAGACAGCGTAGTTAGACGAGTAGTCAATAGAGACCCTCACGCTCCTTGCAGGACGGCAGTGTTAATGGAAATCCCATTAGAACTGTATAATGAGGACCAAACAGCTGAACAATCAGCCTTGGAAGAACAAGAAAAACAATGGAACAAAGCCAAATCTAATGAATATGGCTCTGTTAATATTACTTATTAAATTATAAAAGAGAGAAATAAACATGGCGAATAAAGATGCACCTAATGGGTTCACTCCCATTAATTTGCACCCTGATCGTGTGCATAGATACTATAAAGATGCAACTGCTGGTATTATCGGCGTTGGTGACCCTGTAATTAGAGGCACTAACTCATCTGACCCAGCTGGTTATCCTGAAATAGTACGTGCTAGCACAGGTGCAGCAATCACAGGCGTTGTAGTAGCAATCGAACCTGTTCGAAGCAATTTGAACCAAAACGGTTACTTGGCTGCTGCTGACATCGGTTACGTATTAGTAGCTGACCATCCAGATCAAGAATTTATCGTTCAAGACAACGGTGGAGCAACTGGTATTGCGGTTACCAATATCGGTCAACACGTAGATTCAGTAACTGCTATCAACGCAGACACTACTATAGGTAGGTCCCTCTACGAGTTAGATACTGAAGCAATAGCTACAGATAACACATGGAGAATTGAACGTAAGTATGATGTAGAAGGTAATGATGTAGGCGCTAACTGCGTATGGGTCGTTAAAGCTAACTTACATACTGAAAACAATGCTTCAGCTACAAGTTTAACGGAGATCTAGTATGAGTGTAATTAATACAGGCGCAATTAGTAAAGCCCTAATGCCAGGCGTGCGCGAATGGTTCGGTAACATGTATAATCGGTTCCCCGATCAATACAGTAAAATATTTGAAACTAAACAGTCAATGAAGAACTTCGAAGAAGAAGTTAACTTACATGGCTTCGGTATGGGTGCAGTTATTCCTGAGGGAATGGGTGTAACATACGACACAATGAAATCAGGTCTTGTTAAACGTTATGTACACGTTGAATATGGCAGAGGTTTCATAGTATCTCGCGTAGCTATGGAAGATAACCAATATCCAGAAATTACTCGGTCCTTGTCAGAAATGCTTGGTCACGGTATGAAGCAACTTAAGGAAACTGTAGGCGCTAATATCTTGAACAGAGCTAATAACTCTTCATACACAGGCTTCGATGGTGTAGAACTTTCTTCTGCAGCTCACTTGTTAACTAAAGGTGGCACTTATTCTAACGAATTAGCTGTTGCTTCTAACTTAAGTGAAGCTTCTTTAGAGCAAGCTCTTATAGACATCGGTGGTTTTGTAGATGATGCATCTTTGAAAATGCAGGCCCAAGGTAGTCTTTTGATTATCCCTCGCCAGCTCGAATTCGAAGCTCAACGCATCTTGAAATCATCTTTGAAGAATGACACTGCTGAGAATGCAATTAACGTATTGGCTTCTGGTCGCTACTTACCACAAGGCTTCACTGTTAACAACTTCTTATCTAGCTCTTCTAAATGGTTCGTTAAAACCAATGTACCTAAAGGCTTAACTCATTACGAAAGACGTGCTCTTGAAATCAAAAACGATACTGATTTTGACTCTGAGAACATGAAATTCAAAATGACTGAGCGTTATGCATTCGGTTGGACAGACCCTAGAGGCATATTCTGTAACGGTGAATAGTACTACTTACTATTAAATTGTGCCCTTAAGTGGGCACACCCTATTATAAATTAATGGGGTTAATTAGGAGATACAAATAATGAAAATGTCACAATATCCAAACGGGTTCGCCTCAGGCTTGCTCGTTAGGAACATGCCTATGTACGACGTCCCTCCAGGTCGCGTATTCTGGGTAGGCAACAATGCAACAAAACTAGAAGGCGAAAAAGACGCTGCTGACTCTAACCTCAATGGTAAGGGTGGTACTTTCTTAATGCCATTTAGTACAATTGATTACGCTATCGGCCAATGTGCTGCTAACCGTGGAGACATCATATACGTACGCCCTGGACACACTTCTACTATTTCAGCTGCTGCTGGGATTGCTTTAGATGTCGCCGGTGTATCTATCATAGGCCTCGGGTCTGGCTCCAATAGACCGACTATCAACTTTACAGCTACTGCTTCTACTCTAACCATGAGTGCTGCTAACTGTTCTTTACATAACTTGCTACTTACTGGTGGAATTGATGCTGTTGTATCAATGGTCGTCGTATCAGCTGCAGATTGTGTAATCAATAGCTGCGAATTGAAAGACGTAACAGGCCAGATGACTTTAGGTATTTTAACGACTGCTTCTGCAGACCGCTTAAAAATCTTAAATCATGTACACAACGGCGCAACTGCTGCTGGCACCAATGCTGCAATCCGCTTAGTAGGTGGAGACCGCATTGAAATCACAGCGGAAGTAATAGATGGTAATTTTGCAGTTGGCGGTATTGATATTGCCACTACAGCTACTACCAATCTATATGTCCATGATATCGGTCGCTTCTATACAAGAAACGCTGCAGATATCTTCTTAGTAGATACAATCACTGCATCTACCGGACAAATCGGCCCGAACATCAACCTTCGACTCACTGACAATGCTGCTAACATTACAGAAGCAATAACCGGTGCTACTTTTGTAGTAATGGACCCTGTATATGTTGTCAACTTAGCTGGTGAAAAAGCGATGTTAATCAACTGGACTGCTAGTACAGACGCGTAGTAATCTAAACCATAAGGGCCCTTATTGGGCCTTTATTTTATATATTTAAAGGAATTATAATGGCTGATACAGTATCCAGTAAAGTCCTCTTCCAAGGCACTAGACGATATGTAGTACAATTAATGAGCCTCTCAGATGGCACTGGAGAAACCAACGTATTAAAAGTGGATAAGTCTACTCTTATAGGTCCTGCAGGTGTTGCTCCATCTTCTTTAACAATTGAAAAAATTGAATACGACGTCACAAGTATGCGCGTATCATTATCTTTTGACCACACCACTGATGTAGTTTTTGCTGTTCTTCAAGGCAGCGATTGTATGGACTATAGAGACGTTGGAGGACTTAGAGACGCAGGCACTGGAGATACAGGTGACATATTATTAACAACAGCAGGGATGGCAGCAGGCGACGGATACAATATAGTATTACACTTACTATTACAAGAGTAAACTATAATGAAAATAACTTGCCCTAACTGTAAGACATCATATGAAATGGGGAAACTCGATAAAAAGAGCACTATCACATTCATATGCGCAGTCTGTAAATGTCACGTAGATGTTGCTCCTCCTTCATGGTTTATGAGGAAGGTAACAATTAGAGAGCGCCCAACAAATGGCTAGATGGGTCCGGTCCGCTGGGTCCTCTATTGTTCTCTTTAAACGAGTATCTACCCCAGACATTGTAGATGATATCACTGTAGGCGACCTTTGGTCCGACACCTCGCTCAACCCTCCTATACTTAAAAAATGTACTAACTTGTCCCCAGTTACTTGGGTGTCCACAGAAGGGGCCGGCGGAGGAGGTGGAGAATCCAATACAGCTTCTAACGTAGGCACCGCAGGTGTTGGCATCTGGAAGCAAAAAACCGGTGTAGATTTAGAGTTTAAAAAAATCAATGCTGGGTCCAGTAAAATAACTATTACTGACGACACAGGCAATGATGAAGTAGATATAGATGTTGCTCAAGCTAATTTAGACCACGGGTCCATTGGAGGCCTAGCTGATGATGACCATACACAATATCATAATGACTCTCGAGCAGATACATGGCTTGCTACTAAAACTACAGCAAACTTAACAGAAAATACCAATTTATACTTTACAGACGAACGCGCTCAGGATGCTGTAGGGTCCATGATAGACACGTCATTGACGTACGTGGATGGCACCCCATTACTCCAAAGAGCTGCCTTGACCGGGGATGTAACTGCCTCAGCTGGGTCCAATTCAACTACAATAGCTAACGATGCCGTAACATATGCTAAGATGCAGAATGTATCAGTTACAGACAGACTCCTAGGCAGGTCCACAGCTGGTGCTGGAGATGTAGAAGAAATAGCTTGCACCGCAGCTGGCAGGGCCCTTTTAGACGATGCAGATAATACTGCTCAAAGGACTACTTTAGGGCTTGGCTCATTAGCTACTCAATCAGGCACATTCAGCGGCACCTCATCAGGCACTAATACAGGTGACCAAAACTTATTTAGTACTATAGCTGTTTCTGGTCAATCTAACGTTGTAGCAGATGCTGCTAGCGATACATTGACATTAGTTGCAGGGACCAACGTAACTATTACTACTGACGCTTCTACAGATTCTATTACGATAAACTCCTCAGGAGGAGGTGGAGGCAACTCTTTCCAAACAATATCTGTTTCAGGTCAATCCGATGTAGTAGCAGATAGCTCCACAGATACATTAACATTAGTTGCTGGGTCAAATATAACAATAACTACAGACGCAAGCACCGATTCAATTACTATTACAGGTTCTGGGGGAGGTTCAGGCCTCACCCAACCACAAGTAATGGCTATATCAAGCATGGGATTATAAATGATATTAACATCGACATCCGATATAATAAGAATTGTAACATCTTCGACTGCAGACATTCACGCTCATGCAGACTGGGCAGATATAACAACTTCAGCATTTACACCAGGTCGGACCAATACAGCAATTACTTCAGCGACCACTACTACAATTGTAGCATCTCCTGGTGCTTCTACTCAACGACAAGTAAAATCTTTAAATATATCAAATCGACATGCATCTACTAGTAATACTGTTACTATTCAACATTTCGATGGGACCACATCAAATTCAGTATATTCTAAAACGTTACTAGCTGGCGAAAGTATCCAATACGATGGGTCCAAATTTCAACCATTTAATTCTGTAGGGGTCCCTACTACAACTGCTCCCACAAATCCCTCAGATGTTCAAGTATTCACCTCTGCAGGAGCCGGAACGTGGACTAAACCGACATCTTTCACTCCTACATTTGTAGAAGTAATACTTTTTGGTGGAGGCGGTGGAGGAGGTGCAGGTGCTTCCCTTGCCACTGCAGTAGTCGCTAAAGGAGGCGCTGGTGGAGGTGGTGGAGCCTATAATACACGAGTATTTAGAGCTTCGGATTTAGCCTCAACAGAAAACTTAAACGTAGGTGCTGCCGGTACTGCTGGCGTCCCAGGTGCTGCAGGTGCTGCTGGTGGCTCGGGAGGCGTTGGAGGTAACTCTACGTTCGGCACTACAGTTCTTGTAGCTGCTTTCGGAGGTGGCGGTGGAATGGGCGGCCAAATATCTGCCCTTGCTTCCGGAGGGGGTGGTGGAGGCGGAACTGGAGGTGCTGGAGGTACAGGTACTGCTGCTGTAGGTGCTGGAGGCTTGCCAGGAACATCTAACGTAACCGGTGTTACTGGAGGAACAGGCTCTCAAGGACCTATTACTGTAGTCACCACTCACAATGCAGAATACGGTGGAGGTGGTGGAGGAGGGTCTACTGCTGCTTCTGCAGGCGCTGTAGGCGGTTCCAGTCTTCGGGGAGGCGGTGGTGGAGGCTCAGGGGGTCACCATACTGCTGTCCCTGCTGTTGTAGCTCCTACTGCTGGAGGTAACTCGAACACTTACGTAGCTGCTGGAGGAGGCGCTGCTGGTACATCTGGTGGAGCTCCTACTGCTGGGGCTGCTGGCACTTCTGGTAACTCTGCGAGAGGTGGAGCAGGTGGGGGTGGCGGAGGCTCTACAGTTGCTGCTGCTACTGCTGGTGCTGTTGGAGGTGCTGGAGGGTCTCATGGCGGAGGCGGTGGTGGAGGTGGAGTAGGTCAAAACCCAGGACTCGGAGGTGCTGGTGGGCTCGGCGGAGTTGGTTGTATTTACGTTTTTACTTATAGCTAAGCTTCCGAGAAAATAAAGCTTGACAACCTAGCAATATTGTGATACACTCAATTAATACGGCAGAGAAGAAAAATAATGGCTCTTAAATTTATGAAACATCAAAGGTTTTTAGGGGTCGAGTAAATGGCGTTAAAGTTTACGAGACACCCAGGAAGAGAATACGTCAAAGTCATATGTCAAGTATGTGGAGGACAATTTTACCAAAAAGATGTCGTACAGATAACTGATAAGTATAACTACCAATATGGCCTAATAGTCTGCAAGAAAGATGCTGACGAGCGAAACGACCAGGTTCTCCCTAATAGACATGTAGACAGGCCCATCTCGAACCCAGGGCTTTTAAGTCCAGAACGAGCAGATGAATTCTCTGTAAACGAGATAGATGACAGACTACCAGGCCCTCCTAGGCTCCTATTTACTCAAGTGAACCCAATCAATGATACTATTGATTTATTCTGGCAAGGTCCAGAAGATGGAGGCTCCTCAGGAATCACAGGCTACAAAATAGTACAGGCTAACCCTCAGTATTCTACATATACTACGTTAGTTTCAGCTACAGAATCAAACGCTACATATTATCAAGATTTAGTAACGAGTGTTACATCAGAGGTATCATATAAAGTAGCAGCAATAAATTCCTTTGGCACCGGACCATATTCTAATGAAGCTTTTTGGCCTAGAAATGGCGACGACATATATACATATTTAGTAATCTCCCCAGGTGGAGAAGTTTTAACGGTCAATGGGACCCCATTAACTATATAATTATTGAGACGACTTAATGGCAACAATAACAATACAACAAGTTAAAACAGCTAATGATTTAGGCTCCCTTGCTTCAGGTGATATGCTAGTAGCCGAGAGAGTTGCTGGTACTGGTGGAGTAGTAACAATTACTGCTACAGGAACCGGCTCTGTAGTATTAGCTACATCACCTACAATAACGTCGCCAACTTTAGTAACCCCTGCGTTGGGTACTCCAGCTTCGGGTACGTTAACTAATTGTACAGGCCTCCCTATTAGCACTGGAGTATCAGGGCTTGCCGCTAACGTGGCTACTGCTTTGGCTACCCCTTCTTCAGCTAACTTAGCAGCTGCCATAACAGATGAAACTGGGTCCGGCTCCTTAGTATTCGCTACATCTCCAACTTTAGTAACTCCTGCGTTGGGTACACCTGCTTCAGGTACATTAACTAATTGTACAGGCCTCCCTATTAGCACTGGAGTATCAGGGCTTGCCGCTAACGTGGCTACTGCTTTGGCTACTCCATCTAGTGCCAACCTAGCTGCAGCTATAACTGATGAAACAGGCTCTGGTTCTTTAGTGTTTGCTACATCACCTACTTTAGTAACGCCTGCTTTAGGCACCCCATCATCAGGAACACTCACAAGCTGTACAGGTCTCCCTATCAGCACAGGAGTATCAGGGCTTGCTGCTAACGTGGCTACTTTCCTAGCTACTCCATCATCTTCTAATTTAATCAGTGCAGTTACTGATGAGACAGGTACAGGCTCCCTAGTATTCGCTACATCCCCCACTTTAGTAACCCCTGCGTTAGGTACTCCTGCATCAGGAGCATTAACTAACTGTACTAGCATCCCAGTAGCAAATGCTACAGGTACGTTAGCCGTAGGTAATGGGGGGACTGGTGTAACATCTATCCCTAGCTTCAGAGCATATAAGAGCGGAGCAGCTCAAGCATTAACTACAACTACATTCACAAAAATAGTATTAGAGACAGAAGATTATGATGTAGGAGGCTATTTTGATAACGCTACAAATTATAGATATACTCCAGGAGTTGCAGGTAAGTATATTTTTGTAGCTTCATGTCTTTTCAACTCTCTAGGCGATCAAGTTAATAGAATAGTATCAGTATATAAAAATGGAGCAGAAGCTGCTAGATTTATAGGAGCTAAAACCAGCGGAACAGATTCGACAAATACTGGAGCGGTATATATAGTACAAATGAACGGATCTACAGATTATGTAGAATTGTATGGATACCACGAGCACGGGTCAAATAGAAACGTAGACGCTGGAAGTCCTTATACATATTTTTCAGGAGCTTGGTTATGTCCATAGCAGAAATATTATCTTTAAAATTCCCAAACGCTAAGTTTACCAGTGACATTATCTTACAAGATGATGGTAACGGACCGTATATAAAAGAATGGAACCTTGCTGGTATAAAGAAGCCTTCATTAAAAGATTTATCTGATTGGGCTCGAGATGAAAACATCCAAGCCGCCTTAGAGCAAAAACAAAAAGATGAAGCTAATAGGCCTTTAATTCAAAAATTAGAAGAGCTGGATTTAAAATCAATTCGAGCATTACGAAACAATGATGAAACTATATTAATGGACCTAGAGGCTCAAGCCATTTTATTAAGGGCACAATTAGTATGATATATAACGTTAAGGACCATGGAGCAATTGGAGACGGAGTAGCAAACGACACAGCTGCTCTACAGACTGCTTTAAATGCTGCTTATGTTGCTGGATATACTTTATACATCCCATCTGGGACCTATTTAATATCTAGCACCTTAACTGTACCTACAAACACATCTTCTGTCTTTAACAAAGGCATCAAGATATTCGGAGATGGTGTAGAGAACACTATTATTAAAATGACAGTTGCTGATATAGTAGCTTTTGACTTTATACAACCAACTGCTTTAAAGTTCCAAATAGGCAGCTCATTAAGTGATATGTCAATCGATGGCAGCAGTTTATTAAACACTGGCATCCAAATGAGGGGTCAATATAATATATCATATAAGAACCTCCTAATTAAAAACTGTAAATATGGAGCAGCAATTGTAAACACTAGGACCCCTGGAGATTATGATGCTTGCAACCATGTTTCTTTTGAAAACGTAAGAATAACAACATGTACTCATTGGGGCGTAATTACCTTATTAGTTACTGGAAATAATGAAACATCTTTTATATCATTTAAAAACAGTACAATAGAATCTTGTGGTACAGAAGCAGGAGCTATAGGTGGCGGAATGTATTGGCGCGGCCAGGTCCTCCAATTCGACAGCTGCGCATTTGTTACTAATAACAATAGAGGCCTCTATATAGAAGGTGGAGCAGGCCTTGGGAGCAACATAGTAGCAAACAACTTAGTATGTGAGAATAACAAAGGAATGCACATCCAATGCTACGGCATTACTGGCATGACTTTTAACCAACTTCAAATGTACAGCAATGATGCCTTCAAAGCATCTTATGGCCTCTATTTAAGCGGAGCTTCCTCACTTGTATCTCAAGTAAGAGTTAATTCTGCTAAAGTTCGAGCCACTCCGGGGAACAATCCATATATCGCATTTGTATCCTCTGGAGCAAACGCATTAGTATCTAGCATCGTAGTTGATGACAAGCAAGTTAGGTGGGACCAATTTGGGTCCGCTGGACAGACAAAGTACTCAGGGTTCACTGTAGTATAAAGGAAAATAATAATGGCAACAAGTGGGTCAACTAATTTTAAACAAACAAGAAATGAAGTAATACTAGATGCTCTTCAAATAATTGGTGCTTATGGTATAGGTCGAACCGTGTCTGCTGAGGACATGACGTTTGCCTCCAGCATGCTTAACAAGATGATAAAAGCGTGGGCTACTAAAGGCCTTCACCTATTTACCAAAGAAGAAGCAGTATTATACGTAACTCCAAATACACCTTCTTATTTACTAGGCAGCACAGCTAAAGCAACTAAAGCTTCAGATGAAATCATTACATTACTTAATGGCAGCCATGCAGCTGCTGCAGCAACGTTAACTGTAGACAGTACTACAGGTATGGCAGCCAGCGATATAATTGGTGTAGTGCTCTCAGATAAGACAATCCATTGGACCACAATTAGTGGAGCCCCTACATCTACAACTATAGCTTTAGCATCAGCTCTCTCAGGAGCAGCTTCAGATAATGCTCTTGTGTATACGTACACGACAGCTTTAGAGCGCCCATTAAGAGTATTAAGCTGCAGAAAAAGAACAGGCAGTGGCACCGAAATAAACGATTTGGTCCTCTCAGAAGTAGGGTATGACGACTATCAAAACTTCCCAGTTAAAGCTACTGGCAGCAGCCCTTCACAATTTAATTACAAGCCTCAATCTACGTTAGGTACTTTATATTTATGGCCATGTCCTTCTGATGGCAGCGAAAGAATAATGATGACTTATGAAAGAGTTGTCGAGGACCTAGATAACACATCTGATGATTTTGATTTTCCTTCTGAGTGGCTTGAAGCAATAACATATCAGCTGGCATTAAGACTAGCTCGACCATTTGGTAAAGCCAGCGCAGCTAATGATATACTACCTATGGCGTCTATGATGCTCCAAAATTTACTTGATTGGGATGCTGAAATTGATTGTGTATCCTTCTCCCCAGATGTCGAGGGCTAGTACATGCAGCTGAACCTATGCGGGCCATCATACAAGCATACATCTCAAGATGTGAATAACCAAAGGTGCATCAACTTATTTCCTATGGCTGTAGGTCTAGAAGGGAGGGGGCAAGCAACGTTAGTCCCAACTGCTGGGCTCAGCCTATTAACAAATTTAGGGACCTCTCCTGTACGCTGTATGGGAACTGTAGGTGGCTTCGTATATGTAGTAGCAGGCACTAGCGTATATAAACTAACTGTGAATACAGCCACCAGGACTGCTACCTCGTCTGTTATAGGGACCATCACATCCTCGAGCAGCGGCACCATGTCAATGGCAGCAAACCCTACTCAAATTATGTGGGTAGATGGGTCTACAAAAGGTTACATTTATACAATAGCATCAGGCACTTTCCAAGAAATAACAGCCAGCGATGCAGACTTTACTGGAGGCAGCTCCGTTGTATTTAACGATGGATACTTCATTGTAAACGACCCAGGCACTGGACAATTTTATACCAGCGCTTTAAATAATGGCCTCTCATGGGACCCATTAGATGTAGCAACTGCCGAGTCCAGCACGGACAATATAGTAGGCCTAGGGGTCACTAAAGGCGAGCTATGGGTTATAGGAGAGTCAACAACAGAGATTTGGTACAATGCAGCAAACCCTACAGGGTCACCATTTTCTGCTAGGACTGGCCTCCAAATCCAAATAGGGTGTGGAGCCCCAGACTCTATTGTATCAGTAAACGATTTATTAATTTGGTTAGACAACAGAGGGTTCATAGTACAATCAGCAGTGTCCCCATTTATTCGGAGCAACAACTCTGGGTACGAATTGAACATTATATCAGATGACGCTATCACGACTGAAATTCTATCTTACACGAGCCGCAGTGATGCTATTGCTATGTCTTACAATGACCGCGGGCATATCATGTATCAAATTACATTCCCATCTGCTAAGAAGACTTGGGTATTCGATTACACTACAAAAGTGTGGCACGAGAGAAGTTACTATGACACGTTCGCTGACGAAGCGCAGCACCACCTAGGTCAATTTTATACTCAAATTGGGCCCCTACATTTAATGGCTGGGACCAGAGACGGCCAAGTATACATATCATCTGATGATTATTATACAGATAATGGAGACGCTATTAGGCGCACCAGAATAACACCTATCCAATACGATAAAGAAGCATTCAGGTCCGTTGGTGTCGACCGATTAGAGGTCCGCCTAGGCATCGACCAGCATGCTTTAACAGACCCTCAAATAACAATGAGGTACTCTCATGATGGGGGCCACACTTGGTCTCATCATCTAGCTCGAAGCATGGGGAATATTGGAGAGTATGCTAAAAGTATTACATGGAACCGACTAGGTATAGGCCGAGAGTGGCTATTCGAATTTACAATTGCAGAGAACATGTCATTTAGTATTATTGACGGCATGGTCCAAATATCAGAATTGGAGAGTTAATAAATGGCTACTTTTTTAGGGTCCCCTAAAGTACAATATTTTAAAACAGGTACTGTTGATTACTTAAGCGGCGGTAAAGTATATAGCTATGATGCAGGGACCACAACTCCTAGAGCCACATATCCTACAGTAGCAGACGCACTAGCTTTAACAAACGCTAACACTAACCCTGTTATTTTAGACTCTCGAGGCGAAGCAGATATAGTTGTTTCAGGGTCAACTAAAATCGTGCTTAAAGACAGCAGCGACAACACTATATGGACAGTAGATGGCATCGACCAAACAAGCACAGACATATTAGATGCTAATGGTAATGAGCTCCTCAAATTCGTCTCTACAGCCTCAGCAGTAAACGAGTTCACAATAACTAATGCTGCAACCAGCGGGACCCCTATATTAGCTGCAACTGGTGGAGACACTAACATAGCTTTCCAGCTAACATCTAAAGGCAGCGGCACATTATTACTAGATGGAGGCAGCACGGGTTCAGTAGATATCGGCACCTCTTCATCCGGAGCAATTAATCTTAAAAGAAACACAGCTATTACTGGCACATTAAATGCCTCAGGGGCAGCAACTCTTCAAAGCACTCTAGCAGTGACGGGAGTTTCTACCCTTAGTGCAGGCATCACCGTAGCTGCCACAGGCCCATTAAGCTTCTTGCCAGCAGGGTCTGTTATATGGAAAGCTTCGACGACAGTCCCTTCTGGTTGGTTAGAATGTGATGGATCTGCTATTAGCAGGACCACATATTCTGCATTGTTCGCTGATATAGGTACCACATGGGGTACAGGAGATGGGTCCACTACATTTAACTTACCGACACAAGCTCGTAGAGTTGTAGTAGGTAAAGGAGGCTCAGGTACCGGTACTTTAGGAGCAACTGTAGGCTCGACAGGTGGAGCAGAAACTGTTACCATAGGAACTACTAACTTACCTTCTTCTGTTGCTGTAGGTAACTCGGGTACTCCTGCTTCAGCTACATTTGCTTTAGGTGCGGACCGACAATGTCCTAACTATAATGGAGGCAGCTGGACAGGCGGTGGAGGCACTTCTATGACTTTGATGCAGCCCTCTATGGTTATGATGATGATTATCAAGGCTTATTAAATATCTTTAATTTATTTATTTATTTATTTATGGTAGCTTATTAAATATCTTTATAATGGATACTATAATAACCCTTAAGGCGTTTAATGTATAATACAGTAAACATTACAGAAGCTGATGCAACTAAGTTTTTCTTCAATGACCCTAAGCTGGTCCTATTAGGCCTAGCTGATGAAGAAATAGCTTTTATGAAGCGTGACCTCAAATATACATTTATGGAAGGGTCTCACTACATTGGGGTCCAGAATACTGAAACAAAAGAGTTGGTAGCTATATTACGATATGAGTATTTTACGACACATACGATAAATATCCACATGTATATATCCAGCAAGTATCACCATACAGATGTACCAAGAAGCGTAGCTGAGTGCTTAAAAGAATATACAGTAAATGAATTAAAGATATATAAAGTAATTATAATAGTGCCATCATCGTGCCACCATATACACCAATTTGCTCCAAAGCATGGGTTCAAATTAGAAGGCACTTTAACTAACAGTTTTCAATGGCGAGAGCAAGTAGTAGACTTATTAATCTACGGCATGTCATTAAAAGGAGATAAATAATGGGGTTCGCATTAGTAGGAGCAGCCGGCAGCTTAGCAGGCAGTTACGCAGCAGAAGCCATCATGGGCAAGCCTAAAGAATGGGGCGTAGATACATCTATCCCAGGTGTTTCATCGGCTACCATAAAAGAAGGTGGAAAGGGAGGCAAGGGTAAAGAAACTGTCCCTCAGGTCGACATCAGCCAATCCCTTAAATGGTTCAAACAAGCAGCCGAGGAGCAAACTTCTTATTACGAGAAAGGCCTCAATTATTACAACGCTGCTTTAAAGCAAGCTGCTGTAGAGATTAATACAGGGTACACAAAAGCTAATAATACTTTAAGGCCATTATCATATGCTTCTACTCAAGCTATGAACGAGCAAATGAGAATGATGGGCCTCGACCCGCTGCAATCAGGCATGGGCATAGGAGACACTTTAAAGTCAGCCTATCAAGGATACAAAGGAGCATTACCAGCTGCTGGAGAATCTATAGCTAATGACATCGCAGCTAAAATGGATAAAGCCCTCCAAATTAAAGACCCAGCTCAACGTGAAGCAGCAAAACAAGAAATTTTAAACCAAGCATCAGCTGCCAGTGCTCCAATAAGACAAGGAGTCCAACAACAATTAGATGCATTAAATGCTCAAAAAGGACTTGCTCCAAATATTATGGACACTAAATATGGAGAATTAAAAGGAGCTGCCTATGGTAACGAAGAATTTGACTCTCCTACTTATAGAGAACAATATGCTCCAGGAGCTTCTCAATATAAAGCAGATTTAGCTGCTTATAATGCTAAGAATGCTTCGATAGAATCTCAAACTAAATCATTAACAAGTCAACTATCTCAATGGGATGCTTTTAATAATAACGATTTAAAAGGTATTGTTAACGATTTCAGTAATCAGTATTCAGCTACTTATGATAGAGGATATACAGGCCAGGAAGTAACAGACCGCGTCACCTCAACCCCAGGGTATCAATTCCAGATGGACCAAGGCACTAAAGCAATTGAGCGACAAGGTGCAGCCAAAGGGATGCTAGGCAGTGGTAACACATTAACTGCTTTAACTCAATATGGACAGCAGCTGGGCCAAAACTTCTATGGAGTATATATGGACAACCTAGCTCGAATTACTGATCAAGGCAGCGGAGCAACGCAGCAAATCGCAGCAAACCAAGTGAACCAAGGTAAAGACTATGGAGCACTTTTGGAAGCAGGCGGCCAAGCAGGTATGCAGACTCAACAATTGATTGGTAATGCACGAGCCGAGCAACTATATAAATCCGGACAGTTATATTCAGATGCCGCCCAATTCAATGCAGGCCTCCAGTACCAAGGGGTCCAAGCAGGTAAAGGCAGAGACGCTCAAATGGCCCAAGCCGCATTAGGTGCTCAAGCAGGTATCATGAACGCTTCCACTAAGCAGCAAGCTTTCAATTACGACGTGTTTAAAGGCCAGCAAGCAGGCGACGCATATGTAGCATCTAGATATGGAGCAACAGTATAATGAAAACTAAAATCAATTACGGAACCCCTGAAGCAGAAGGTGTACCAATAACAGAACAATCATTCAGTCAAGGCCAAAGGTCTCCAGCAGGTGCTCCTCCAATTCCTCAAGATACGTTCGTCCCTGGAATAGGAATCTTAGGAGCAGACATTGGAGGGTTTGCTAAAGGCGATATGATGGCTCAAGAGTTTCGGTTAAACGAGCACAAAGATGCACGAGATGAAGAATCTTTAGGTATTAAAAAAGCCGAGTTAGGTGTAGCTATAGATTACTTAAAAATAGCTCAAGAGGACCTAGGTATCCGTAAAGAAACCTTAAAAATGGACCAAGAAAAGTTTGGGTGGATGCGTGAAGACAAAGAACAACAAGAAATATTAAAGGCTGGGATGCAGCAAGCAGCAGAACAAGGAGGATACGAAGGAGTAATATCATTCCTTAAGACTTCGGACCCTATACAAGCTATTGCCTTCCATGCTGAAAAGCTGAAGCTAGATGCAGCCATTATGGGCAACGATGTAATGAAAGCGGTCCAGCCCAACGAAATAAATAAAGCCAAGCTAGAGGCATACGGGATTTTAGGTAAGATGGGCCAAGGCATATTAAATGCAGACCCAGCTGACCGCGAAGCTATGTTTAAACAAATGAGCCCCATATTACAGAAAGTACTAGGCGAAGGAGCACCTAAAACGCTCAAAGAAGCTGTACCAATGTATATGCTAGCAGTATCTCAAAGCACGCCGAATAATGCGATGTTTGGAGCACAGAAGATGCAGTCTGAGGTAGGGAAGCTAAACGCTGACATAGAAAGCTATGTACAAGCAGGCAAGACACCTGAGAACGACCCAGCCCTCAAAGCATTAGTAGACAAGAGAAATCAGTTGGGAGAACAATCTAAAATTGCAGCAGTAAGTGCCGCGAATGCATTACTCAGAAGCGAGAGTATGAAAACTCAAACTAAATCTACAATATTCCGTAACACTAACACAGTCCAGAAAATCCTCACTTCCTCAAGTTCGGATTTTATAAAATATATGGACCACTACTCCAGTATTGTAGGGAACTTAGAAGTACTTGAAAAAGACCCAACCAACCCAGCAGCTCAAGGACAGTTTGCTATGGCTATGGCATCTGCTGTTCAAACAGGTATCGTTACAGAACCAGACTTTGAAAATGACGTAAAGTCGAATGCAGGGTTTAAAAAAATCATAGATAACCACTTAGCAGAGTGGCAAAGCGGTAAAAAAGTAAAGTTAGCTGCTGATGAAATATCGTATTTAAGCACAACATTTAAAGCTATCTCTAAAGCAAAATTGACAAGACAAAAAATCATAGAGGACCAATTTAAAGCATCTCAAGAAGGAAACGGAGATGTTATAAATAAAGAAGGAATCACATACCCTTCATTCCAGTATGAACAGATGGCTAAAAAACCAATGTTAGAGAAAATCATACAGAAATATGAACTTGGAAACTACGCCCCAGAACTGCAGCAAAGAGGAGCTAAAGCTATCGATGATGGTAAAGACCCTCAAGCCGTTAGACAGCTGTTAGATAAATTATCCAAAGAGGCCTCACAAAATGCCAATCAATGATGACCCATTTGCAAGCTTGCCCAACGCTGCTGGAGACTCCGAGCAGGACCCTTTTGCGTCTCTCCCTAATGCAGGAGAAGCACCTCAACAAGAGCAGCAGGGATGGAGCAGCATGCTTCCAGCAACTGGAGATAACAGCCCATTCATGCAAGCAGTAGCTGCAGAGAAAGGAACAGCTGTTAAATCCTTCATGGATAAAGTTACTATATTTAACCACGGCTTCGAGACTCATGCGTTAGGTGCATTACAGATGCTCCAACCAGTAGGTTTTTCTCAACAAGATTTTACTAACCGTAAGAAACAAATAGATGCTGAATACGAGCAAGCATATAAAGATACTCCATCTCCTGTAATGAACATGGCAGGTACAGTAGGAGGGGATACAGTTGCATCAGTACCAGGAGTTATAGCCGCTATGACGTTGGGTCCAGCAAAGTGGATAGGGAACTTCCTCATGGCCGGAATGGGGTCTGCCTCGTCTGGGATAGTAGACTATGCAGATAGCTCTCAAGAAAGGTTACAGAAAGGAGTTACATCCGGACTATTAGGAGCAGGAACATATGCAGCTGGATCTGCTATATCAAAGGCACTGGCTTCAATAATACTCCCTAAAATTGGAGCAAGCTCGTTCGCCACTAAATTATTCAATCCTCAAAAAGCAGCAGCAGAAGACTTCGCCTCTAGCCTCAAATTAGACGCTGGAAATGACGCAGCAAAAGCAGCAGCTTCGGTCCAAGCAGCAGCCTCTAAAGCAGCAGCAGGAATGACCCCAGGTGAAGCAATTGGAGGCCCATCTGTTAGAGCATTAGAGTCTGGCATAGTTGTAGACGAAGCAGCAAAAGGAGCAGCAGCAGCCTCTATAATCCAACGCTCAAACGCAGCCAAGAAAGAAATATATGAATCTATAGGAGCAATGGCCACCCCTAAAGTACGAGCAGCAAAAGACGCAGCATTTAAAAATATGGAGCAAGAATTTATATTACCTGACGGGCAGCTAATGAAAGGAGCACCACCTGCTTCAACTAATTACATCCCAGACTTCATAAAAAATAATAAGGTCCTTTCTGACAAATACGATGAGATAGCTAACGCTCAAGTATCTAATATATCGAAGCTCCCAGATAACTCCGTAGCTAAACTACATAAAATTGAAGAGTCTCTTAAGAATGAATTAAACGCAGCTATGCCTGATAAAACAGGAGCAACTGCTAATCCTTTAAAAGACATTAAAATGAAAGAAATAGAAGAAGCTAGGAGCATAATTCGTTCCATATTAGACCAGTCAGATGAGTTCCAAAAAGCTATGGCAGCTTCTGCTAAGATAGAAACTAATAAGCATTTAAAAACTCTATTGAGGACCAAGAAGACTTCAGCAGGGGCCAAAGGTAAACTGTCCATAGACCAAATATACGATGCCATCATACCTCAGAAGATGCTTCAAAAAGATTTCATGGACAGCGTAGTTAAAGCTGGAGGAGACCCTAAATTAGTGAAAGGGATTGTAGACATCGCAGAGTCCTTAAGAAAAGCCCCGCTCCTTCAAGTCCTTAAGAACCAGCCAGGAGCAACCCCTACCTTGACCGCATCAGGACAAGCTTTATCCGGCGTGCAGAAGATGGTAGCAGACATGACATTAGATAGATACAACAAAGCTCTATTGGACCTTACCTTGAGCGGCAGCAAATGGGTAGATGACATAACTAAAGTCCTCCAAATGCCTAAGGGAGAGGTGCAGCAAACAGGTTTCTTAGACCTAATCAAAAGAGCAGTTGTGATAACCCCAGCAGTAGGTGTGTCTAGAGCAATGACTGGAGAATAACTATGAATATAAGTAAAGAAGGAATAGCCGAGCTTGCTGACTATGAGGACCTAATGCTTAGTCCATATCTAGACTCAGGTGGCGTAAAAACTGTAGGTATTGGGAGCACTATTAGTGACGTCCCAGACCTCCCTAAATGGCCATGGACTAAGAAGCTAACTATAGAAGAAGCCGTAGAGATATACAAAAGAGGCTTAAAGAAATATGAAGCAGCAGTCAATGCAGCCTTAAAGGTTGAAGTGAAGCAGCACCAGTTTGATGCCTTAGTTAGTATCTGCTATAACATAGGCACAGCAGGGATGCGAGGCAGCACTTTTATGAAGCGAATCAATGCAGGCCTGCCTAGCGACCAAGTCGTATCAGCCATGAAAGCTTGGAACAAAGATAACGGTAAAGTAGTCCAAGGATTAGTGAACCGTAGAAAATACGAGGCAGACCTCTTCTTATCAGGCAGATACAAGAGTGGAGGCTTTGTGGACCTAATCCCTACCGATGCGAGGCACAAACCAGTATACAGGTTGGGGAAGCGAATTAACTTGCTCCCATATATTTAATGTATGATTGTTACACTTTTAGTAACATACTAGTTGACATTTTAAACTAGATGCGCTATAATAACTATACATATAACTATGTAGATGAAAGGGGGAGTTTCTACCCTTAGTGACTAAATAGTATTATATGATATCAATCACTGGTTGGTATTACTTGATACTAATGTACTGGCTGCACCACTAACGGATTCTTACGAGTCGCCCAGTGGGGCAGGGATTATGGTGAAAGGGAGCAAATGCCTTAGTAGACGTGATAGTCGGTCCTAGACAGTAGCCGCTAGGAGAGCTGGTGTGACAGGTGGGAGGCCAGCACAGTAAAACAACACCTCATACGCCTCTTAATAATGCGAACCAGATGGGGTTCTTATTCCTGGGGGTAGTACTTCAGGACTCGTGAAGAAAACACGTTAAAATAACGAGCCTGGTAGTCGGCTTTAGGTACTTACTATAATAATGATAACATAAGACAAGATAGGCCCCTCGGATTAGAGGGACAGCCGCTTTCTTCAAAAGAGCAGTAAGTATCCCTAGAAATTAAGACTATTCCTCTCATGTGTAGGAAATAGCATGCATACTAGTAATAGTCCGCTAGCGATGGGGTGGAAGGCCCCTTTCAATTATACTAAGTTATACAGAGATACGATAATAACCAATATACGTTACACAAAATAAAACCCGCTACTAGGCGGGTTCTTTTTATATCAAATTTGATATATTATTTCTTTGGTTTAATAGGAGTGACATTATTGGCCTTGAGCTCCTCTTGAGCTTTATCTGCTTTATACGACTTGATAATATCTTCTTGAATCATTAGCTGCAGCTTAGTTTCATTTCTTAATAGTGTTACTAAGTTGTTACGCAGCTCAGCATCTCCTACTAAGGGCCCAGTAACGGACATCGTTATCGTTTCCATTAGTTCTTTTAGCATAGTAGTATAAGGCGCTCCATTGGAGCTGCTCTCCATAGGCATCATTAAAATATCTTCATCATTCATCGAGCCTTCTCCAACATTTTAGTTAAATCTTCTTTTCTCTTTTTCAATCTAGTTTTCATGTTATAATGTTTAAAATTTAATTTTGTGTGCCCAGCATCCTCTAAATCTAAATATTCTGAATAAGCTACATGGGCATTGAACCATTTTTCATATACTTTACGGTACTTAAGAGTAGGGTTATATAGACTCATTTAGAAACTCCACAGTTTTTACGTCACCTATGATTTTTGTATACTCATCCCCTCCATCAAGAGCCACTCCTTTAAAAACGACCTCGTAGAATGCGTCCAGAGCTGCTGAATCGGTAGGGTTAATGCCCTTGCTGCGGTTAGCTGCTAAAACGTCTCTAAACGCACCATAGAGGGCTTCTGAGGCTTTGTAGCATTTACACGTAACAAAATCATGCACATGCTTGCTTTCTATGATGTCATTACAGTTTAAACACTTAATTTTCATTATTACCACTCCCAAATAGGATGAGGTGCTTGCTTCCCTTGGACGGGCTTCTTTAAAATACTAACATGCTGCACTGTCATTAATTTATTCTTCATTTGGATACGTCTTATCTTATTAGCTTTTCCTTCTGCTTCTTCTCTATTGATATAAACTCCATGAATTTTTTCATCTGACATTTTAATGCCTTGATTTTCTGTAGAGTGTTCTAATACAATGTACACATAGCTGTATATATGTTTCGTTGGTTTAATCATGAGATGTTACCTCTCTATCTAAATCGACCCACCAAGCATTAGCTTCTTCTTGCTGGCCTTCTCGGTGACCTAAGGCCCTGCCTTGTTCAAAAGCTTGCTTCAATGCCATAGCTACAGCAGCGTCAGTATTGTCTACATATTTAGCCCACGCTTCAAAGTTAGGCATAGTTACATTATTTGTCATTTAAATCTCCTGTAGCAAAGAAAGCCATTGAGTGAGGAACCTATCTTCAGTTATCCACCCGCTATTTAATGCTTCTTGGACGTCACTTTTAATTACTTGTCTGGTTGACTCAGTCATCAATTCCTTATGTCTTTGTAATATAGAGAGCACCATAGGTACTATATAAGAATTACGCCCTAGAGCGTATCTAAATGAACACATCAATAATGAATTGATATCGTCTTTATTGTCTATCATCTCATCTGTCCTCCTGTTAATACATATCTTAATCTAGATGACCAAGAAGGATGATCACTATTAGAGCCTCCTCCATCCCCATACACTCTTATCATTTTAGTCATAAAAGAGAGCCCTGAAGGGTACCCTGCATTAGTAGCATAATAGTACCCAAGCAAATCTGCTTGGTATTCCATTTGTTTGTTTCCACTTCTAAACGCGTCGTGCTTTGTAATGTGACCGAGCTCGTGCCCTATAACAAAAGCCAGCTGGGCTTCATTATCACAGAACTGGAGCATACCTGTGTATATCGTAATAGTAGCAACCCCAGATGAAGCGTATACTTTAGGTGTTTCTTTAAACCTTAAGGTAGCGTGTATCCCATTAACGTACGTTAAATTGGAAAAAATCAATTTAGCTCTTTCAATTGAAACTGCTGCAAAGGAGCACCTAGCAGTCATCATAAATAGGGCCACACCTATTAGATATATAAATATCCATCTTCTCTTAACCGATTGCTTCATATTAGTTACCTTGATATTTAATCATATTCTGGTATATTATAGCCTGTATTTTCTTCATTGTCAATGTTCAGCTGGCTATATCGGCGTCTTAAGTAGCTGAGTGATACAATCATAGGGTCAAATGATCCTTCATGCACATCGTGTAGCATTATAATGCCTCTAAAGTGGTGGTTACCTTGAGGCCCCTTATAAGACTCGTCATGTTCGTAGCACGCTCCACAGACTATGCCCCACTGCTGCTGGCCTCCTAGTGTGAACCTAGTAGCTATATCAAGCGTTTGCTTGTGCCCTACACAGAAGCTTTGGCCCACCTTAGCGAGCTGGTTCAAGGCTGACCCTGAGAATGGTTTCCCAGTCATAGGATTAGCTAAGAAGTGTGTATATAAGACTCCATTAATGGTAACTGGGTGCAGATAATCAATTACCTCCCAGTCTTGATATGGAAGGTCGTTATATCCAACAACACCGTCTAGTTCTGCTTGATTCTCTGCGACTCTAGATATTCTCTCTTCATGGTTACCTAATGTTAATACCATCCTGGGAGTATACTGCTTCCTCTTACCTCTACGTTGGGTTTCGTTGAAGGTCCTCATAGGCTTTAATAAAGTGTCCATCGCTTCAGTTGCAGCTGCTATATCTGCTTTGTATCTTCTGCCTTCAAACGATTTCTTTCCTTTATCATAACTAGAGAGGCTGGGCATGTCAGCGAAGTCACCAATGCAGACTATAACGTCTGGCTTCTTATCTATAATGTATTTACCAATGTGCTCCAAGTAAGTAAAATCGCTGCCAGGCTTGGCTTGGATATCTGGTATGAATAGGTGCTTAATCGTCTGAGTCATCGCTTGAGTCCTTAGAGGGAGTTAATAGGGATTTCTTATATTTTAATTCTCTAACTTCTTGCTTCAACGCCCTTCTTTTCTCTTTTAATTCTTTAATGTCTCTTAAGTCTCCTAATGCTCCTTCCATGATGTTACCATGCATTTGAGCTTCTTCTATCATGAGAGCCATAATCTTTTTATATCTAAATAGGTTCCATATAGAAACTTTCTTTACTACTTCTCTCATCTCATGGAACACATCGCATAAGTACCTATTAGGTCCCCAGTTCATAATTTAAATCCTTCTTGATGTGCACCATATAGTGCAATTAGTAGTGCTTCTGCCCTGTCATGGTCCTTCTTTCTTTTTAGGAACTCACTGGCAGCTGGGAATTGAGATATAGCAAACGCTCTAGCAACCTCTTTATCACTGCCTAGTTTATAGTAGCTCTTCCAAGCAGCAGGCGTTACTAAATTGAGGCTTAGGTCGAGGCAAGCACATACAGCTTTCAAGCTCCCGAATGTGTCCCCAAATGAGAAAGCTCCAGCTGCACCATCTCCAGGCCTAGACGATACGTTCTCCATGTAGACAGTAATACTATTTGGAGGTAGACTTTTTGTCCACTTACTTATCTCATCAAATACACCTTTAGGGTTGACACAGTTTTTAACGTGGCCGGCTCCTTTACTTTTAGCCATAATAGGAATATCTATAACATCTTTAAATTCACCATTTCTGGTGATTATAGAAAGAGCTCCAGATAGTCCTGGGTCGATGCCTACGATATATTTACTCATTATAGCTCTTCCCCATCATAATCGAAATAATCTAATTTAATAGTATGTCCCCATAAGGTATGGAGGTACTCTCCAGTTCTCCTTAGAGACTCGTGGTCCAACAATACATCGTTAGACGTGTAATGTCTTAAAGTCATTCGTCGGTCTCCTTCCCAATCTACATCTACAATCTCAATGTGAGGGACCCGTTTAGATAGGTCATACTGAGCAGATAACACCTTCCTTAGGTTCATCAAATCGTCTTCTGGGTCCACATTAACAACGTTGTGGTAAGGGAGCTCCTCATCAGTTTCAATAGAGAATAGGTTAAACTTGCGAGCAACCTTAGGAGAGAGGAACTGCATGACGAAGCTTTCGTCTCTGTAGTTTCTAACTACGTCCTGCAAGGTTGTTTTCCAGTCTGTATTACAGATGTCAGGGAAATAGTATAGGTCCTCTTTATCTGGGTTGAGGCACATTCTTTTAAGGTCATTCATCATAGCATACCCTAAGGCATACACGTTGATACCAGAGTAGTGCTTACTGTCCCAGTCTGGTTGGTACACAACTCCACTGTGGCTCTTGAGGGCCTCTATAAGGCTGCCTGCTCCGATATATCCTTGGTCAAATAGCATGTTCATAATAGTGTAATGATTTATACAATTCCCAGACACTGTTATTTTTCCTTTCCTTCTTGTCATCAACATTCCAGAGGGGACGTTAAAACAATATACCGTGTGAAGTCCTGGGAGTTTGGTTATTGTTCCTCTATCTAAAGTAGATGATTTAGATTGTAATACTTCCACTACATATAAAGGTAATCTATTCCCTAGAGTTGTCTGTTCTCTAAAAGAAGTTTTATTTCCTGTAACCGAGCTAGCATATTGTAAGAATTCCATATCTCCCTTTTTAGTTCCGTAGAATACAGTCCTGCCTCCTTTAGAAGTTCCATCCCAATATACTGCTTCGTTTAGAATAATAGAAAGCTGTTCTTTAGATGCTCCCCAGTATTTAGTTAATTCTTTATTTCGCTCAGGAGCATAAAAACTAAAACAGGTTCTACCTTGAGTCTGTTCTTGAATTTGATAAGGTAGTTTAGATTCTGTTAATAGTTGTTTAAATCTCTCTATTTTTCTAGGTTTAACAAAAACCATCTGACAATGGGTAGTCGTAGTATTAGGATTGAAATGTCCGTCAGCACAGACTGCTGTCATGATCCTTAATTCTATATCAGACAGTCCTACTCTAGATGAAGTATCTAATTCTCCGAAGTTAATAAACTTTCTTCCAGTTGTCAAAGTTAATTCGTCGGCTCTACATTCATTTATGTGACCTCTTCCAGATCTATATATCATCCTATGGTCAGGAGTGATGCATTGATTCATTCCTTCACTATCGATTTCTAATAATTCTTTATCGTGTTTTACAATGTAGCTATTAGGTTGTACAAATGTTATTTTCCCTTCCTTACCGTACTGAGCGATTTTTTCTCCAGCATACTCACTTATTTTCTTCCATCCAGATTCTGATAAGTATTCTGTATTTTCTTCGTAACAAGCCCATCCTTCGTTCATCAAAGAAGTCTGCCTCTGAGGGTAAAAGTATTGAGCAATCTTACGAACTATTCTGACAATCTCTCGCTGCCAAGGCTTCAATACAGGACTATATTTTTCTATAAAGTACAGTATGTTTTCTTCTGGCAGGTTACCTTTAATTTCTTCGTGCTTCTCTTTAATTTCAGACTTTTTATTAGGTACCGTTCTCCACAAATCGTTAAAGGAAGATTCTTCATGCTCCAGCCTGTCAGAGCGTCTTTTCTGCTCCATTTCTTTTTTAAGCTGAGGCTTCTTATATTTATCTACACCATTTAGTTGCAAGCTATGACAAGCATCTAGGAGCTCTTCCACTTCTTCGAAGCCATATCGGTGCTCACAGTCTGATATATACGACCTAGCAAATTTTAAATAGTCAATGATAGTATCTGCATCAGACCATTCTCTAAATAAATAGTTAGTCTTAAAGAAGCTCGAATGGCCAACTGAAGCATGAGCTAATACAAGGGCCTGCATGGTCATCGAGTTAGTTTCCATCAAGTATGCTATGCTAGGGTTAGTATTAATAACCACCTCATAAGCTAGCCCGGAGCGGCCCTTCTTGTAATCTTTTTCGTTTTGAATGAACGACTTACCAAAAGACCAATGCTGGTACATAACGGGCATTGCGTGCTGACTGTAGTTGTCCAACATTTGATCAGCTGATATAATCTCAATTTGAGCTGGATAGTAATCAAACCCGAGCTGGTTTTTACCCATATCATCTATAACGTCCCATGTTCTTTGGAGCTTATCAAAGTCCCATTCGCTGCCTTCATATAATAGTTTAGACATTATTGCTCCTTAGCAAATAGGTCTTTAAGGACCGGGTAAATTTCATCAGGGGAGGCTACTTTCCTGATATTCAATTTATGGTGCTCAGCGGCAACTTGGGTATATAGAGAGTATAAGTCTTCTACGTTGTTTTCTTCTTTGTATTCTTGTCTATGTTGTTCTTCTGTCTGTATATAAGCAAAGTATTGGACCTTGTTTATAAGTTTCACTAGCTCCGTAACACAGTACTCTTCATCGTTATAGAAGTTATCTCCATCTGAAGCCTGAGCAATGTATATGTTAGTTTCATGTAGGTTGAGCCTAGTATCTATTATTTCGTTAATTAATTTGAGGCCATTAGAAACTACAGTGCCTCCACTTTCTCGAGAGTAGAAGAACTCGTGCTCATCTACCTCTTTCGCATCCTCTGTGTGCCTTACAAAAGTTACTGTAACTTTCTTATATTCTTTACTTAAAAATAAATACAGCAGCGTAAAGAACTTCTTAGCCATAGTCTTCTCATATTCTCCCATTGAACCTGAAACGTCCATGAGGAAAAATACATGAGCTTGTAATATAGGGAAAGGCTTCTTAACAAAGTATTTGTACCTTAAATCTATATCATCTAGAAAACGGCCGCCATTTTCCCCGTCTTGGTCCGAATCTGTCGTCTTGCCTGTAGCAATCCTACGAGCAATAGACTGCTTGAAAGTCTTTAATAAGTCGAGTCTTGGGGGGATGCCGTCTTTAGAGTATCCTGACCTGACTAGTTTGAACTTGTGGTTATCCTTTAAAGACTGCTTAACAAAATTAGGGAGGGCCATCTCACTGAAGTATATGTCCATGAACTCATCTTTTGTTAATACAAATGAGAAGTCATCTTCTTCTCCGTTACCCTTACCGCTGCCTCCGGTCCCTCTAGCTTTATCCTTCCTAGGTTTAAAGATAGTATCATCTTTCTCGAATTGCTTGTTACCAGGTAATACTCTCTCGCCTCTACCTGTCTCATGGTCCAAGCTGAAGTCTGGCTCCTGAAGGTCCTTCTTAGATATTTTTGCTTTACGGTTACTAGGAGAGTCTGTGATGCTCCCTTTATGTTCATCGATAGATTTCTTGATATGCTGCTTATAACGCTTAATGAACCGTTGACGGTTGTCAACAGACTTGTGCTTACCAGACTTTCTCTTGTCGATGATTGTCATGTTTATAGCTCCAAATATCTAGTATGTTCTTGAGCAAAATCATCCCGAGCTTTATATCCTCTAGCATACTCTTCAGCTAAATATTCTTCAGCAAAGTTATCTAGCCACGCCCACCCTCTAGTATTAGTCCATATATACAGAGAGTAAGATATGTCATCTGGAGCATATTTAACTGGGACAATTTTAAATTCCATCATTTTGCTCCTTTTCGTTTAATGACCTCTGGTTCATCATTAGAGTTCAATACTAAATCTCTATCTAAGTTGTTGATTAAACTATATAAAGCAGCTTGAGCACCATGAACTTCCCTGTTCGTAAAATCCAGCGAGTATCTAACCACTGCTATTTCCTGTTTAAGCTGCTCTATTTCTTTTCTTAACTGTTGTACTTCTGATTGTTTAACTAATCCAAACATATGTCACCTGTTGTTTAAGGGAGCTCTATTATAACTGTTCCTTTTTCTATCATACACATTTCTGCATATCTTTCATTTACTATTTCTTTAGCTTCCGTTAGAGTTTGCTCAGAACCTAGATATTCCCACTGATTGTCTTCATTTAGGTATTCTATTCTATATCCCCAATTATCTTGATTATCTTTGTATTCAATTATCCCTGGTAGGATTTTAAATTTTTTCATACTCTTAACTCCTATGTCTTCGACGCACGAGTCTGCCATTCTACTACTCGTCTTACTTGTCGTTCAGTATATCCTAATTCTTTCATTCTATTGATGAACGATTCATGCTTCGATTTATCTTCCTTGTTACCATGTCCTGTAAAGGATATTACTGGTAGGAGGTCCTGAGTTTTACTGAACATGTTAACTTCAATAACTCTTCTAAGCTTCTCGTAAGCTGTCCAGTCTGGGTTCTTTCCTCCATGTTGGGCTCTATGTCGAAGCGCAAAGTTAACAATCTCGTGTCTAAAGTCTTTAGGATTAGCAATCTCTGCTGGCTTCTCGATGCCTTCTAGTTCTTTATTAAGAGCAGCTCTGTCAAACATCTGATTGGTGTCAGGGTCTCTAAAGTCGTTATCTTGAATCCAATGGTCAGCAAATAGAATGTAGCGGTCAAATAATGATTGTCCATATTCACCGTAACTGTCTAGGTAAGCTGTTTGGATATCTTTTTCTACCTTCTTCAAGTAGCTTCTAGAGAGGTACTCTTTAATAAAGTCTAAGTATTGCTGCTTGGTGTCTTCACTAAATCTATGTTTTAATACAGTTTTTTCTAGTACGTACAATAGGTGTACTGGGTCAGCTGCAATTTCTTGAGGGTCAAAGTTGAATACCTCAGCTAGAATCTTATAAGCAAGCCTTGTAGAAATCCCAAAGAAGCCTTCATTAGCTGTAGCATCATCTTTGTACTCTTGATAAGATTTAGCGTGTACGTCTTTCTCTTTAATGTTCTCTCCATTGTATACTTTCATTTTAGAATATATGGTAGAGTTATCAGTTGGCTCCAATCTGGAAAGTACACAAAACTCAGCCAGCATCTTTAAAGTATTAGGAGCAATAGGAGCACTCGAGAGTTTACTATTACTTAGGAGCTTCTTATAGATTTCAATCTCTTCATCTACTCTTAAGCAATATGGGACCTCTACAATGTACACACGGTCTAAGAAAGCTTCATTGTTTTTATTTTGCTTGAAGGTTGTCCACTCTGCTTCATTACTATGGGCAACAATCATGCCATCAAAAGGAATGGCAGCCAATGCTTCAGTACCTTTGTAATTCTTCTCTTGAGTCGCAGTAAGGAGGGGATGTAGCATCTTGATAGGTGCTTTGAACATCTCTACGAAGTCGAGAATACCTTGGTTACTGAGGCAGAGGCCACCACTGTATGAGTAAGCATCGGGGTCATCTTGAGCAAATTTCTCAAGTTTCCTAATATCAATTTTACCCACTAATGCTGAAATGTCTTGGTTGTTGTCGTCTCCAGGCTCTGTCTTAGTAATAGCTACTTGCTCGAGCTGAGAAGGATGTCGTTTAATTACTTTAAATAATGATAGGTCTCCATCATATTCTTTAATACGTTTAGAAGCCCAAGGGCTAGGGACGTTTACATTAGCAGTGATTCCTAGTTCTTTAATGATGTCTTTAGATAATACACCTAAAGGGCTCTCAATAACTGGACTACGATTACCGTCTTTATCTGCTAATATATAGATAGGTTCTTTTTCCATTAAGGCTTTAACACACTCAACGAGCGAGCTTTTACTGGACCCCACTGGACCTAATAAATAAAGTATTTGTCTTGATTCTTCTAAGTTCTGAGCAGCATGTTTAAAGAAGGATACAATCTGTTCCACTACATCTTCAAGACCGTGAAAGTTTTTAAATGCTGGGTATGTTCTTATCTCTCTATTACCGAAAATACGACAGAGGCGAGGGTTCTTAGATGTATTGATTGTTACAGGCTCTCCTATCGCTTTCAGGATGCGTTCAGCAGGTGAGGCATAGGTAGCTGGCTCTTCTTTACAGAGCGTCAGGTACGCTTCCATAGAGAGGATTTCTTCTTTGTTTTGTTTATACTGTTTCTTGTACTGTTCAAGTAGCTTCATATTGATTTTCCTCTCTTTATATTTTACTTGTATTAAAGATTATAGCATAATTAATCACTTATGCCAAGTCTTTTACAAAGATTTAAATAACAGGTCTTAATAACAACAGGTGGATTATTATATTCTATATGGCACCCGAGCTTGGTTAGCTTGGTCTCCATCTTGTACATATCATATCTTTCAGGTAATATTGTTTCCACTTCATCCATAAGGATTCGTCTATCTAATTTATATATGGAGTGGTCTTCTTGAGGGATTGTTGCTAAGTATTTACTGTAAATTATATTCTGGACTGTATTCTCCAGTTTCATATAATCTGGTAGTTGTCGTTTAATGGGGCTCACTATATCACTCATATATGCTTCTGAAGCGTCATGGAGAAGTGCCATTTTAGCTAGCGTCTTATGTCCAGTCCTAAGCAAGTATTGAGCTAAGTTGATGCAGTGCTCCCCTACCGAGTATGTTAAGTTAATAGGAGTGGCTCCACCAAATCGCTGAATCTTAGCTAAATGGTGAGCCAAATCATCTAGGTGAATCTGCTCCAATTCTAGCTTGTTAATATCTATTAATTCTCCAGAAGCTGTAGCAAACCTAGTTCCCATTTCATTCTTCCTTTATCTCTATATCTAACGTATTGTTAGGGTTACCTAAAAACATGGCATTACATTGAATGTGCCCAATGTGGGCAATCCCACTTTCTTCATCTACCCACTCTCCAGACTGGAGCTTAGCAATGTGTCTTAAGAGGCTGTCTAGGAGCTCAGTTAATGGCATCCCTTTTTTCCAGTTATCTCTGGCATACTTTTTTGCTCCAAATTCAAGTACTTCAGCGCAAGCAGTCATACATGAAAGGTCTATCATAGAAAGCTTTGGTTTACCTTGGTTTTTTCTATCTGCTCTAGTCATTTAGTTTCCCTCCTCTAAAGATTGTTGACCTAATCGAGCCCTCATGTCTTCAGCATACACATATACATCGTATCCTTCTTTCACTCTTTGGAGCTCCTCTAAAGTTAAATATTTATAAGATGTATTATTTAGCATGTCATTAATTATTTTAGACTCTGCAGCTGAAGCGTCCATACATTTCTTATAAGCGTCTTGACCTCTATCTTTATCTCCTAATGAATATATACAAACTTGTTCTGGTAATACGTTTTCTGCTCGGTTAGGGTCGAAAATAGCTGGTAAATGAAACATAAAGAAGCTAGCATCTGATACTATTATATGGTGACCCATCATGGCTATCATAGCGTGAGCTGTATATACTGGTCCTTCTATTATAGTATCTATTTCAGCTTTAGATGCATTGATAGAATTATATAGATGTATAACAGTATCTACATAACCTCCGACACCATATAAGTGGAGCCTAATTTTGCTGCCAGCAGGTGCATTTTCAATCAGTTCATACAATCCCCTATATTTATCTTGGGGACCTATTATACCACTAAAATGTACATCACACACATTAGTTACTTCATTGCAGACTACTGAGTATCTTGTTGCTTCTGACCCGTTAGATAAATCTATTGGTACATCTAATTGAGTATTAGCTATTTGGATTGCTACATAAAATCCAACGAGGCCTAACGCTATAGTCATAAATATTAAAACTATTAAATTAATAAAGTGCTCTAAATATCTTTTTATCATGTATACTACCCCTTTGGTTTTTTCAACATTGCCATTAGATGGAGAGCTTGTGTTATAGCGTCGTCCAGTCCATTATGATGAGTGCCTTCTCTTATTAACTTAGACTTATTTCCGAAAAGTCCTTTAACTGTCCTGTAGCATCTATTGTATCTATACTTAAAAGGGCATGGTATTTCTGCTGTCTCATACGCATCTCGTAAAACAACATTGTCATAATCGACTCCATTTCCCCATACTCTAGGGTTTTCACATTTAGCTGCAAACTCACTAAAAGCAAGAAGCGCTTCTTTAAACCCTAGCTTTAGTTTATCATTCTTCATAAACACGTTTCTAGCAGTATCATTCTGGTGCATCCACCAGTTAAAGGTGTCTAATGATAAGGTCCTCCCCAGAGCAAGCTGGTCCTTCTGACCGTCTGAGGTTATTTCTACATAGAATTCCTCCCCTAAAGTCCCTGTTTCTAGGTCAAAATAAACTGCTCCAATACTAACTATAATAGCAGTCCTAGCTGAGTCGAAACATTCTAGGTCCAGCATTATGTTATTCATCTTTATTTAACTCTTTCTTTAGGTCCTCTATATCAATTTCTTGAAATAAGGAGCCTAAGTTATAGTAGTGTATGAACTTCCTAGATATGTAGTAAGTATCCTCTGATTTACCATTAGCAATAGCGTCATTGACTGCTAAGTTATATGCTTGCCCACGAGCAGCTCTGTTGTTATAATCTGTAGTCATTATATCCCCTTATAATCTATAGTTAAATCTTTTCTTATTATATTAATTAAATATAATTTTGTATAATGCGTTTCTATA
>OFQZ01000025.1_pt1 | contig 49605 bp, 63 predicted proteins | sample 1543011 | NCBI WGS metagenome assembly OFQZ01 (sample SAMN07774216, study PRJEB24372) | wastewater metagenome | isolation source: Exp Tend NO 0WW | collected 2016-02 | reverse complement strand
TCAAAGATACTTATAAGTCTTTGAAGAATGCAGTAATCGACGTCAGTAAGCCGTACAAGGTGTTAGACAACTACCACGTAGACATGCTGTTAGGGCAGAATGATGGTACTTACTTCAAGACAAAGGAAGTAGCAGAGAACTTCGTAGACTTCCATGGTCTCCGTTCAGCAGACATCATAGAAGGTACTGAAGGGAAATTCACTAAGAAGGCTGTACAAGAGGCTAAGTATACTAAGGACATCCAAGGTGCTCAGAGGATTATCGATAAAGAGACTAAGAACCTCTCCGATACAAAACGTACTGAAGCACAACACGCCTTCTCTAGAGAACAGATTCAGACTGCTGAAGACTATATAGTAGATAAAGCCGCTGCCCGCCATCAGCTTCAGCAGCAGGTGACTGTAGAGCAGCAAGGTCTTGGTTATTACGTCAAGATCACTAAACCTATTAATGAGACTGATCAAGTCATCCGTGACTTCATCGCTACTACTTCAAATACTAAGGTTCCAGAAGGTCCTGTAAAGACCTTCCTCAACGCATGGCTAGGTAAATACCGTACTCCAGAAGAGGTGCTAAGTCTCGCTGAAAGGCAGAACCGTCTTACGGCTACGTACACCCCATCGGTTGTCTTCGATATCCTGAAGGATAACGCTGCAGCTCTGAACAGGATTAGAACTACTAAGTATCGCTTCGGTAGTAAAAAGAAGAAGTGGGAAGAGTTCCAGCGTGTCTTAGAGAATGGACAGCAGATTAAAGATCCTAACTCTTCAGACGATGTAGGTGGTTATTTCTTTAAGTCTCCCGGAGAGTTGGAGGAGAAATATCTCCAGTGGTTTAATCGTCTTCCGGACGCAGATGAAGTTGAAGCTTATTTTGAATTTAAACGGGGTATGGAGATTGATCGTGTCTTCCGTAATCTTGCTGAGCACCGCAATCAACTGCGGGTAGGCGCTGAAACTCATCGTATCTCAACAACAGGACCAGACGGTGCAATTACTTATTCTCCTGAGTTTAGTGGCGTTACTCGGAAGTCTCTCTCTTCCGCTGATGATAACGTACTCGTCATGGGTGAAAAGCTGGGGGACGAAAGACTTCGTAACCTTCAATCAATGTCTGTTACAGAGAAGAAAGAATTCCAGAAGGAAATAGACGCCGGTACTTACCGTCTAATCGAATTGTATCGTCCAGAAGCTAAGCCTCTAAATGGTTTTGGTGAGATCAAAGACACTCGTATCCGATACGTTTTAGCTAAGACTGCAGAGACCCGTGAACTAGATTGGAATCAAGTTCCCCGTAGAGGTGGAGGTCACGTCGAGTATGACTACGATTATTACATAAAGCAAGCTAAGGTTGCTCACGACGGTTATCGTTATTGGTACGAAGGCGACACTACAGTGATGCCTATTCAAGTAGCTGCGATGGGCAGGAAGGTTGCAGAGCATCTCAATGAAGTACGTAAACTGCTCAAATCACAGAACGAAGATGCAGCCAGAGAATACAGTAATAAGAACCTCCACATCGACTGGGACGTTGTTAATGGTTGGTTTAAGGCTGGTCCTGATGCTAACGGGAAGTATACTCCTGCCCGTCTCTCTCTTGATGAGCCTATTCACGTTGTTAAGAAAGGTGAGTCTATAGGCTCCTTCGATAAAGGAAGATTGGAGAGCCAGTACACTAACTTCAAGGACGGTACTAGAGAAGGTAGTCTCGCTAGACAATCACAAGTAGAGTTTACTACTGAACGTGATGCTTACGACATCTTTACATTAGATGACGTCGGTACTCGCGGCAAGCCGCTATATCAAGTAGCTCCTGCTAGACTAGTCGATCCTATCACCACCATGAACCGCGGTCTCGCTAGGATTGCTAAAAGCAACTTCCTAGATGATTACAAGACTATGTCAGTTGAACACTGGCTTAAGCAGGCGCAGCCATATCTGAAGCCTACTAAGTCAGAGATTTGGCATGCACCATTTCATGCGTTCAATGAGGCTGATTTCGTCAAGGATACTCCTGCTGAGATTAAAGCTGCTCTAGAAGCCTCACGATACCACACTCAACAGCTTACAGGAACACCGAGTACTGCAGATGCTCTGCTGCATTCATTAGCTCAGAAGACATACGACAGACTGTACGAGAACTTCGGTCCGAAGGGACTGGTCGTGGACCCTGCGTGGATGTTACCTAAGTTGAAAGATCCTTTTGGCTTTATCCGAGGTGTTGTCTTCAATATGAAACTAGGTCTGTTCAACATACCTCAGTTCATTGTTCAAGCAGGTAACTACGCCAACATCTATGGCATTGCTGGTAGCAAGTACGCTACTCCCGGGACGTATGCAGCACAGCTTCACTTCTGGAGTACAGTTAACAGTCGTCCTCAGATTATAGATCACCTAGACAATCTTGCTACTAAGATGGATCTCCCCGGCACTAGTCGGTGGAAACCCGGGGAGTTTAAGGAAGCATTTGAAGAGTTGAGAAAGACAGGCTTCGGTAATGTCGGTAGTGAATACGCTGTCCTTGACAATCCGATGTCTGAGAAGGTTGTCTCTGATGGGCTCAACACCTTCCTTGAGTGGGGACAGTACCCATTCAAGGCTGGTGAACGTAATGCAAAGTATGGTGCTTGGTATACGGCGTATAAAGAGTTTAGGGACATCAATCCCACAGGCCGTCTCACTGACACTGATCGTGCTTCTATTCTCCAGCGGGCTGATCTTCTTAACGTCAATATGTCTAGAGCTTCTTCCTCTGCTATACACCAAGGCATTTGGAGCATTCCTACACAGTTTTATACGTACCAGATAAGGTTGATGGAGCTATTCTATGGAACCCGTCTCACCGGAGTGGAACGTGCTAGAATGCTAGCCACTAATGCAGCTTTGTACGGCGTACCTATGGCTGCTGGTCTTACAGGTGCTCCTGTTGTGGACTATATCCGAAACAAAGCACTAGAGCATGGTTATATCGTCGGAGACAATTGGGCTACATCTCTGTTGATGGAAGGTGTTCCTTCAATGATCGGAGCTATAGCCTCAGGAGAAGGAGACTACCGTAAAGGTACTTTCCAAGATGTAGGCAATCGATTCGGTACTAAGGGGCTAGAGTTCCTTGGAGGATTGAATAGATCTGATAAAGGCTATCTCGATATAGCAGGAGGGGCTGCTTGGAGCGTAGCGAAAAGCACATATCAATTGTCTGACGGACTACGGTTCGCTCTAGGTAGTATGATCCAAGGAGACATGGATGTATTCCCTCCGACTATGGAGGATGCAGCAGATGTCTTCAAAGAAATCTCTTCTGTGAATGCAGCTTTCAGGACATTAGCAACAATCAATACCGGACGGTGGATCAGTAAGAACGAAGCTTATCTTGCAGACAGCGGTGCTGCACAAGGTATCTTCTCTGCTGTAACTGGGTTGAAGGATACTAAAGTCAACGACATCCAGACTATGACTAACGCTCTTCGTGCTCAGAAAGACTATGACACTCAGACTGAGAAGATGTTTGCTCAGGAGTTTAAGCGAGCAGCGTTGTCTATGAAGAATGATAAGGAACAGGGGCATAAATATCTTACTCGCGCTATGCGCATACTTGACGTTCTCGGTTATCCTGAAATGCGCCGTACTGAACTCATCAACAAAGTGATGAGAGATAACGAAAGCATCCTCGATAAAGTTACCTTCGACTACTATGTCCGTAAGGTTCCTGATAATCGGAAGACGACAGGTTGGGATACGATGAAACGTATTAATGAACTTAAAGACTATAAGGAAAAACAGTAGTGCCTTACAAAGATCGGGGCACATATCTAAAGACTCAAAGAAGCTATTACCACAAAGATAAACAAGCTTATAAATGGCGTAACATAAAAAATATGTACGGTTTATCTAAGGAAGATTACTTAGAACTTTTAGTCAATCAAGATAATAAATGTGCTTTATGTATGAAACCATTTGAAGGTTTTGTAGATACTCAAATACACATAGATCATTGCCACGAAACAAATAAGGTAAGAGGAATTCTTTGTATGCCCTGTAATGTAGGCTTAGGAATGTTAGGCGATAATGAAGAGGGTTTACAACGGGCTCTTGATTACGTGCGAGGTGAACTCTAATGTGTGCTGTTTTTAACCCAGAGATCCAACGAACTAACGATCCTAACTACGGCAATAACAGCAGGGCTATTGATACTCCTGATGGCATCCGACCCCAAGGTGTAGCTCAGAACCAGATTATGCCTGAAGGTCAGAAGATCGGGGATGTCTCCGCACAGTATGAAGGACAGGCTAAAGCTTTCGAGATGCAAGGACAAGCCGCTAGCAATAAAGGCTACGGCGATCTCTTCAGCAACATCGTAGGCATTGCAGATTATCTCGGTAAGGGTGGAGTTCAACTTGTCAAGAAAGACATCGAGAATAAGGTCTACGAGATCGCTTCAAATGAGCGCAGCGCTTACACCCAAGAGCTAGAGAAGCTGAAACAGCAGGTAGGTGTAGGTAACATAGTAGGAAGCAGTAGTGGCCCTACAAACGCCGATGGTGAACCTATTCCAGAGGCTGTGTCCGAACTCGGTGGTACGTTAGCTACGCTTAAGAGTGCTAGAGACGGTGGTAAGATCACTAAGACAGATTACTGGGGACGACTAGCTGCAGAAGCACAGAACCTTCGTGCACAGTACCCGGGATTTAAGGCAGAGATCGACGCTGAGTTCAGTAAAGTCACAGGACAGAACCCAGCTAATGCCCGTGTCAACGGTCTTATTAGCGAGATCAACAGGGCTGTAGCTACACAAGGTAGCCAGCAGAACAAGACGTTGAACTACCTCCGTCAGAATGACTGGGTGCCCGGTGCTGAGCAGCGTATGATCGATTATATGTCAGGCCGTAAAACTGACAGTCAAGTCTTCCAAGAGATCAGTGTTTATAAGCAGGCTAAAGAGAAGATAGAAACTAAAGGATTGATGCGCCGTGACAGCAAAGAAACTCGTGAAGAAGCTCAAGTAAGTTCTCGCAATGACGCAGACTATGTCGCTGGTGTAGCTGTAGCTGCAGCTGCGGATAAGTTTGCTATTAAGTATGGCTTCAATACCCCAGAGGGTGCAGAGCAACTTCAGAATATGCAGAAGAATGGACAGATTAGTTCTCAACAGTGGGCACAGCGTGCAGCTGAGCTGAACACAGAGATTACTCGTCTTGAAGTAAATATGCATCGTGATATGCAGAAGCAAGGCATTACTAAGTCTCTGAAGGGTGGGCAAGCAGAAGCTATGGAGATCACTAAGGCTGCCTTAGCGCCTCTGTATGCGATGCGTGACAGCATCACTGCTAAGGACACTGGTAGTCTTTACTCTTCTCACAGAGAGGCTCAGGCAGTCCTGGACGATAATAAGAAAGGACTACTCACTGACAGTGAAGCAGGTCCTGTATGGGCTGGTCTTAAGACTATGAGCGATCTTGGTGGTGAAGCTTATATGCAGCAGTGGTCTGCAAAAGAAGCCTTTAAAAAGGATGGACCTTCGGATACTTATTCGGAGTGGGCTAAGCGTTGGGCTACGGAATTCCGTGCTCAGAATAGCGAGGCTAAGAAAGGTCGTCCTGCTACCTTCAACAGTATGGTTGAAGAAATGAAGGCTAAGAAGATCGATGATCCTATTCAACAGAAGAAGATCATGACGAGCATGGTTAATAGTATCTCTGATATCTCAGATCCTTCTGTCCCTGATAACATTAAAGTTAATCTTGCTAAGAGTGCCTTCTCCCCCGGTAACAACGGTTTCCTTAGTAAGTTGAATATGGATACGTTCGATGAACGCGGACGTCCTGTTCAAGGTATGAATGCTGTCTTCCAGAAGTGGACTGCTCCTGATGTCTCCCGTGAAATGGAGAGACTAGGACGCAGTGATCCTAAGCTGTGGCAGCAATACACCGATTGGGTTAAGACTACGTGGTCTACTGAATTAATGCCTCGTGAGCTTGCTCAACTTAGCCAATACCAGAAAGATCCTAATATCCAAATCGGATGGGATACAGAGAATAAACGATTCACTGTAGCTAAGACTGTTGTTCCTGCTCTTCAAGGGAAGTTCCGGGAAAGTCTTGGCGGCGAAGGCAGGAATTCTGCTGAAATGGTTGCTAACCAACAGCAGTTTGAAACTGTCTCACGATCTATTAATCGGATTAACTCCGGTCTTTACAATCTACGACACGTGGCTCAGATGGAGAATCCTAAAGATCCTTCAGCTACAGATGCTTTCCTTCTCAGGACTATCGCTCAGGCGACATCTCCTGAAGTGATCAAGAACCTCAACACTCTCCCCGGTGATCTTATGAGCAAGATCCTTCTAGGTAATGCCAATGCCCGTCGTAAATGATGACGGCTACTTCGAGAACGAACTAGAGGCTACAGTTAATTCTTTCCCTGAGATGAAGATAGAATGGGATAAGCTTAATCAGCCACTCGGTGAAATTAAGAGTACAAGTAAAGAGGACACTCCTGTCGTAGCAACGACTGCTTCTCCGTTAGTAACTATTACTGAAGGAGATGTCGGCGAAGCTATAAATGTTGGTATGGGAGCAGGTCCTGCTTCTATTGCTGGTGTGCGTGCAGCTACTCTTCCTAGAGCTGCATATGATCTTGCTGTTGATGCTGAGAAGCAAGGGTTCAACGCCCAAGAAATTTTCAAGAGCACAGGTTTTTTCAAAGGAGCTGATGGTCAATGGAGATTTGAGATTGATGACTCTGGAGCTAAGTACTTCCCAGAGAATCTCAAAGGAGGCCAGAAGTTGCTTTCAGATGTCCTTTCTCATAAAGAACTTTTTGATGCCTATCCTGAGTTGAAGACAGTTAAAATTCGTGAAGAGCCTCGTTTAGGTGCTGGAGCTTCATATCAACAAGATATAAAACTTCTCTTAATGGGCCCTCAAGCTCTTAAAGATAAAGGCATCCTTGTTCATGAAATTCAACATGCCATTCAAGGTGTAGAGAATTTCAACAAAGGAGGTACTCCGGGACGTTCTGGCAAAGACTACAACCTAATGCTTGAACAGGATGTCAGTAAATTACGTCCTGAATTCTTAAAGCTTCAAAATAAAGAGATGGCCGGAGAGCTTCTTACAGATAAACAGCAAGCAAAACTTGACTATCTAAAAGCTGTGTTTAAAAAGTATGTAGAATACGGTAGAGCTGGAGATGCGAGAGCTCGAGAAATGTATGAGAATCTTGCAGGTGAGGTTGAAGCAAGGAATGCTCAACATCGTGTTGATTTGACTCCAGCTGAACGTATGAGATTTAATCCAGTAGATACTGAAGATGTGAAGAGAGTTGATCAGTTAGTCAGACAACACCCTGCGTTGACTACTCCTTATGTTAAAAAACATCCTTATGACAATCAACCTGACTTTCACACTTACTAAATAAGACGTTACGACCTATCACCGGCACGAAAAAACCCCCTAAGTTTTTCAACCTAGGGGGTTCTTTGTTGCCTAAAAGCCTAGGAGCTTTTCAGCTTATGTCGGACTCACATTAGGCAATTAGTTGGCAGCGCCAGTAGCCAATCGAAGATTGGCGTCGAGGTTACTGCGTAACCGTCGGCTCCCAAGCTTCCAGAGCCTTCACGGCATCCAGACCAGCCTTGACGTCATCTATCTTGATGGTGTCGAGGGACTTCTGACGCAGACTCTGCAGATCCTTCTTAGCGGCCTCGAAGCCTTCGAAGTCCTGCTTCCGATCCGGATGACGCCACTGGATCAGCTCTGTCCAGTGCCAGTACTGATAACGATCACCAGTCCGGAGGGTGTACTTGCCGTCCTTCAGGCGCTCAGCCAGCTCAGCTGGACCATTCGGGGCATCGTCGTCGATGATACCGAAGTGAGCTTCGAGATTATCACGCTTGTCGTGATACACTTCCTGAAGACGCTTCTCCAGATACTTCCGCTGATCCTGAGTCTCGGTGGTGGCAGCCTGAACGGTAGCAGTTGCGTAGTTCATGGGATTATTCCCTTCTTCTTGTTTGCAGCCGAATGAGAAAGCCTTTTTGCAAGGCGCAGGCTGGTCAGTAACAACACTGACAAAAGAATTACTATACGAAGGTATATAGTCGAAGACAGAGGTAATAGCAATAGGAGTAGGAGCAGATTTCATTTTAGCTTGATCTTTCAAGTTATTTTGGATTTTCTTCTTAAGATTATTGAATTCGTTCATCATATCCTCAAAAGAAAAGAGCCCGAGGCATTCACCTGCGGGCTCTTAGTTTGCCAGCGAAGGGAGGTTACGCTGGGGTCGGATTAGTGGAGAGTCTCTTCGTCTTGGACGTAGACGACTTCTTCGCCACGACGGGGCTGACGGACTCCGTCGATGTAAGTGTCACCTTCGACGATCGGGACGGAGACGGTTCCGTCGGGGTGGACAACAGCGGCATCGGGCTGCTTGTCCATAGGCTCGAAAGCCTTGTCAGTCGGCTTTTCAGAGCCGACGTATCCAGAATGTTCATTCATTTTCTTTCCTTTATTGGGACTTGATGTCCTAAAGAACTGTAGCCTGTCTACTGTACCAGAGAATCGGCTAATGTCAACTTATTTAGAGATTGCGAAGAAAACTGTCGCATAAAATGACAGCCAAATGCATGTCATTATGGCGCTTGCAGTCATTACTGCGCCTACGGTTTTCCAGAAAGTCATTTTACCTCACTTAACTACGGGATGGTTGCCGAATACGATTTGCGTGACGACTAGTGACACGAGTTGGTACGTTCTTGAGTCTCCCAGTACGGTGGGAGCCGACATGGTCAAGCTCTTTTCCGTCGCCCGGATGTACACGTCCAGACTTAGTCGCTTTACGACGCGCAGCGTTACGATCAGCTCTCCGTTTCTTTTGGAGAGGAAGCGCGTGGTAGTCGCGATACTCTTTTTTGTAATCCCTTTTTCTTTCAGCCACCTTTTTCTTCTTTCCGTTTCTCCATCCATTCAACCAGACTCCTAAACTCTTCCAAAGTTCCGTCTGACTTAAGCTTATTGGCCCTCCAAGAAATGACTTCAATATTATCTTTAACATAACCCTTGGAACAATCAAACCTGTCTAAAGAAGGAGAGTTATTAACGCCTCCTTCGAATGAAAATGGAGTTTTAAGAACCGGACAAATTTCCGGTATGTTTATATCAGACTCAACTATTGAGACTTCTTTGCCATCTTGTTGAGCTCTGTTAAGGGCCTTCCTAAGAAGGTATTTTACTGGATTTTTAATCCGCCATTCCCTGTGATACTTTGCAAAGTATCCGGGGTCTTCTTTTTTACGCTTATCCCTCCACTCTTGAATTCTTTCGAATGGCTTTCTTTTCATTTACCACACTGATTTTGACAAGATCAGAAGTAAACTCAAGGCTTACTTCTTCATCGTCGTTGATTATTGATAGTGCCCGAAGGTGAGCTTCAGTCGCAACCATTGCATGCGCCAATGGCACCTCAAGAACTCGGACGTTCTTCTTCCTCGGTTTGTAATACTTGCTTGCGGAGATCATCGAGAGCTTCCTTTTGTTCGAGAGCTTCGAACTGATGACGTCTACTAATGGCATCTAAGCGTTCCTGCTTAGTCTGCGGAATACGTTCCTTCTTAGCCTTAATACGTAATCTCTCGGCCCGAGAATGTGGGTGTCTTACTTTACTCATCGAATTCTATTGGAAGCACCTCCGGTAGTTCTATAAACTTAGTAGATAAAAGATACTCTAAGCAATCTTCTTCAGTAAGGTCGTTCAATTCAAGCAATTCAGTCAAAGTATATGCTTCGAGTATCGTACTGTATTTCAATTATACCCCTAGTATCCATGCTATTAGCATTGCCAACGAGAGAGTCAAAGCAATTCCAAGACCCATACCAATTAAGAGATGGGCTCGCATTTCCCTAATCAATTCACTCTTTCGTTTTTCGACGATGTAATCTTCGCTGTCGTAAAGGTCTTCGGGATAACTTTGCATTTTTCTTCTTCTTAGGAACTATCCAACCGGGATATTCTTTATCTAAATACTCATAGGCAGCTATGAGAATTGCGTGCGTGCCTTTTCTGTATCTCCCGACAACACGTCGGTTACAGTAAGTACAGAGAAGTCCCCTGACGTGTCCTGTACTATGGTCATGGTCAACACAGAGCCTCGTTTTAAATGTTCGAGCTGGTCTTCCACAAACCGCACAGTTGCCGTTCTGGTCTTGAAGTAATTGTTCATATTGTTCTTCTGTTATTCCAAATCGTTTAAGAAGATAACTATTTCTCTTCGAGTTTTTCTTTAAGTCTGTCAAGCTCTTCTTGACGCTCTTTCGTCTTGTGACGTTTCAGAGCTTTAGTCAATTCCTCAATACGTTGTTTAAATGCATAGCGCTCAGCTAAGTCCATGTTCTGCTTTCAAACTATCTAATTCCTTTTGCACTGAAAGGAGTACGCGCTCACGCGCTGCGGCTTGAAGATTTAATGAACGAACAGCTTCTTCCAAACGTCGGACCTTGGCGACTAGTTGATCCTCACGTCCCTTCAACCGCTTACGTAAAGCTAAGTTTTCGACGTGAAGTTGTTCAAACGTGGCTTTGATCTTTTCAAGACGTCTGAAAGAATTGCTGTATTCGTTCATAAATCACCTTAATTATAAAGATATTTACCGTCTTTGTCAATCTCAGGCACGTCAGGTTTACGTACTACCTTAGTGAGGTAGACTGGTCCGGAGGAGTAAAGGAAGGTACGTAGTTTGGGAAAGCACTGGTGCTTGAAGGGGTTGTAACTCGCTCGCATATCAAGTTTCATATTACCGGATTTTCCATCTGGTATTTCTTTACAGGTGCATTTCGGAGGCTTATCCAACGCAACAATTTCTTTATAATTTTGAATTCGTTCTTTGATAAATTCAGGACGTATAATGTGCTGGTAGAGACACATATGTCCTAATGTTTTATCAACAGCAAGTAAATATCCGCGATCCTTTACGCGGACAAGAGGGTCATCAGCCGAAGCCACAACATAGCCGTCCAGTTGGGCCAGATAGCCAAAAGGATCATCCATTTTAATGGACCCATCCTTGAACTTCTTATAAGCCATGCTGCTAGCAGACTTGACATCAACAACACAGCCATCAATAACACAATCCCGATGACCTTTGACTCCATCAAGATAGAGAACATCTTGCTCTCCTGTTACTTCATGACCAGCAGCCTTCGCCATCTCTATTACGAGGGCTTCGATTACATGGCCGTAGGTGTATTTGATTCGAGCGGCTGCGGGGAGCTTTTCGCCCAAGCCTGATGAATGAATCGAGTGCCACAGTTGGCACGGGCACTTCTCTCCCATTTGCGACAGACGAAGTACAGTTCTTGAGTCTTCTTGTCCGCCCTGTTGAACAAGTTGACGTCCGAGCTGTTCAGCAAATCGTTGAGAGTTGGCTTCGGTAAGCCATCCTTCTTGTTGTTCAACGACATGGTAGATGTCCCTTATTAAGGTGTGAATATTCTTAATCATAATTTAAGGGCAGATTACTCTGCCAATACCTCTATAAATTCGAGAGCATGTCCTTGAGTGTCATCAAAGACACCGATAACGATACGGCCTTCATGCCAAGCAAAGACGTCGAGATCGGTACGACCTCCTTGATCTCCGAAGAACTCATGAGGACCGTCTGCAAACTGATGATGTCCATGGACAACATGCTTGCCTTGATAGCCTCCCATATCCTTCGAACCGTACAGCATCCACATCATCCTTTCTTCATCCTGCTTATCAAGAGGAAGATCGTTGTCAGGAATGCCTGCATGGACGAAGACCTGCTTCTCCGTCTCGTAATAGAGAGGAAGCTTTTCCAACCAATCTACATGACTCGGGTACACGACATGAGGGTCCCAGCCAGCAGGCGGGATGCCGTAGTATGGAGACACCCTGACTTCTGAGCCGTAGCTCTTCATCGTCGTATTTCCACCATTACCCAACCACCAGTCAGGATCGAGAGGCTTACGGATGGTCTGAACCATCATGTCCTCGTGATTGCCTTTAAGGCAGATGAAATGATCTCCCTGCTTCATAAGAAAGGAAATGATCTCTTGGCTCTGAGGGCCACGGTCGATGTAATCGCCGAGCGTGATGATCTTGTAATCATCTTCTCCGGCATGGGCGTAGATCTTATTTACCGCCTCCAAAAGGAGGTCGTAGCGTCCGTGAAGGTCCGCTATTGCGTAGTATTTCATTTTACTTTCTCGATTTCAGCGCCAATCTCATCGATATGAACAGGAGTATAATCCCTGACTTCGACGGAGACGTTGATGTGATTAGGAGTCGGAGACTTGTTCTGATGAATATGTCCGTGGACATTGAAGGCACCATCACGAAGGCTCTCCAAACGAAGAGGAATATGGCTGGCTGTGAAGTTATGTTCCTTGAAGCCTTTCCACAGATCAACCTTCTGGAAATTCGTTTGCAAAGCAGGGTTCCAGATTTTGTCGTGATTGCCGACGATGAGACGCTTCTGACCGTTCAGGCGATGCATCAGATTATTAAATGCACCGTGATACTGAAAGGTTACATCTCCGAGATGATAGACATAATCGTTCGGCTTAACAACACCATTCCACTTCTCAATCATGTATTCGTGCATCTCTTCGAGACTGTCGAAGGGACGAATACGTTTTCCTTCAGCGTTCGTGAATTTCAGAATGTTCGCATGAAAGAAATGCGTATCTGAAATGAACCATTTCTCATGCACCATTTTACTCTCCTACGGCAGGAAGGACTTAATCCACCACACGTACAGTGGCGCTGTGATAGGAAATGAGGCAATGAGGATCATCGCGATGTGAATTGCGGAGAGGCCGGGGTGTTTCTTCTCTTCCTGCTTCACATCCTTTTTGATCATACTCTTTTCCCATTTCTCAAATTCCTCAAGCTCCTTCTTAAACTTCATGTAATCCCGGAACGTATATTCTTTCTTAGTCTTACGTTCCTTCTTCTGACGTCCAGCCCACTCAAGCAGGGCAACCATGTCAGAGTAATGTGTCTTGCTCATTGTAGTCTCCTTCCGTGAAGTGGGGAGCTTTGGGCTCCCCCTTCCTTCTTGTTTTATTAAGGAGGACGTGGGGTGGGTAAACGGTATTTTCTCTGTCGAGGAAGCTCTTCCGGGCGGAATGCCCGTACTAGGGGTTTGGACAACTTTGCCTCCTTCAAGACTGATGTTATTGACACACGGCACAAGAAGTAACGCTGAAGTAACCCTACCGCTGCGTGTATCTGCAACTTTACAAGGGGTTCTTGTTGAACTTCTCCTTCCCATCGGACAGTGCCTCCACTAGTCACGCGGGTTAGTGCTGGTTAGTCGTTTACGCTGTCATTGTGCAACCGAGACATCTGGCCTCAGCCACTGACAGGGCCTCCGTTAGATCGGAGTAGCGTCCCTTCTGGTAGACAGCCAGTCGGGATAACATCCATCGGGGTTTGTCCCCATGTGCTACTAAGCCGCTCGACAATCCGAGGGGAGCATAGCCTGCAACGGTAGCCGGTTATGGACGTCTCTTACGGGGATTGCGGACCTGATACTAAGTGAGTAACAGCGAAGGTGGCTCTGCCAGCAGCAGACTTCTGTTGCCTCCGGTTACACGGTCAGTAAGCAGTGAGGTGGGTCAGATTGAGAGTCTGACTTACTCTTAACCATCCTAGCCTGCGAAGCAGGCGTCGCCGACATAGTCGGCTCTTTGATCGATACTTACTCTCACGCTGTCGATGTTCCCATCTATCGGACTTTCACATCGGATCTTAACTGTACTGCCTCATACTTCCGTGCGTGCTGCCCGCCAAGGGGTGGAGTCGAACCGCCCTTGATCGCCTCGGACTCACAGTTCTCAGGGTCTGGGACACCAGTTTATTGCGGAATCGAGCCGCTCCAGAACAGAGTGGTGCTGTGGATAGCTACAGTTTCAATCTTTGCTTAGATGGTGGTTGTTGATCTAGCCCTCAAGAGGGCTGCGTCAGTTTGTCCATGTGAAGCTATACAACACAGAGGGACTAGGTTTCGATCTGTTCAGCGTAACTTTTCAGGGTTACTTACGGTTGCGGCCTCTGAACTGAGCGTGATTTATAGACATCTAGCTCACTGGTCTTGAGAGCCTCCGAAGAGGTCATAGCCCTGTGCACCACAGCGCTACTCTCGTGCTGTTTGATCTACCTTCATCCCTGCTAATGAGGCAGGACGGGAGTTGAAGGTTGCCTGCGGCTTTCCGCGCTTGCTAACGCCATCTGTTCCACCCACCGTAGTAGGATAGTGCGCTTCGCTGAATGGTAACCGCTTCACGGTACGGGAAAACGGCTCTGGCTAGTTAGAGGGGCCAAGGGGTGATACCGCCTATGCGGCTGCAGTGTACAGGCCATTAGAACCTTACTTACACTGGGAGCGCTCTGCTTGTGGAGGGGGAGCGCACTACGCGACGACGCTACTGAGCTTGCTAAGCCACTCAGAGTGGTCGCGATTAAAGAACTAAAACGTAGGCTCCATACAACGACGGACTGGCTACCGTGTCCCGGACAGATCAAAGCTAGGCTACTTATCCGCTCCGAATAACAACGGGTTCGCCTTCGCTAAGCTACGTCTTATTAATTACCAGATCTGCTGAGGTTGTTCGTTCAGTCCTTCAGCATCTGATTTAACAGCGTCTGGATAATCAGTCTCCTTATTAAAAGGTACTAAGTCATCAATCTTCAGTCCAGCCCAACGTGCAGCATGGGCTTTCCCGCCGGTAGGCGTCGGGTGTGGATAGACTTCTAGCTTCACCGTACCTGTACTACCGTTGCCAATAGGAATGCCCTCCAGAGGGACACCGTCACTGTTAAGAACGACAGGTGCGGTCATACCAATAGACCTTCCTTTTATCTTCCTTTCAGTAGGACGGGAGAAGGCGACGTAATAGTCTCCATCTTCATCCTTCTTAAGGACATTCTTAACACCCTTAGCTTGAAGATCTCTGATCTTCTCTAGGGCTTCAGGGGTGGGGTGTAGGGTGACACTCCATTTATTATACATCGGGTCAGGAGTTATGTACTTAACCCAACTAACCTTTCCTTGGAGGTACACGTCCTCCGAACTACCCTGTCTAAAAATACCAGCCATTAAATATCAAGTTCCTTACTTTTATAAATCAATTCAAGTTCTGCTTGAACACCGTCGTAGTCCATAACAGCTTCGTGATACCGTTCGACGAACTCATCGGACAGATCGACTTCACGAGCTAGTCCTTCTTTGTGGTCTGACAACCAGTAGTCAAGAGGACGGGCATCTTCGTTAAGATACATAATGGGCATTAATGAGTTTCCACTTTATTAGAATTACCCTCGTCAACAATATCAATATCAACAGTGTTGTCTGCGTTTTTATAAATAGAGATGCCTACATATGTATCAGGTTTTAGCGCATCCACAAGGCCTGCAACAAATCCTGCTGCAAAATCTTGGTTAGCGCCAACAACAGCCTCATCAACTTTCAATGTGTTTTACTCCAATTAGTAGAGATTGTGTAATCATTTAAATCATCGGACCAATACGATCCGGCAAGAGGACATTTCAATTTCAGTTCTTCTCCTACCTCTCTCAGGCTGTCTGCCTGCATCTTAGCAATTTGAATAGCTATGTCCATGTTATTTGGACACTCTGTCTGCCACTCGTCGTGTACGAAATTAACTAATTTACTATCTAAAGAAGGAAGTAAAGGCCACCACTTCATAGTGGCCATCTTCATTACTACAGCTTCTCCATTTTGGAGATAGCCCGACATCGCCAGATGTCTCCGCCCTCCAACTGTCTCTCCCGGAATACGGACCGCACGCCCATCAAGTCCAACGAACCATCCTCGTTTAGCGTCAGCAGGAATGATTGTTTCTTTAAGATAGGCAAATCCTGTATACCTACTGAGCAATTTCTCATAAGCTTCCATCGCAGAAGCTGCGTCGCAGCCAAGAATCTCTTGTAACTTTCCTTGGCCTGCTCCGAGGAGGAGGGCGTAGATGTATCGTTTAGCGGCAGCTCTGGACTTGCAGACAGATCCAAGAATGGATTGGTTAAGGCTGTGTGGGTCACTCTTGTCTTCCTTCTTACCATTGATAAGAGACTGAGTAAACTCAGGATCATCGATGTAATGCGCAAAGATACGAAGCTGAATGCCCTCAGCATCACACCCAACGAGAAGACGATTGCGAGGGGATATCCACAAAGAACGCAACTCTTTACCGTACAGCTTCTTTTTGCCTGCTGTATCGAACTCGTTGGGTATGTTCGCTGTGTTGGGATTTTGGTGCGCCATCCTGTGAGTCCAAGCGCCGATGCCGTAAAAACGTCCGTGTATACGGCTGTCTTCGGTCAGTAACGCCAACCACTCGGTAAGTGTTCTGCGTCTGGACTCAAGCAGGATGCGCTTCGCTATCGTCCGGGCGGACGGCGGAGCAGAAGCTGGTAATGTATCTAAATTAACTTCGTTGACTTTCCAGCCTGTCTTCTTCAGCTCCAGTATCTTATCTTGCAACAGCTGGAGCCTTAAGTCAAGCTCTTTACTCCTTCCTCGGGTATGCTTAAGCTTATTCAGCTCCCGTTCGGCGTCTATGTGTGTCTTCGTCCGGTCAGTAGGCTGCCATCCTGCGTCACCCAGTACCCCAATAATCTGCTTATGACTACTAGGGTTAAACTCACTCCAAGCGCAATAGGAAAAAGGAGCGCCAATGGTAAGATCAGCAACACTTTCTCGGAGTGGAGCAGGAATGGAGGAGAGGGAGATGGTCCCATGTTTAGTACCCCTTGGTGTTACTTCACGGATAAGTTTAAGCTTCGGTGGAAAGGAAGAAAGGATGGCCTCGTCCAACTGCGATAACTCTTTGGTTACCTTCTCCAGAAGGGACTGTGCTTTAGCACTATTGAAAGCGAAACCATCCTTTTCTAATTGGTTACAGACCGACTGGAAGTCGTGCTCTAACCTAATGCTTTTAGCACGTAAAGGATTGTTAATGTAACGACTATACTTGGAATAAATTCGCTCAGTGATGTCAACATCTCTGATGCAGTATCTTTCCATCTCTTCGGAATATTTACTGAAGTCACTAAACTTTCCTTTCTCTAATCCGAACTCTCGTCCGTAATCCTCGACAGAATGTCCTTGTCGAGAATAATCAACCAGCTTAGATATGATGAGAGTATCCCAAGCTGTGCAGCTAAGGTTGCGTGTGTCAGGGAGTAAGTTATGAAGCACAGGGAGGTCGTAACCGCACAGGTTATGCCCAACGAGGACAGTACATCTTGACAGAAGGTCAACCAGTTCTCTCTGGATATCTTCATGCTTAGTTACCTCTCTGAAAATGTAAGTACTATGAGTATCGATGTCTCGACAGACAACAACCCACAGTTGGGTGGGGTTCTTTAAAGAATTAGTTTCAACATCAATTACAAGTTTCAATTAAACGTCTCAGCCGTATTAATAATCTTTTCAAGTAATTCATCAATGTAAGGTGCTTCAACTACAGTCGCTCCCCATCGATCTTCTTCTTCTTTTGAAGGGGCATTTAAGATAGGAGTAATTAAAGCTGTGTATTTCATCTCCGATGGATATTTTAATATCTGCCAAGAGACGTTTGCTTTAGTGCAAGCACTATTGACAGAACCTATAGCTGAAACAAGATTATAAGAAAGATTATCCATTTGCGCAACCAGTTTTGGGTATGAAGGAAGAAGTTCATCTATAGTATTACTTAAGTATACCTTAGTATCTTACTAGCTATAGTATCCTAAGTATATACTTAAGTAATAAGGAATACAAGGTATATAAGGAATATAAGGATACAATGTTAACTAGGAATTCCTTAGTACCTAAGGATATCCTTAAGGAATACCTTAGGAATATCCTTAGGAATACTAAGGAGTAAAGGTTCAACGAAGAACCGATACTCCACAACTCTTATAGAAGCCTAGGTCGATGCACCCGACCCGGAAATGCTGGGTGATTGCCACAGCGATGATCGCGCAGACGATCAGAAGCAACAACCAAGCAATGACACGGAATGGTCCTTCGTTCATTAATAACTCCCTCTGGCAGTATTGCCTAACCCTGTTCAACGGAACAGGAATGCCGTCAACTCTGGGTAGTAGTGATTTGCAGCACATCCCAGAAGAAAACCGAGTGCTAAATCACACACGGTGAGAACGAAGACTAGCCCATTAATGTTGTACATCCGGTCGCTCCATGATTTCGTCCATACCACTTCGGTATCGAGCTTTGTTCTTAGCAATAGCTTCCGAGTACTTCACAGGGTCCTTACCCTGATACATCTTGACAAGTTCTCGGTACGTAGTCATAGCCGCCGCCGCAGGCTGGTCGAGGTAGATAACTTCACCCATCTTCTTTTCTTTCTTCCCCATCTTCGTGGGGTACCATCGTTGGTAGTATCTCTACGAGATCGTACATCGCCGAGAAGCTATAGCTGTCGACGTATTTCATTTGCATCGCTGGTCCGTACTCGCTTTCGTAAGCCAGCATAACCGCCTTAGGAGAGATGTAACCAATCCCGAAGAGTTCGAGGTATACCTGCCTAGGTTGGTTCTTCTTCCTCGCAATGAAGCGATCATTCACAGATAGGGAACGAAGCCAGTCAGAGCCCTCTGGAGGCTTCATTTCTGGCTTGGGGGGTATCATAGGGAGGACGTTTTCATCCTCTCCACGGCCTTCTAACAGGCTCCTAGGGCGCTTCATTTTGCAGTCCTACGAATGACACGCCGGATACGCTCCTGCTCCTCCCTGATAAGCCGGAGAGCAGTGAAATTAGCCCTTTCAGGTTCAGAAAGGAACCGTCCTCCACAGCGCTCAGTGCGCCGATGGTTGACGAGGAAGTGCATCTTCGTGAAGATAACTCCACAGCCAGTGCAGTAAGCCACCCGTGGTTTCTTATAGGGGTTACGCATTCGGGTCTCCTAGTTTTAGTGACAGTTGCTCGTGGACTTCCATAAGCCTCTCGCCTTTGGCGTTAAGGGTTAAGGATGTCTCCGATTTGATGTATCTGCTCCGTAGAGCTGACACATACTGAACTGTCGTGTTGAATTCGAACGCTACTTGTTTCAGTAACGCTCCCTCGATAACCCTTCGGAGTATTCGTCGCGTCCTTGCGACATCGCGTTTGCCGCGCATCTACCTCCTCCGTATCGTACCAGATTTGACCGTGGTACTCACGTTTTACCAGAATAATCAAGCGGCCATCTCCTCGATTTTGAGGTTGTCGTTTGCTGTTGAGATGTCGTATCCCATATCCTCTTTGAGAGTGTAGGTTGCTGGGTCAAATAGTAACTGACCAGCCGGACCTGTGCGTCCGCAAAATCTGTTCTTACCAACCACGACGTTTGTCGTGCGTCTGATGATAGGATCATTGGACAAAACATCCCTGTGTAGATTAATGCGAATATCACAAATCTTACTAATGTTCCGTGAACCACGGGTTAATCCGTCGTCGTTGACATGACTGACTAGGATGAGGGCGAAGTCTAATTCCTTCACCATCATCTCTAGTCGAGTCGACAGATAGTCTAGTGCACGTCTTTCGTTTTCGCCTCCAAGACCGCTAACCACCATAGTGATATGGTCAAGCAGAATATAGAGACACCCGCGCGCAGATACCAAGAAGCGAATTGTGTCGAGAATATGCTCTGGGTCATCGCTCCCGAAATGTGAGTAAATATGAAGACGGTCGTCCAGCCCAACCACCTTCTGTACTGCAGAGAAAATCTCTTCGTCGCCGACGCCACAGTCAGGGAGGTGGACCGGGCGCTGGAGATGAATTCCAGCAAGGGCCTGTAGGTGGCGTTTCTTAGGCTCTTCCAAGAATATCGCGCCGACCGGAACGTCTGTCCTAGTAAGGAGTTCGTATTCGATAGCATGCATAACCTCCGTTTTACCTATGCCCTCTTGGGCGGTTAGCAGTACAGTCTCTCCAGTACGTATGCCATACGTCATGTATGTCAACGTAGGAAAGGGATATGCGATGCCTACTTTAGGCACCTCAGCAATAATCTTTTTGAAGTCCACAAACGAAGAAATGATCGTATCAGGTAGATATTTCTTCGCATTGTGGAATACGTTCAGCAGGTCGTCTCGCTGTCCTTGCTGCAGGAAGTCGTTGGCGTCTTTGAGCTTACCTCCGGGAAACTTAAGCTCATATATTTTTCCGTAATCGAAGAGCTTAGCGACCGAAGCTGCGGCCTCACGACCTCGTTCATCTGCGTCGAAAGCCAAGTATATGCGGTCGAACGAGTTGATGAAGGCGCGATCCACAGCGCAATCAGCAGCAGCAGTACTGCTTGATTGCACAGATATAGCAGGGCACCGACAAACTTCGTTGCACGATAAAGCATCTTCATATCCCTCTGTTATGATTAGGTTCTGGTGAGAACCAGCGACGAACTTATCGACACCAAAACAACCACGCTTTACATCACCGACGTAATGGAACTTCTTCTCAGAGAGGTCCCTAATTTTGAAGGTACCTTCTTCACGGTGAGGATAGCCAATAGACGTAGGTTTTCCTTCAGCATTAATCTTTGTCTTCGCTCCATACTTACGAAAGGTAGAGGAAGAGATGCCACGAAAATCAAGAAACTCGTACGTATAAGTATCATTCAAATCTATAAAGCCCTTATCAGGAAAATAATGGTAGCCACAACTGTAGCAGTGCCCGTGTCCATCACCATACAACATGTATGCATCGCTGCTACCACAAGGTAACGGACACGGGAGTTCTTTTCCGACTATTGTATCAGCCGGTGATTTCGCGCTTAGGGTAACTGTAATACTCCTTCAACCATTTCCTTCGGGACTCGTGGTGTTGGACTGCATGGAAGTTAAACGGCGACAACAGAGGGTCCCAGTAAGAGTCTATGCCGACGTACATCCAAGCACGTATGACATGAACTTGCTCAGGACCAGTAACTCCCTTCTTGCCTTGAAGACAAAGAGGAAGTTCCTTTCCATCTTCGTCGAAGTAATCTCCGACGATGACCTCTCTGAACGGGACTAACAACTTAACCCGTTGCCGTCGATATTGTACCGTATTCTGTTTCCAAGTGTCAAGCTCACGAAACTGATACGGACGAATTGCATGTACTTCACCCTTTATCCGGAGATTCGGAGGGAAGTACTTGACAACAGCGGGAGCGTTAGCTTCGAGGGGAATAAGCTGGCCGTCCCGCTGTTGCCAATAGTTATACAATTTCTGCGTAAATGCATGGCACACGAACGCAGAGTCTTCGATGAGGGGGTATTGAGGATAACCTCGCTGGGTTTCATCCGGACTGAACAGGAGTTGGAACTCATACTGTTCGAGCTTTGAGAGGTCCGGGGAGTATCTCACTGACTCGTTGAGCCAGTCTACCTCGTGCTTCGAGGGAAGATTAGGTACACCGAATAACTTCGGAAATACCTTAGCTAGTGGGTTCATTTGTCCTCCAATGATGTGTGCTCGGGGTCGGTACGTTGCCGGGGATGGACGCCCGACCCCTCACACTAGGCTAGAGTTCAACTACAGTGAACTGTTGTCTACTACCTGCCTGAGTTACGCTACCTTCTTACCGAAGGAGAACTTCTTCTTCTCCACCTTCGGCTGAACGGCAGGCTCATTGGCGATCGACTCCACCTTCTTGCCGGTGTCTCCGATCTTCGTTTCGGTCGTCGTGGAAGTCGGGGTCTTCAACATACCCTTCTCTTCCATGTACTTCCGAGCATAGACCCGCATCTCCAGTGCGTAAAGCACGATGGAACGAGGGTCAGTGTTGGCGAGACCAAACAAGCCACTCACCGGCCAGTTGATACTCTCCTGAGGAGTGCACCCAACAGCGGCCGAGAAGTCACCGTGCTTCGTCTCCAACGCTTGGATAGTGGCAGGGTCCTGCATCTGGACGGACTGGCCGTCGAGGTGCTTCGCAACGAAGTCGAGGACCTTCTCCATATCCTTTGCCGGAATGATAGGAAGGTTCTCCTCTTGACGGATGGCCTTGATCTCAGCCCCCGTCTTAGGTGCACCAGTCGAGGTCTCCGTCTTAGCCGGTTCCGGCTTCGTCGTAGACGCTGCAATGGAAGCCTTCTTCCGATCGACTACCCAGTTCTGGAGATCGACCACCGTAGCGGGGATCTTCGCTCCTTCGACAGGGATGACCGGGATACGCTTCTTCCAGCCAGTCGGGAGAGTACCAGCAACCATCTGGTACCACGCTCGCTTGTCGTCGTTGTTGTGCAGCCATTCCGGAGGACGGATCGGCAACGGACCAGTCGCCTTTTCCTCCTTCTTGACGTCAACGACAGTCGTCGCTCCAGTCTTATTCACTTCGGGCACAGAAGCACGAGGGGCAGTGCCTGGGGTTGCAGCGTCCTGAACAGGAGCTACCTTCTTGCCGAAGGAGAAGCGGGACTTCTTCTCCTCGACCTTGACCGGCTCCTGCTTGACATCGCCCCAACCATGGAGGTTGGAGGTACGACCCCAAGTGAAGGGCTCACCGCCGAGAGTGTCCTTGCCGGCGAAGAAAGGATCGCCTTCGAACGGAAGGATGTTGAGGACGCCTCGATGCCCAAGGGCAGCAAGGAAGTTGTTGTTAAACGACGGCTTGCCGAGGGCAGCCATAAGCTTCGTGATTTCACCGTCAGTCAGCTCGCAAATATCGGCCAACGTCGGCGCAATGATCTCGGACATCAGGTTGAACTCCTGCGTCCTGCCGTTGTTGGTATCGTACTTCGGGAAGTCGCCGTCGAGGCCGATGGCCAAGAACGGATTGTTGTCGGCGTCGTTGATCGTGAACGGCTGGATGTCTTCGATGTTGAAGCCCTTGTCGAGCCAGCCGAAACACATCATCGAACGGAAGTCGACGGTCTCGGTATTCATCGTTTCGAGGTCATCCAATTCAGGCGTACCTTCTTCACGACCGATGGATAGTCCTTCGCCATCCTGTACGGCGTAGCCGAAGACATTCGGCTTCTTGCTGATGATCAGCTTGAGATAGTCAGTCTCAATGATCTGCTTCGGCTGCTTGATGATAACAGTGTATAAGTTCTTCGGTAGCATTTCCACTCCTATGCTTCCCCTCAGGAAGCGGTTAAGGGGACGCAGTGTCCCCTATTGCTTAAGCTGATTTACGCCAGTTAAACTTACCAACATACTCAGCGAACTTCTTCCGACGGATAACCTCAGGCAATCCACCGGGGATATTCGGGACGTGAGCACGAGCCTTGACGATGTCAGGGTTCTTGCTGTTGCGGAGCTTCTTCAACTCCGCTTTGACGATCTTCAGCCGAGCTTTCTTCGGCACAAGATCAGGGAGATCAAGCTTGCTGGACATCTCCTTGTAAAGGGAGAGTACTTCCTTGTTGCTGATCTCGCCAGCACATTCCGCTTCGAACAGACCATCATTGATGATCCGGGTAAGCAGGGCATGCGCTTTATCGTTTCGGTCACGAAGGACCATGCGATACCCCTTCTTCTTTCGCCAGTCTGTGAACAACTGGCGCAGTCCAGCTAAGATGCCGATGCTGATAAGAATAACCCCTACATCCAGCAAAGTCATTCGCTGGAAGGCATTGGCAGCTTCATGCATTCCGGTAGCCGCTCCGACGATGATATTCTGTCGGAGGTCAATCAAATCAACCGTCATCAGCCTCTCCGTCCTCAAGGATGTCCGCCATTACAACAACAGTCCCGGACACCCAATTATCCGATTGGACAACGACTGCTATTGACGTCGCTTCGCAACACAGCCCTGAAACCTCGATACAGATGGGCTCATCCTTATCAACCCCCTGCTGTATCAGTTCTTCAAGAGCATTCATCAATTCCTCTAATGTCATCTGCGCTTATACCCCTTCATATAGTCGGTTTCCCTGCCAATATGCCACGCATTACACGTCGGGCAGTGGAAGACGTGTAACTTCTTCTTCCCCGTCCGCTTGCTCTCGCGATTGAGCTGAGATACAGCGGACTTCTTGTCGTATGTACGCTTCCCCGAAGGGCAACTACGATCACTGACCATATCTCCCTCCTGATTAACAACGCAGAAAGGCCCCCGATGCTGAGGGGGACAGCACCGAGGGCCAAGTCGAGAGGGGAGGGGCTTAACCTCTCGATCTATTAAACATAAACTTCGTGACACAGAGCAGCCTACGTGTCTCTGCGTCAAGCTCTGTAGCTTCAGCTCTACGCATAGCATCGATAACTGCTTGCGCTTCAGCACGTCCAGAGGGAGTGCCTGAGAAGCGTTTAGCTTTATCCTCCATGCCCAATGATTTAGCACGATGCTTATATCCCTGCATCAGCTCTCTGTTGGGCATACGAGGCGCAGATACACCTTCAGCCGACAATCTAGCCGGAATTGGGGTACCGCTGTGCTTCTCAAACTTCCCCGGTGGATCTTCGATACGCCGAGGGAGTTTACGCAACTGACGCTGTAACTTAAGCGCCTTTGCTTGCATAGTCCGATTAGCCATTGGAACCTCACTGTCCTTAGAGTGTACACCCGTTACTTCCTTAAGTAAAGAGGGTAAGGGTCTATCCACCGATAAGGGACTATTTCCCACCACAATCCCACCGGATTTCGACGTACACGAGCAAACCTATTCCAGTCAGGAGAGGCAGCCAGAATTGCCACTCGACTTCGGTTATAGTCGACAGAAAGTGGGTCATGGGAGGCCTGTGCGCGAACTGATGATAGGAATAACACGATAACGAAGATGACAATAGCGATACCAATCTCCGCTACTGCATCTCCAATCTCCATGTCTCTCTTAGGGTCTCGCATCATCGTCCTCCCTCCGGTCCGTTAGCAAACTTAAACCGACGCCTGAGAATAGGGTTCTCTACGTCATCCACAGGCGTCTTAACCGTCTGTTTGATAGTCGGAGAGAGATCGACGAGATCGATGAACTTATCAGCCTGCCGACGCAGTTCATCTGCAACCATAGCAGGCCGAGTAACGATTGTGCTGACGATAGTGACACGGACACCGAAGCGACGCTGCAGTGTTTCAACAAGGAATCTGAAATCACCATCACCTGAGAAGATAACGATGTCAGTGCAATACGGAGCAAGTTCGAGAGCCATAGTAGCAATCTCGATGTCCATATTACCCTTCACCTTCTCTGTCTTAGTGATGGGATCAAAGAACTTCTTCCATTCCTTCTGAATGACAGTCCACCCGTTGTACTCAAGATAGTCCACCATCGGACGGAGACTGCTGTTCTCCTCCTTAGGAGGCAGAGCAGTGAAGTACAATGCACGGATGACAACACCATCGAAGTAATGGATGATCTTGTTGTAATCAATGGGCGGCAGGCCCAATGCCTTATTAGCAGCGTACAGATTGCTGCCGTCGATAAGAATAGCTGTGCTCTTATTCTTCATTCCACCCTCCAGTTGGAAGACGCCACCACTTAAGCGTCGTCTTCTCTGCGCTGTCGTCGTACTCGACAGTATGTCCATAACGGCGAGACAAAGCCTCGCTGTTCAACGCTTTAATGCTCGCTTCGAGCAACCGTCTGTCAGTCTCGCTATTGGCGAAGACTATCCTGAACACCTTCACAGGCTCCTCCTCGTAGGCTTGCTCTTAAAAGGACGGCGATCCTCAGGAGCGGTGACGTATGCTATGGCGTGTATTCCATTAGCCTTATTACACGCCATGTTCCGGAGTTGTATGTCTACTTCATTGCGGAGCCTAGCGCCTGCAATTACTCCACCATGGTAGTCAATAGCTTCCCAACTACCATCGGGACGCTGTCGTACCCACACCGTCAGCTTCATCATGCTGTCGATGTACCTCGCACGTGCTTCACGCTCAGTCATCGCTACCTCCTCAGTAGTCGAATGAGTTCAGCAATCCACTCCTCGTCACTGGCTGTACGCATTGCGATACACCTTGCTGGGGTTCTTAATCGTCATGTAGAGACGATCAGGATCACGGGTATTGTCCTCTGCGAATGTCCACACGTCATGTGCAGGGACCATCCCGGGAATATTTCCCTTAGCCCGATGAGTAACGTTGACATTAGACTGCATAAGTAATCTTCCGGATTTGTAGTAATACTGCATAACTAACTCCCCTTAGCTGTTAATCTTCCAGTATCTATATTGTCTCATGGGTGAATCCTTAAATCAAATGAGTTACACCTTACCAGCCTTAAGCCCGTATACCTTACCGCATACGATCGTCCTATCATCAATCGCGACCTCACCTGTCCGGTTGTTCCTATCATCTTAATTGCGACCTCACCACTCATGTTGTTCCTATCATCAAAGGAAAATTGTGCAGTGCAGCTAACGCAGTGCAGCATAGATGCAATAGCATGTTGCGTTGCAGCAGAGTGGAGGCAAAGAAAAACCCCGGTCACCTTGCGGTGCCGGGGTCAATCGTTAGGTTAGTTTACGCCGCCCGCTTGCGGGTAACGAGCGGATCACGCTTCGCTTGCAAGTCGGCGTACCAAGCATTCAACTTGAGTTCATCAACCATATCGTCAAGGTAATTGCGGAACTCCACGATTGATACCTTGAGTTCATCCGCGCCCTTGGCATTGATGACTTTCATCATCTTGCCCATTTCCTTTTGATCCGGATCGGACTGGAAATCATCCATTGCCCGGAACAATTCAACGAAACCTTTGATATAGGTTTCCGCTGTCTTAATCGTTGGGAACTCAGCGGCTTTAGTATTGGTATCGCGTGCCACTGTCTTAATCAGTTCTTTCAGCGTCCCGCCCTTCTCAGATGCTTCCTTTGCATCAAGCTTCAGGAATGAACCGATTGAGAAAAACATCTTCTTCTTAATCGGCTTGCCGTCGGCAGGCTGTTCCCAAACGATGATAGGTTTCGTTGTATTCTCGACTTCCTCAGTATCGTTGCCTTCGTTGTCAGTGACCCAATCAAAGTCACATCCAACGTGCGGCAATGATGCAACGGCGTCCATCTGGTAGTACAATGCCATTGCCTTCTTATAGCTTGCCTTGATCGTAGACCGGCGACCATTGAGGTAGTTAAGACGGCTTGTCCGCTTGTCCTCACTGTCAAGGTAGGCGTCAACGAGATCAGAGGGAATCCCTTCCTTCTTATCGTTGATGTTGGAGAGACGCTTCAGGAAGGCAATCTCAGTAACGATTGCCTTGCCTTCCTTAGTTGCATCAGCAAATAGCTGGTAGAAGCTAGTCGCTCGCATGGCAGTCACGCCAGCGTCGTTAGTCATGGCAATCTTGAACTTGTCCGGGTTATTGCCGGTGTCAAGGTCAGGCTTAGGGAATGAAGACATTTCATCCCCATACGTGGCGTTCAAGGCAAACATTACCTTGATCGGTCCGCCTTGCCAATCTTCCTTAGCGTTCGCCACTTGCTCAATGGCTGCGCTCATTTCGTCGCTTTCCTGCGAAGCAAAGGCGATAGCCCTAGCCTTTTGGGTTTCCCCTTCGCTTTCACCGTTAAGGACCGTGCTAACCTGCTCGGTTCCCTGATCGGTGTTGGCTTCAAGAGCAGCAACGGAAACGGAAGTCTTATTGAAGTTAAACTTCATAGTGTTAGTCCCTTTTGTTTGTCTGGCATTGCCCGCGTTATCCCCGCTGTTAGAGTTAGGTCCAGTATTCTAAACAGATAGAGCCAAAGCTTGGATTGCTATTGTACCAAAGCACAGTTGCAAGAGCCCGATTGCTTGGCCATTCGTACATGAAGTCAACTTCATAGATGATAGCGGGAACGGGATAGTTTGGTTTGCTTTCACCAATTGCATAGTCATTTACCGGATCAGATGGAACGTACCAGCTTCGCCCGATGATATGCCAAGCAAAGGCATAGCGTTTCGAGTGGATGACGGTTATTGCCATTGCATATCTCCATTACGGGGATAGCGTAGGCAATGCCTAGACGGTTAACGATGAGAAAGAGCCCAATCGATCCACAGCTAGGCCAGCAAACCCGTAGGGCTGGAGTTACCATCAATCGACCGTACAAATAGAATAAGCCCGGCATTTCGCTATTGCAAGCGTTGTCAGGCTTATTTCAATCACGAAGCTGTTACTAACTCCGATAGGGCCGATGTGAGTGTGATGTGACTACACAAGACATCTTGTGAGACGTAAGTCACATAAGGCTCTTAGGATTAGGATACCTAAAGGAATACATACGGTATTCATAAGTCCTAACGTTTATTCATTAGAGTCCTACTTCTAATGCATACGTTAGAGAGTGCCGCTTGGCACGCCACTTGCTAGCCTTACCTGATGATTGCATTACGAATTCTGTATACCACGACCTCGATAAGGCGGTAGGCGCGTAGCGCCGTGACGGGGCTTCGCCCCTACCGGGGTAAGGGGGGCCGGGGGGTCCAAAGGCGGCATTGAACTACACCCTCAAATTATCTCGCCAGAATTTTTAACCAGTTGTTCTTACGATATCTTAAATCAAACCACATAGCTAATCTTACAAAACTATAAATTCCTAGAATAGCTAAGCTTAGTATTAACCAATCTGTAGTTTCTACAGTGCTTAAGTTCCTTTCTAACCAGTACCAAGGCTGAAGAAGATAATCTAATCCTACCTTTGGGTAAGAGAGATCAATCTCAGCCATATCGGGGAGAGGGATGTTCCAATCAAAGATATGTTCCTTTCCATGAACTACCTCTTCCATCGTTGGACGAGGAGAAGGTAGAGGAATATGCTCAACTACCTTCTTCACAGGCTTGTAAACATGCGGAACGAAGTGATTATCGAAGATTTTAATACCAATCGGTAAATCAGCCATTACAGCCTCGTACAGCGATTTTATACCCTTCAGGCTGTATGGGTAGCGGGCTAGTCATTTAAACTCACCAGAGACGGCACACTGAGGCTTTCTTCTATCTTTCTGCGTGAATACACCCTTGCATTTTCTCTAGCATTCACGATATTGAAAAATTCGGGTGTTTTTTCATCTCGCCATCTAAATTTCAAATGGTAGTGATTTAGATGTATTTCATGTGGGATTAGCTCTGTCCAAACTTCGTCTTTCCAACAAAGTTTCAGATCTTCCCAGTGAAGGTTATTCCTTGCAACAATTCTCATTTAGTTTCCATTCAAGAAATATCTAGCGGTAGCAAAGATACACAGGTATGTCAGAAGCCAGTTGTTTACCATAAGCTGTGTTAGTATCTTAGTTTGTATCTTATTACCAAAGGTAGTTCCTACAATCTCTACAGGAGTAGGAGATATCTTCCAATCAAACTTAGGTAGCTCTATATCCTTCATTCCTTAGTTCCTTATATCCCTATTACTAATTTATATACTATAAGCTAAGATACCTAAGATACTAATTATAGCTAATATAGTTCCTATAAGTAAACTACAGCCTAAGGCTAAGTCTCCTTTCGAAGGAGGAGTTTTATGTTCTCCTCCGAAACGTAATCCGTTAAGTGACATATCTTTCCTTTCAATTAAAGTTGACAGCTAGTATACTTTTCGGTTATACTTATGTCAAGGGCTATAAGTACGCCTAACATTAACACGGCGGAAGCATGGACGAAATTTCTCAAATAGTGAATACCCGTCACATTTATTTTGATGAGTATGTAATTCGCTGTCTAAATAAAATAAACAGAAAGATTAATAAAATTATGTCAACACTCGAAGAACTTAACGCAGCTATGTCGATGATTTCTAGTGAAGTTGATAAGGTTTCTGTAGATACAGATAGCCTTCTGAACCAGCTAGCTAATATTCCTACAGGCGGTATGACGCAAGAACAACAGGCAGCTCTTGATGCAGCTGTTGTTTCAGCTCAAAGCATCGTCAATCGTCTTCAGGCCCTTGATGACAAGGTGCCGGATACGTCCAACGGTTAATGGAACAGGGGAGCTTCGGCTCCCACCTTCCTAAAGGAAAACAATGTCAGTCGTATATTCATCTACATTAAAAGATAACCGGATGCAGCTTGTTGCTGATTTGGTTGCCAGTAAAACTGCAGCAGCTTCGACAGGTTCTGCAACAGCAGGTCAGCTTGTCATCGGTACTTCAGCTCTTTCGGGCGGTACAGGTGTTCTAGCTACCATCGCTCTAAATGCTACTCCGGGAACTGTCTCTAGTAACGTCTTGACTTTGTCTGGTGTTCCTCTTTCTGTCGCAGCTTCTGCTACAGGAACTGCTGCTAAGGCCGAGCTTCGTAACAACGCTGGTACGACAATCGTAAGTGGTCTTACAGTCAGTACTTCCGGCGCAGACGTCAATCTTACTTCGACTTCGATTACATCAGGTCAGACGGTTACGATTACTTCCGGCACTATTACTCATGGTTAATATTGTCAACCCAGAAGCTATAAAGTTCGTCAATGAACAGGTCCGTCCGCTGTGCGAGAAGGCACGGGCACTGGTTGCTGAAATTCAGGCAATGCAATCGCCCTGGTATGGTGGTCTCAACCTTGTGATCATGAACACGGCCGACGACATCGCTGACGGCCGGGACGCCGAGGGCGTATCCCGCCTCAAGGGGAGTGACGTCAATTCGGCGGTTGGCATTCTGCTTGCGATAGTGGCGGCTTCGAACGCCGAGATCATCGCCAAACCTTGCGTTCATCCCCTCATAGCTCAGTGAGACGTTGAGATATGGCGATTTCCGCAAATACAGTTCTTGAAGTGCGCCTCACTGGATCGGACACGAACGGCGGTGGCTTCGTAACCGGCGCGTCGGGAACGGACTGGTCACAACAGGACAGTGCGCAATATTCCGTGACGGACGGTGTCACGGCTGGATCTACGACGATAACGAGCGCGACGGCCAGCTTCGGAACCGACGTCGTCGGCAATATCATGTATGTGCAGGGCGGCACGGGCTCTGTTACTGCGGGCTGGTATCAGATCACGGCACGCACGAATTCGACGACAATTACGGTAGATCGCTCGACCGGCCTCACGGCAGGAACTGGCGTCACCCTGAAGATCGGCGGCGCGCTGGCCTCCCCCGGCCAAGGATCGGCCATCTTGAACGCTAATGCTCAGGATGGCTTGATCATGTACATCAAGTATAATGCTTCACCGTATGTCGTCACATCGGCAAGCACCAACGTCTCAGGTGGGTGCTGCGCACCGCCAAACAATCGTGTGTACATTGTCGGATATGACACCACACGTGCGAGGTATGCGCCTTTCCAGAACAGGCCGACAATCCAGCTAAATTCTGGCGTTTCGTCTGCAACTATCTTCGCTAACTTGAACGCGCAATATTCGTTGCAGAGCGTAATTCTAGACGCTAATGCTCAAACGTCCAGTACCTGCTTCCAGAGCAGCGGCGAGGCGTTCTTTGTCAAGGCAATGAATTACACGACAGCGGGCATCCGCCAAAACACGTTTTCGCTGATACAAACTTTGTGCGAAGTCGTAGGCGGCGGGGCTGGAGCAAGTCACAATATAAATGCGGCCATCGTCATCTCATGCTCGTCACACGGGAATGCAGCCGCGCCAGGAATTTTTGTGACGGGGGCTGCATTCAATTGCCTCTCATACGGTAATACCGGAGATGGTTTTGGTATGCAACCCGGTGGGGGTGTGACTTCCATAGTCAACTGCACGTCATATGGTAACACTGGTAGAGGGTTCTATCTTGGAAACACCGCCCCATCGATTTTAACTGTCATCAATAGCATCGCCGAAGGGAACGGCTCGTATGGATACATGGTAAACACTGGTATGGGGCAGTTGATAAATTGCGCCGACTATAACAACACCAGCGGAAGAAAGAACACAGCCTCTTTCTGGGCCGCTGATCTAAGTCCTGTTAATGGGTCTGGATCCTTCTTCAACAACGCGGCCGGTGGAGACTTCGGTTTGAACGCTACCTCCGGCGCAGGCGCTGCCGTCCGTGCTTCGTCCTTCCCGGGTTCTTCCGGCTTTCCCGGGTTGTCTTCGACAATTCCGTATCTCGATATAGGCGCGGTACAGCATCAGGACGCTGGCGGATCATTCGGCCCTATTGCTCAACTTAAACAATTCAACCGTGGAACTCCATATTAATGGCTAAATATCTTATCTATAACGGTCCTATGCAAACAACTGCTGGACCTACTTCAGTTACAACTGGCACGTCTGTGAAAACTATGCTTCAGATCAAAGCAGGTGCGACAACTGCACTTAAGATTTGTGAGTGGGGCATTTCCTTTGATGGTTCTGCTGCGGCTACTCCCGGTAAAGTCGAACTAATTGAAACTGATGTAGCAGCTACTGTCACGGCTTCTGTTGCTAATGATATCACTAAATATGACAGTGCTGCTCTTCTTAATGGAGATCCTACTACTGCTTTGATTGCAGTTGGAACAACTTCTACAGGTTATACCGCTTCTTCTGAAGGCTCGATCACTGCTTCACGTAATCTCGATGGTCCTCAGCTTATAGCTGGAACTAATCAATTCATTAAGCAGTTCCCACTCGGTACTGAGCCAATTATTCAGAATGGTAAGTTTGGGCGTATCAGAGTTACTTTTCCGGCTGCTGTTAACGCATACTGCTACGTTGTCGTAGAAGTCTAAGGTTTAGTCGTGATATTCGGCCGTGCATATCCGATAAAGTCGGCCGTTTTAATACGGACCCAAAGCTTTGGGGCTGCGACTGTTTCAGGTACTTTAGCAGCTACTGAAGCTGCGGATATTGCTTCCTTTGCAGGCTCTGTTGTTGTATCTGGAACATTAAGTACAACAGAAACTGCAGATATAGCTGCATTCAATGGCAGTGTTGTTGTAAGTGGTACTTTAGCAGTAACTGAAGGAGCAGACACTGCTGCCTTTGTAGGCACTATAGGTGATGTTACTTCTGGTACGTTAGCTGTTACGGAAACACCTGATACTGCAGCTTTTGCAGGATCGGTAATAGTCTCAGGGACTTTAGCTACAACAGAGTCTCCAGACGTTGCTTCTTTCGCTGGAACTGTATTAGTTTCAGGAACTGTAGCAACTACAGAAGCTTCTGATTCTGCAGCTTTCGTAGGCATTCTAAGCAGTCCTGTTACGGGAACATTGGCGGCCTCTGAAGGTCCTGATGTAGCTTATTTCATAGATTTAATTGTCGGTGGTAGAACTGCAAGTTGGAGAGAAGTTTATGAAAAGAAACACGCGAACCTTCCAAAGCTCCCTCAACGTACTTTCGATGCAGTTCATCCTGTAGAAGAGATCAGGAAAGCTGCACAGAAGTTATCCTCCGCTGGAGGAAATGCCAGAGCGGCGGCTCTTACTTCTAAAGCACGTACTGAAATCGCTAAAATAGCGGCTAAAGCTAGATGGAAATAAAGCTGCAAGCATGAAAAGTAATAAAAACCAAAACCAGCAAGCATCGTCTTTGAAGACGACTAAAACCAGCAAGCATTCTCAAAAGAATGCTAAGAAACCAGCAAGCATGTCAAAGGCCGCTCAAATTATAGGTAAACTTGGTGGTAGGCCTAGGAAAACTTATTGATGAATAAAAGAATAGCATGCCACTGATGGAATGGTCTATTTCTCTTGGCAATATCTTGACGATAATATCTGTCGTCGGTGCAGCCACGACCTTCATTTGGACTATGCGGGGCGATATAAATATAGTTAAGAATGACATACGTTATCTTCAAGAAAGTCAAAAAGCTTTGACAGAAGCCTTCTCCCAACTTGGGAAGATCCTAACCAGTGTTGCTGTCCAAGATACACGTTTGAATATGATTGAAAAGAAGATGGATGAGTTGGCCCATGGACGTGGGTATGTGAGGGAAAGTAATGTCTCGTCATAATATAAGAGGTGAAGTTGAGCTGACATCACAGGTTGGTAATACTTATACAGGTTTACACAACTCTGACGGTAGTATAAATTTCGTTATTAACAACGGAAGCACCTACACTGGATATATGCACAGCAGTGGAGCAATCAACGGAGTTGTCACTACTTCACGTGCTGTTTCTAGACATCCAAATGGAAGTCAATATGTAATTCTTCAGGCAGACGGAGTAGGATACACTCCCGTTGGCTAAGAAGAAAGTCCTTACCGAAGGACAAAAACAACGTGATGAACGAAGACAATTAGCAGAACAAAGCCTTGAGTCTTTTATTAATCTTATTCATCCGAAGCGTATGCTCGGAAATATCCACCGAGATATTATAAATTGGTGGACAAGAGCTGATGCAAAAAATCATCAGCTGTTACTACTTCCTCGTGACCATATGAAATCAGCGTTAGTCGCTTATCGTGTGGCATGGGAGTTAACCAGAGACCCTACACTTAGGGTTCTCTATATTTCTTCGACTTCAAACTTAGCTATTAAGCAGTTGAAGTTTATTAAAGATATCTTTACTTCAGATGTCTACCGAGTTTATTGGCCAGAGATGGTTAATAAAGAAGAAGCGAAGAGAGAAAAATGGACAGAACGGGAAATCTCAGTTGACCATCCGAAACGTAAAGAATGGTCTATCCGTGACCCTTCTATCTGGACTGCCGGGCTTACTACTAATATTGTTGGTATGCATTGCGACATTGCAGTTCTTGATGACGTCGTTGTGGCCAACAATGCTTACCAAGAAGACACCAGAGAAAAGATAAAAGATCAATATTCACTTCTGTCCTCGATTGAAACTGTTAACGCAAGAGAATGGGTTGTTGGTACACGATACCATCCTAATGATTTGTACAGCAGCCTAAGAGAAATGGAGATAGATGAATATGATGAATTGGGAAGTATTCAACGGTCAGAGCCTCTTTTCGAGGATAGAGAACACGCTGTTGAAAACCTTGGAGACGGAACTGGAGAATTCCTTTGGCCCCGCTCACAAAGCCCTGACGGAAAATGGTTCGGATTCAATGCAGAAGAGCTCGCAAAGAAACGGGCGCAATATCTCAATAAAGTACACTTCCGAGCCCAATACTACAACGATCCTAATGACCTCGACTCCGCTCCCATCAACAGAAGCCTCTTCCAATACTACGACCCCAGCTACGTCTCCCGCAGAGACGGACACTGGACTTTCAAAGGATCTCGCCTCAACGTCTGTGCCGCAGTCGACTTCGCCTACAGTACCGGAAAAAAGTCCGACAGTACGTCGATCGTGGTTGTCGGAGCTGATGGGAACCAAAACTTCTACGTCCTCGACATAGATCGGTTTAAAACTGACAAGATGTCAGACTACTTCAATCGTATCTTCAAACTCTACGAGAAGTGGGGCTTCCGAAGAATACGAGCTGAAGTATCTGTAGCCCAACAGGTGATCGTAAAGGATCTCAAGGAGAGCTACATAAGGCCTATGGGGCTGTCTCTCGTCGTAGACGAGTACCGTCCTAGCAGATGGCAAGGATCGAAAGAAGAGCGTATTATGGCCGTCCTAGAGCCTAAGTACGCTAATCATCAGATCTGGCATTATCCCGGCGGCAACTGCCAGATACTAGAAGAAGAATTGATTTATACCAATCCAGCTCACGATGACGTCAAGGATGCGCTAGCATCTGCTATCGACTTCGCAATAGCTCCGATTGATACATACAGACAACGGAAAGCAGAGAACAGTGCATTCAAATATCATAGTCGTTGGGGCGGTGTCGCTTGACCAGTAGAGTTCTATCTGTCGAAGATATCGTTTCTCCAGACCGTATGGCGACTAGAATCGCTGAAGACTGGATTACTAAAGATAACGCACGTCAGACATGGAAGACGGACATTGAAGAAATACGTCGATACGTCTTTGCGACAGACACCAGTCACACTTCCTCAGGAGCCACTCCTTGGAAGAATAAGACGACTATTCCGAAGCTTTGTCAGATTAGGGATAATCTCTATTCTAACTATACGGCTACTATGTTTCCTAAGCGGAAGAACATCATCTGGGAAGCCAATGAGAAGTCAGCAGACAGCAAGGCCAAACGGGATGCTATAACCAACTACATGATCTGGGTGATGGAACAGCCGTCATTCAAACATGAGATGGATAAAGTCATCCTCGATTACATCGACATGGGTAACTGCTGCGCTACTGTAGAATGGGTAGACAGCCGTGCAGAACAGCCTACTCAGATGCAGTCAGGCTACGTCGGACCAGCTCTGAAGCGTATCTCACCTATAGATATGGTGATGAACCCCACTGCTGAGAACTTCCAAGTCTCGCCTAAGATTATCAAATCAGTGATCTCTCTCGGTGAACTGAAGGAGCTTCTCAATCGGATGTCTAATGATGACAACCGGGAAGAGTATGAAGAGCTCTGGAAGTACCTGAAGGAAATCCGTGGACATGCTAAGACTGCTGCTGGTGAATGGCAACAGCTAGATAACCTCTACAGCATGGATGGTTTCTCTTCATTCCAGATGTACCTCCAGTCGGATACAGTTGAACTGCTGACCTTCTACGGAGATATGTACGACAGCGAGAACGACGAGTTTTATAAGAACCACGTCATGACTGTTGTAGATCGGCATAAGCTGATCAGCAAGAAGCCTAATCCTTCTTTCTTCAGCTGCCCTCCAATCTTCCACGCAAGTTGGCGTAAGCGCCCAGATAATCTCTGGGGCATGTCTCCTCTCGCTAATCTCGTCGGTATGCAATACCGGATGGATCATGTCGAGAACATGAAGGCAGACATCTGGGATTGGGCTACATATCCGATGATTAAAGTGAAGGGCTTTGTTGAAGCCTTCACGATGCAACCGGGCGAGATCATCTATGCTTCCGAAGAAGGAGACGTCGATGTCATTCAACCTCAGGTTCAGATACTACAAGCTAACAGTGAGAATGCGTACTTAGCGGCCTTAATGGAAGAGATGGCCGGTGCACCTAAGGAGGCTATGGGCTTCCGTACTCCCGGCGAGAAAACTAAGTATGAAGTACAGCGTCTTGAGAATGCTGCGTCACGTGTATTCCAAAATAAGATTAAGCAGTTCGAAGAGCAGATTCTTGAACCTATTCTTAATGCTATGCTGGAGCTTGCTCGTCGTATGCTTTCTTCTTCTACTACGATTAAGGTATTCGACGACGATCTAAAGGCCGCTACGTTCCGTACACTGAATGTCGAAGACATCACTGGCATCGGTCGTATCCGTCCCATCGCAGCACGGCACTTCGCGGAACAGGCTGAGTTGATACAGAACTTAACCGCCCTATCACAGTCCCAACTGTGGCCAACCGTGCAACCCCACTTCTCATCCGTGAAGCTTGCTAAGCTGTTTGAGACTTCGTTCGACATCGAAGATCGAGAGATCGTGATGCCTTACGTTGCACTTTCCGAGCAGGCCGAAGGCCAGAAGCTCTCCGCTGCTTTACAGCAACAGGCGATGCAAGCAATGGGAACACCCACCGGCATGGGTGATGACTTTGATCAGGATCAGTTCGCCGGAGCTGTACAGGAACAGTAATGCTTACGGCTTGGACCAAAAACCTTAAGACACCCGAAGAACAAGATAATTTCACTAACCAGTTGCTCGGAGCTAGACCAGTGCTTGAGAGACTGACTGATTTACTGACAGAGAAGGAAGTAGAGCTAGACAGGTCCGAGAGGACTCAGAAGGCTTATGAGAACCCTAATTGGGCTTACCTTCAAGCACACCGCAACGGTTACGCAGGTGCACTGCAGGCAATCAAAGAATTAATAAATCTGGACCATCAGAAAGTAACTTATGAACATCCTAATAAATATCCACAAAGACAGCCCTGACGTCGTAGTAATCTTCGCAGGCGATAATATCGCTAAGACGACGATGACTAAAGACGAACTCATTGAGTTTATACAGGGAGGTGTCAAGTGAATTTACTAGATGACAAACAGGACGACCAAGTCCAAATCGACGAGAGCAAAGACTACTTCGCAGAACTTACTGCTCCCGGTGCTAAATTCGATGTAGCTAAATACGACAACGACCCTATGAAGGCCGCTGCCGCTATCGCTAAAGGAAAGTGGCACGCCGATGCTACGCTAGAACACCGTAACAAGAGTTACGATGAACTACGTACGGATTGGATGAAACTGCGAGAAGAATATAATGCGGGACCAAAGCTGAAGGAATACCTAGACCAACTGGTAGGCCAGAAGACGCAGAATGAACCACATCACACCCCAGTGGTTGAGACGCCGCCCGTAGAGTCCATCGATATTGAAAAGCTCCTTGAACAGAAGCTGACTGCTCGTGAGCAGCAGCGGAAGGAAGAGGCGAACTACAAGCTCGTGGAGTCTAAACTCACCGAACATTACGGACCCCAGTTCGCTAGTGTTCTTAAACAACAGGTAGACCAACTCGGCCTCGACAAAGACTTCGTTAACGATCTAGCCCGGAAACACCCTGCAGTTCTATTCAGAACTCTCGGTATTGAAGGACAGAAGAGTAACGAAAGCTTCCAGAGCCCTCCAACGTCCTCCCAGCGAAGAGACCCATTCGCATCGACGACGAAGCGTACTAACGCTTATTACCAAAAGTTGAGGAAGGAAAAGCCAGTGGAATACCGATCACCGAAAATCCAAGACCAAATGCTTAAAGATGCCATCGCACTCGGAGACGAGTTCAACGATGGTGACTGGAACGCCTACGGTCACTAATAGGAGACTAACTTCATGGCTAGTGGTTTTACAACCCTAACTAATGAACACTTCATCCGCGCAAACCTCTACTCTCGTGAAATCACGAGGATGTTTCAGGATGACCTGTTCGCCATGCGCTTCGTCAGAACGATTACGGATTTCCCGGACGGCACTACGCTAAACATCCCCCGACTCGGCCAAGCCGAGCAGATGGACTTCGCGGAAGGTCAAGCTATTAAGTATCAGAAGTTTGATACTGGTAACTTCACCTTTACGATTGACCAGTACAAGTACTCGGCCAATTCCATCTCGGAGAAGTTTAAGCGTGATTCGTTCTGGTCAGCTGAAATTCAGTCGGCATTCGCCCCTGAACAGCACCGTGCTCTGATGAAGGGCTTCGAAGCCCGCGTGTTCAACCGCGCTAACGCTTCGCAGACTGCATCCAACCTTAACCTCATCAACGGTGCTGCGCATCGCTGGGTCGCTAAGGGTACGAACGAAACCCTGTCGCTTAAGGACTTTATGCTTGCTGAGTACGCACTCCGCAAGGCTAACGTTCCTATGCGCAATCTTACCGCCATCATCGACGCCTCGGGTGCTTTTGCAATCGAGAATTCGACGAACGCAGTTAGCCTGCTGTCGCCGATGCCGAAGTGGGGCAACATGGTCAACGAAGGTCTTGTGTCGGGCTTCCAGTTCCGCTTCTCGATCTACGGCTTTGACGTCTACGTGTCGAACTACCTGCCCCGCGACATCGCGGAAACGGTTAACGGCGCTTCCGTCACTGTCGGCGTTGCGAACCTCTTCTTCTCGGCTGAGCCCGGCAATACACTTCCGTGGATTGCTGCGTTCCGTCAGATGCCTACTGTCCAGTCTGAGTATAACAAAGACTTGCAGCAGACAGAGTTCCTGACCATCTGTGAGTATGGCGTTCAGATCTTCCGTCCAGAAAACCTGTGCGTCGTCCTCTCTGACGTCGACCAAGTTGCTTAAGGAAGGATAAACACATGCCTCAGACTTGGCTAGATAACGCAGGTCTTTACCAGAAGTATGGAGTTGACCAGACGGTTACCTCCAACGGTGGTGAATACCGTACTAACGGCAAAGAACGGGAGATCGAGTTCTCTTTGAACCTCGTCACCCTGACTGAAACCGAAACTCCCGTTGCCGACAACATCTTCTTCCCCTCGGGTGTGAAGATTACGGAAGTTGAAATCTTCGTCGAAGCTGCAGCTGCCACTGGTGTTGCGATTGACGTGGGTCTTCAGCGCACCGACCGTGCGACGGAAATCGACTACGACGGCATCCTCGCCGCGTTCGTCACTGCAACGATGACTGTTGGTAACAAAGTCGTCCTTCGCAAAGGCGGTACGCAGGCTGGTGCTATGGTGGGTAGTGGCGTTGCCACGACCAACGTTGGTCACATCACTGCATCTCGTACGACCGCTACGGCGTTCACTACGGGCTTGGTGAAGATCACCGTACGCTACGAGCGTCCGTAATTGGATCGGGGGACTTCGGTCCCCCTTTTCATAACAAAGGAATAATATGGCAAACGTCGCACATTCTACTCTGACAGGTGCAGAGCTTCACGAACCTAAGGGCGTCGATACGGCAGCTCTCGGTACTGTCTACGTAGCAAACGGTGCTGGCAGCGGAAGCTGGAACAGCGTTGCTACATCTGCATTTACAGGCATGGTTGCGGACTTCGCAGCTCCTATCGCCCCCATAGGCTGGCTAGAGCTTGATGGCTCGGTGATTTCAACAGCTACATACAGCGGCCTTTTCGCTGTTATGTCTATTACATCGACTGGGACACGCAGCAGTGGCAATCCTACTGTAACTGGTATTCCTAGTACTACAGGTTTTAAAGCAGGGTATTACGTCTTCGGGACTGGTATTTCTGCAGGCACTACTATTCTTTCAGTAGACTCTTCTGTCCAAATTACTTTGTCAGGTCCAGCAGGATCTTCAGGGACATCTTCCTTCTTCGTATCCCCTTGGGCAATGAACACAGGAACAGTCACTCTTCCTGATCTTACGACTGCAGGAAGATTTAGACGTTCCCGAACTTCTTCGACAAATGTCGGCTCTCTCCAGAGCAGCCAAAACTTAGCACATACACACGGTTCGCCACTAACTTCTGGCACAGAAAGTGTTTCTCATACACATACTCAACAAGGCTCGTTTGTATCAGGAACTGAAAGTGCAACTCACAGCCACGGATTTACTGCAGGCATAGGCAGCAGCGGTTCTCCCGGTGGTGGTTTTACTGTTGCTAGTGGTCCTTCGGGAGGTAGTACAGGAACTGAAAGTGCAACTCACACTCATACTACAACTATTTCAGGAGCGACTACAACTGCAAGCGCGACACATACACATAGCGTAACTATTCCGTCTGATGGCGGAAGCGAAGCTCGTCCTGTCAGCATCGTTCTTCTCACTTGTATTAAAACGTAAGATGCAGAGCATCGTACAATGAGTGTAGCCAGTCTATTCGTTAAGTTAGCTGGAGGCCAACAAGTCGTTGGAGGCTATACAATAGCTCCCTACGCAGGAGGAAATGTCTCTGGAAGCTATACACCAGACCCTCTGAATGGTAACTACCAGTACTTCACTAATAACGGTGCTATTACGTTTAACGCTCCTGCTACAGACTGTGCGATAGATTTTTTAATTACCAACGGAGCTACTGCAGGTGCAATCACTTTCTCCGGCTACACCGTTAACTCAAACGTAGGTGAACCGTTTACTACAACGAATACCAATAAGTTCATACTCTCCGTCAGACGTATCAACGGTACATCTACGTATGTTGTCAAAGCTCTTCAGTAATGCCTGATGTAATAATTACCTCAGGAACTACCTACGTTATTCCCGGCGACTGCGCTAAGATCGATATCCTCGATTGTATTGGCGGGGGAGGTTCCGGAGCAGCATCTTGCGGTATTGCTAACAACGCATCTGGAGGTGGCGGAGGGGCTTACAGCAGAATAACTAACCTTGCGGTTACACCCGGCAGCACGGTGTCTATTCAAGTAGGTGCAGGCGGAGCTGCAGCAGCAAGAGCCTCCGCAGGAGGTACTGCAGGCAATGCAGGGGCCGGTACTTGGTTCATCAGTACAGGTACTTGTTTAGCTGCAGGAGGTTCTGGAGGATCAGGCGGTAACGCCGCACAATCCGGAGGTGCAGGAGGAGCAGCAGGTTCTGGAGTAGGCACTACTAAGTTCTCAGGTGGTGCTGGAGGTACAGCTACCTCAGCAGGTGCAGGTACAGCTACAGGAGCTGGAGGTGCGGCAGGACTTAACGGAGCAGGCAATGCAGGCAATAATGGGTCTACCAACACAGGCACTGCAGGCGGCTCAGGAGATGCAGGATCTGGAGGGGCCAGCAATGGCGGTTCAGGTGTCGAGTACGGCTCTGTAGGATCAGGCGGCGGTGGCAACGGTTCCGCCACAGGAGGAGCAGCTACAGGAACAACCGGAGGTCTCTATGGAGCAGGCGGAGGTGGAGCTGTCGCAGGAACTACAGCCAGTCTGGCTACGTCAGGCGCAGGGCGTCAAGGACTTATTTGGTTTAGATATACAAGATCTACTCAAGGCTTCAATATGCCGATGTTAGGAATGTAAATTGAAATACACACTACTAGAATTAACACAGTCAATCCTATCATCAATGGATTCAGACGAAGTAACTTCAATTAACAATACTGTCGAAAGTCAGCAAGTTGTCGAAGTTATTAAGACTGTCTACGACGATATTATAAGTCGTGGCGATCTCACAACTAATAAGACGTTATTCAATCTCACAGCAAGTGAGAGCGTACTCCAACCTATTCTTATGACTAAGCCCACCAACATCGAAAGGGTGGAGTGGATCAAGTACGACACAAGGGAATTCGGAAATACCGAAGCTAGTTGGTCTAATCTTACATATCTACCCCCGGTGGACTTCGTGGATCATATGCACAGCGGCAACCAATCAGGAACTGACGTAGGTTCGTTTAACTATCTGTCAGGCGCATTCGCGATGACGTTCACTTACAAAAACGACACAGCTCCGCATTACTACACTTCCTTCGATGACAACGTCATCTTCTTTGATTCATACGACAGCGCCATAGATACGAAGCTACAGGCTACGAAGACTCTCTGCTATGGACTTAAGGTCACTGACTTTACTAAGGCGGATGACTTCATACCTAACCTACAACCCCAGCAATTTGCTCTTCTTCTTAACGAAGCGAAGTCTCTCGCTTGGGTGGAACTGAAGCAGACAGGACATGAGAAGGCGGAGCAGTCCAGCCGTCGTAACTGGAGGCATCTCCAGAAGACAAGGATGGAAGTTCCTAATAACAACAAAGACATCGGCAACAACGCTTCTGGCTTCTCTGTTCTCCCTAACTTCGCTCGGAGCCGTCGTTACTAATGGCTCAGAAGAATGCAGTTTTAGTTGAGAACAGTTTCGTAAACGGTCTTGTAACCGAAGCAACTGGACTTAACTTTCCAGACAAAGCTGTCACAGAAACGTATGACTGTGAATTCGACATCGACGGTAGCGTATACCGTCGTACTGCTATTGACTTCGAAGAGAATTACGTCACTAAAACTATCGACAGAAATGCCTCTGCTATTAAGACTTATCTTTGGCAGAACGTCGCTGGAGACGGCAACGTCACTGTAGCGGTCGTTCAAGTTAAGAATATGCTGTACTTCTATGAAACAGATGGTACAGGTATCTTTTCGTCAGGAGCTCAAGCTACTACTGTAACCCTTACTCCTGTTGCAGGTGCTCCTGTTACAGACACTGTTGAAGCTCAGTTTACTGACGGTAACGGTGTTCTCATAGTAACTCACCCTTACTGTGAACCTATGCGTATTGTCTACGACATCGCAGCGCATACGGCTACTGCTACTAATATCACTATTCGAATAAGAGATTTCGAAGGTGCTACAGCAGATCCTTATGCGACAGATGAACGTCCTACAAGCACGTTAGCTGCTCTTAACGCAGCTCATAAATACAATCTCTACAATCAAGGTTGGAATACAACTAATCTTACTGCGTGGGATACTGCCTTCACTACGATGCCCAGCAATGCTGACATTATGTGGAGCTTTAAAAACACTGCAGATAATTTCGAAGCTTCTACTGCAACGGTAGCTCGTATCAATGCAGGCAATACTCCTGCTCCTAAAGGTCACTTTGTTATGCCTTTAGCCAATCAAGACCGAGCAACTATCTCAGGAGTAGCTGCTGTTGCTAGTACGACTACAAGCTTTCAGCGTCCTAGTACTTGTGCTTTCTTTGCTGGCCGAGCGTTTTACAGTGGCATCAACTACGTAGGTTTCAACAGCAACATCTACTTTAGTCAGATTGTCGAACGTCCTGATCAGTATGGAAACTGTTATCAAGTCAATGACCCAGCCTCAGAAGAACTATTTGATCTACTCCCAAGTGATGGAGGAGTTATATCCATTCCCGAAGCCGGAACCATCATCAAGATGTTTACCGTCCCCGGAGGTCTTTGTGTATTCGCGGCTAACGGAGTATGGTTTATCACCGGGAGTACCGGGCTTGGATTTACCGCGACTGATTACGCTCAGTTAAAGATTGCAGACATCAATACAATCTCGGATACATCCTTCGTTAACATCAACGGTTATCCCGCTTGGTGGAACAGTGAAGGTATCTATGTCATGCAAGGCGGACAAGGAATGCCGTCTGTCAAGAGCCTTACTTACGACACTGTAAAGACATTCTACGACAGCATTCCTGTCGCGAGTAAACGGTATGCAAGAGGTTTCTTTGATAAGACTGACGGACATATCCGTTGGTTATACCGAAGTAAAAGTACGTCAGTTCTTAATGAGATTTATGAATACGACAGAGTATTGAACTTCAATATCAGAACTAATGCTTTCTACCCTTGGACTATCTCTCCTAGCGATGTAAAGGTTCATGCAATCCTTTCTTCGGAATTGATTACACGTCCTATTGACATCGATGTCGTTGCTAAGAATAACCTAACCGACTTAGTAATTGACAGCGGCGGTAATTCCGTGATAACATTCTCTGCGAGCGGTAGTGCTGATCAACAGTTCGATAAGTACCTCGTAAGTTACGCAAACAGCGGAAGTTATAAATTCTCCTTCGCTAATAGGACTGACGATACCTATAAGGACTGGGAGAAGTACGACGGCTTTGGTAGAATATACGACAGCTATTTAAAGAGTGGTTTCAGACTAGATGGACAAGCAATAGCTAAGAGTCAAGCTAACTGGGTTAACATCTACAGTCGTGTAGAAGAGCCTGTTAAGTATAACTTCCAAGCTTTGTGGGACTTCGCTAATACGTCTGATACTAATAGAAGGTCTTCGTCTCAGCAAGTTACGCATACAGATACACAGTACACTAATGCCAGTCGTCGGTTGAAGGTACGAGGGCATGGCAAAGCAATGCAATTTAAAGTTTCGTCGGTATTAGACGAGCCCTTTGACATCATCGGGTGGTCTTCGTTCCGATCGATTAACGCAGCCCCATAGGAAACAAATGGATTTAAAAGCTAAGAATAAAGAACGCTGGGAGAAGATGAAAATCTCTGCTCAGAAGGGACCTCTCTTCAAGGCAGTAGCAGATCGACTTATCTTCCAGAAGCCACGGTATGAAGCTGTCAGTAAGGCACTAGCAGAAAAGGGATACACCATCCCTTGGGAATTCATTGCAGTAGCTCATCAGCGCGAAGCGTCAGGTGACTTCACTAAGTACCTCGGCAACGGACAACCATTGAACAAGAAGACGACTATCGTTCCTAAGGGACGTGGTCCTTTTGCTTCATGGGAAGAAGGAGCTATCGATGCTCTTCTGAATGCCGCTCCGTACGCAGCTAAGAACAAAGACTGGTCTGTCGGCGGTACGTTGACTAAACTAGAGGAATACAATGGACTCGGCTACGCCTCGAAAGGGTTGCCCTCTCCGTACGTATGGGCAGGTACTGATCAGTACACTGCTGGTAAGTATGTTCGCGACGGGGTGTACGATCCTAATCATGTCGATACTCAACTAGGCTGCGCAGGTCTACTGAAGTTTATGAACTACGGCTCTGCCAGTAAGACTGCTCCTGCTGTTGCAGCCGGTGGTGGCGCAGCCGTCATCGCAGGCGGCACCGCAGCAGTGCTGTCTAATCAGACTGCTTGGGATTACGTCAATAATCACCTTCTCGCCTTCGGGATTGGAGCAGGTCTACTTTCACTCTTCGTAGTTCTGATGATCTACGCTCACAATCACAAGGAAGAATTAAGTGTTCAGCAAACTTTGGACTGATTTTAAGGCATGGTTTAACTACAGCTGGAGCATCTTTCTTGCCCGTCTGGAAGTCTTGACTGGTATCCTCGTAGGTATCTTCGGAGGTCTCGATTGGACTGCCCTCGTTAACCTCGACTGGTCACAGGGACTGAAGAGCACTGGTACTATGATCGTCGCAGCGATGCTGATCATCAAGGGTATCGTCTCTGAGATCGGACGTCGTTCAGGTACTGTGACGACTACTACTGATCAGCTAGTTGCAGTCAACATTGCAGAGAAGGCTAAGTTGCCTGTTAAGAAATGATTTCTTTCCTTCTCGGGTTAATGCCGGGGGCGTTCAGTACAATCAATGGCATCACTAATACCATCAGTAACGAACGTATAAGAAAGATTGATGCCGATACAGATCAACAGCGTATACAAGCTGATGAACGTATCAAAAGTCTAGAGGCTAAGCGCTCCGTCCTAGTGGCGGAGGCTGGCGCTAGCAGGACCAATGCATTTATGAGAGCAGCAATAGCTGCTTGCATAGTCGTAGTTCTTGCTAAACTGTATATGTGGGATAAGGTCATAGGCAGCTTCTCAGGCTGCGCAGGACCGCTGGGAGGGGCTCTTGAGTGTGCCACCTTTCGGACAGACCCTTTGGACAGCAATCAATGGGCAATTATCACAGCAGTTGTAGGCTTCTACTTCCTGTATGAGGGTGCAGTTAACGTAACGAGAATAATTAAAGCATGAGTTATACCGCAAGTGTCATTGAGTCCCGAAGACGAGAAAAGATGGCCACTAATGACAGAGTTCTTGTCCTTAAAGTGGCTGAAGGAAAAGACCCTAAAGGAGCCTCCGGAGTTGTTGACACCAGATTGTTTAATGGGTCAAATAAACTGCATGGAATTTACGACGACCGGACTGGTCTGTGGAACATGCGGTATGAAACCGGAGCTTTGCCCGGTGCCCTTCAACAGAAGTTCGGCAGCTTCGAGCAACTAGAAGAATTTGCAAGGAAGTACTTCGCTACTCGCAACGTAGAGATTGTCGAAGTAATTAACGTATGAAGATTGCCACTATAGACGATTTAGCTGAAGTACTGGAGATGAGTAATAAATTCATGTCCAGTACAGGCTATCAGAAGTACTCAGACGAACAGACTATATCTAACCTCATAGAGGCTATTGTTACCGGTCCGCAAGACACAATGATTATCTTGCTTTTACCCGGTGTAGGTTTTCTAGCAGGTCAGTCAAGTCCGTTCGCCTTTGGACCTCATCTATTAGCCAGTGAGATCGCTTGGTGGATAAACGAAGATCAACGGAGGACAGGCGCAGGAGGAGAGCTTATTGAAGCTTTCGAATATTGGGCTAAGAATGTCGCACGTTGTAGTATTATAACTCTTACTGGTCTCGATGATGACATCGGTAAGTTCTATGAAAAGAAGGGCTATAAGCTGTATGAAAGAGCTTATATGAAAGAACTCTAATGGCAGCTTTAACTTCGTTAGCACTTGGTGGTCTAAGCATGGCTTACGGTGCGTATAATTCGTACCAAGGAAGTCAAGCCAGTAATGCTGGAGCAGCACAAGCTGCAGAAGGTTCTCGTATACAGGCAGAGGCTGCTAGGCAAGCTGCACAGATCAGTAAGGAACAAGCAGCAGCTAGTGTAGGCTTCGCCGGTCAAGAGCGTGACATTAACATCCAAGCTGCAGACCAATCAGTCGCAGCAGCTGGTGCAAGCAGGACTATCAATCAAGGTATCGTCGGAGAGCAGAGAGAGATCGAAGCCACTAAGCGACAAGCCATGGAAGTCGATGCACGTCGTCAACAACTAGAAATCATAAGGCAGCAACAACGTGGCAGAGCCCTTGGACTCACAACTGCAACTTCTCAGGGAGCGGGCAAAGGAAGTGGACTACAGGGTGGTTACGGTCAGATCAGCGGGCAAACCGGTGTCAACCTCTTGGGTGTCCAACAGAACCTTCAAGCAGGTCGGAATATCTTTGACAGTAATTCTTCTATCTCTGACTTTAATTCTCAAATGGCTGATCTAACTTATAACTACGCAGTGCAACAGGCAGGTACACAAACGGCTAAGAGTAATCTCGCATACGGGTACGCTCAGAGTAACGCAGGCTTCCAGACCCGTCAGGCAGACGTGCAGACACTCGCTGCTCAAGGTGGTGGGTTAGTCGCACAGGGACAAGGACAGATGCAGCTCGGACAATCACAGATGCAACTCGGATCACAACTATTCTCAGCAGGACCGAGTATCTTCTCTGCAGGTCAGAACTTTAATCAATTAGCAGGTGGACAGAATATGTTCGGAAGTTCAGGTGGGGTAGGATACAGTCCTAGTCCGCTGATGCGTTGGCTCGCGTAATGGGAACCTTCGATCCTCAGCAGAGTACAGCTGTTCCTATCAACATCGGTCTTCCTGACACTGTTGAAACTGATAAGCCTATATACGTAGACGTTCCTCAGTCAGATGCGCCCGCCCCCATTGACGCTGAGGTCGCAGATAAGCGGGCCTCTAAGATAAAGTACGGCCTCAATGAAGTTCTTAAGAAGTCTAAGGATGAAATCTTCACTGACCTGCAACAGGGAAAAGAAGGTGACCTCCGCTTGCAAGCGGCTGCTGAAATCGACAACCGAAAGCGAGCTCAAACTGAGCAAGTTATCCAGCACGTCATCGGACAAAAAGGCGGACCTCTCACTTTCGAAGAAAGTACAGGTATCGCCCGAATCATTGATAATCTAAAGGCTGACACTGATCCTGCTTCTGTATTCGAAGAAGCTTACGGTAAGCAGTTCGTAGGTACTCTCGATAGAATGAGTCAGAACAATCCTGACAGTGCTATTAGTAAAGCTAAGTTGGAAGATCCAGTTAAGGTTGCTGAGATGCAGGAGTATCACTCCGACCTCATCACTAAGCGTGAATACGCAGCTAAGATGGCTGAAGATATCGACGCAGAGCTGAAGCAGCAAGGTTGGGGAGGTTTCCTCTTCGACATCGCTAAGCAAGCTGTGCCGGGGTATCGTGACTACAATATGCGTAATCTAGCAGGACAGGGTGCTCTTGCAGGAGGTACTCTCGGCAGAAACTTAGAGGAGATGCGAAAAACTCTGCTTCGTCTTCCATTCCCTGAGTTTAAAGAGAAACTTAATTCTATTAAAGCAGAGCTTGAAAGTGGTGTAACTGGAGGCAATCCTCAATTAGCCAGAGACTTTGCTCAACGTGTTGTTCAGATATCTACAGACGATGTCTTCTTAGAGTCTTCGGTCCTACCTCTCGATCTTACAGGTATTGGTTTAGGCAAGGCGGCAGTTAAGGGACTGGAAGCTGTCAGACCTGCCAGTCAGGTAATGAAACGAGCAGAGAAGGCAATTAAAGATGTTTCTAGGGAAGCTGCTAACCCCAACGCCTCCAAATCAACCATCGAAGCTGCAGCAGGCGATCTCAAAGAGTCGGCAGTTACTCGTGCTACTACTAACTTTACGTGGTCGACAATTGGAGAGGGACCGACACAACGAGCAGCAATAAGTCCCAATCTAACGGGTCCACAAGCCACTACGAGAGCCGTAGAAGCTCTTCCAGAGACTCTCCGTACAGATCTGCAGGAGATTAAAGCTAACCCCGGTAGGCTTGGGCAAGACCTAGTGAACCGTATTGAGGAGAACTCAAATACGATCACTAGTCGTATCATGGATGCTATTCAGAACATCCAGCGTATCGACCGTCTTCCCGGTATTATGGCTAACGAGACTGCAGTCCGTGCTATCCAAGAAAATATCAAAGA
>OFQZ01000024.1_pt1 | contig 50505 bp, 60 predicted proteins | sample 1543011 | NCBI WGS metagenome assembly OFQZ01 (sample SAMN07774216, study PRJEB24372) | wastewater metagenome | isolation source: Exp Tend NO 0WW | collected 2016-02 | reverse complement strand
ACGAATCCGCTCGTATAGCACATCTTAAAGGGGTGGAAATGGGGGGTGGGTGGCGTTTGCCGGGAATGCTTGAAATGATGGGGGGAATCCGGGTGCAATGCTCTGAAGGCTTGAGGGCATACCGGCCCCTTGGGGCCGGGGGAGTGTGGGGTTGCAGAGCGTAGAAGCAGCGCAAATGCCGAGGATTGACATTTTGGGTTGAAAGGGTTAATATGTTGGTGTTTCGCGAGGTTCGGGTTCCCCGGTGGGTTTGGGGCTAAGTCACTGAAATGTGGAGGAATTGGGTATGTTTACACGTATTGAGGTGCTGGAGAGCGGAAATGTGAGGCTGGAGAAGCACTTGGATGTGGTGATGGAGCGTGTGGCTGTGAGTCAGGTGAAGGGGGGGAGTGTGGAATTACTTGAGCGAAAACAACCGGATGTGCTGTTTGTGGTGGTGTTCTGGCCGCTGATGAAGCCGAAGGAGGGGGAGGTATTGGGGGAGTTTGAGCGGCTGGAGGCGGCGATTCCGGTGTATCTGGCGGAGGTGCTGGGCCGGGAGGTTTGGATGGGGGATGTTCCACGTGGAACATCGGGGAGTCCGGGGTTGCGTGGCATCTAACCCCTTGATATGCAAGGGGATATTGACAGGTGGCACGGTATTTGCTAGGATGTTTACACGCCGAACGCTGCCCCGGCGATCATAGGGCGGCACACTGAAGGAGATAGGACAATGGCAAAGCAAGCTCAATCGACCGCAGCGAACCCCATACTGGATAGCCTGATCCCGGCCGCTGATAGGCGGTATGCCGGGGATAATGTCTGTATGGGTCAACGGGGAAGCCTGTTAGTGGTGGTGATTGACACAGCGCAGAACTTCGGCGCAAGCGCATCAGGCAAGACACAGATTGTCGCATCGACGCGGGGCAATGCGGAGATCCATACCCCGCACGGGACGATAAAGCTAGGGGTGAACTGCTACAAAACCCTGTAATTTCAACCGATTACCGGGGGCCTGTCCTAGGCCCCCGGCCTTTCTCTCTCTCCATCCCATCGCATCCCATCCCATCCCATAGCACCAGATGTCAAGAGGCCCCGTACCCCTATCACCCCCATGAGGCGTATGGGGGCGTGGGTCTTAGTCCACACGCGGCGCCGGTAGGATTTTCCGCGGGTCCATTTCCACCCCCTCAACCCACCACCCGCTTGACATCCCCCGCGATCTCGCAGATCATCCGCCACAACAACACTTAAGCATTAGGGGAACATCCTCCCACATGCCAAGAAAACCGAAGCGCACGGTCAAGGAGATCGCCAAAACAACCACAGACGGTCAAGTGGTTCTCTCCCCCCGTTACGACGAAATCATCAACTTCGTGGTCACCAATCCCCACTTCACGCAGAAGCAGATCGCGGAGCACTTTGGGGTCAGCCAAAACTGGATTGGCCTCATCCTCAACACGGATGCCGCGAAGATCCGTATGAAGGAGAAGCAGGATCTCCTCTTCATCAATGCCGCAGCACCCCTAAGGGAGAAGCTCCACAGCCTTGCGCATCAGGCCCTCGATAAGATGGCGGATCGGCTGGATGAGATCAACGACCCGGAACTCATTCGGGAGATCATGGAGAGTGCCCTCGACCGCATGGGCTTCATCCCCGCGAAGCCGGGGGCCCCAGCGCAGTCGCCTTTAGGTCTTCAACAGAACAACATTTATATCTCCTCTCCGGAGGATCTGGCCAAGGCCCGGTCCATCATGCAGAGGGTGCAGGAGAGCCGATTGATAGAATCACCTGCGGAGGCCCTTTCGCATGATCCCCCTGCTGAAAACCCCTAAATCCTCGCTGTATCCCCCCAAGAACTTCGTCCCAGTGAGGGCCGTCCGTCAGGTGAGATTCTCGGAGCATCTTCCGCCGTGGATGGAAGAGCGCGATGAGCAGGTCCGCACACCCAACCAGAAAAAGGGGTTGGCCTATGAGGCCCTTGTGCATGAGATGCTGGAGAGTGTTTATGGGGAGATGTATCAGCCCTCTCCGTGGATTGTGTATTGGGAGAAGGATCCCTCGTGCACTCCGGCGCGGACCTGTCAGCCGGATGGCCTGATCATTGATATTCGGAAGGGGGTCATCACGATTGTGGAGGTGAAGCTCTACAATTCCGCGATGGCGTGGTGGCAGCTGCTGTGGAAGTATTCGCCGGTGGTGCGGGCCCTGTTTCCGGGGTTTGAGCTGCGGTATGTGGAGATCGTGAAGTTCGATGACCCGAGTATTGCGGTGCCCGGGGAGGTCCTAAGAGTCCAGTCCTTGGAGGAGTTGCAGAGCAACTCCTATGGAGTGATGACATGGAAACCCGAGTGACTGAAGTTGAGGAGCCTCAGGCTCCTCAGAAGAGTCTGGTTGTGAGCCCGGTGGAGGCTGTGCAGCTGGGAGCTGCGGATCCGGTGTTCTTCTCCAAGTACTTCTTCTCACGTGCGATCAAGCAGGACACCCCTGAATTTCACTATGCCATGTGGGCGGCTCTCACGGATCAGGAGTATAGGCATGTGGCGATTGAGGTGTTTCGTGGTGGGGCGAAGACCACCATCCTCCGAACCTTCTCTGCGCTGCGGATTGCCTATGGAATTTCGCGGACGATCTTGTATGTCTCGGAGGCTCAGGACCATGCGATCAAGAGCATCACGTGGCTGAAGAAGGCCATTGAGTACAACAGCCTCTTCACCAACACCTTCGGCCTTCGTCCGGGTTCGAAGTGGACGGAAGAGGACATTGAAATCGTCCATACGACTCTGGGGCACACGGTGCGGGTGGTGGCCTACGGTATCACGGGGCAGATCCGCGGTGTGAATATTGAGGATTATCGCCCGGATCTGATTATTGTGGATGATCCTTGTGATGAGGAGAACACCGCCACAGAGGAGCAGCGTAGGAAGATCTCTGCGCTGTTCTTCGGTGCGCTGGAGAAGAGCCTTGCCCCCCGGAGTGAGGCCCCCGATGCGAAGATGGTGCTGTTGCAGACGCCTCTTCATCGAGATGATCTGGTGGAAAGTTGTATGCGGGATGAGCAGTGGATGTCCCTGAAGTTCGGGTGCTTTGATGAGAGGGGGCAGAGCCGCTGGCCCAACCGGTATCCCACTGAGGAGCTGATGCGGGAGAAGCAGGCTCACATCAAGCGCAACCAGCTGTCGCTGTGGCTGCGGGAGATGGAGTGCACGGTCATTTCTCCGGAGAAGAGGGCCTTCAAGGAGGAGTGGCTCAAGTATTGGGATGTGTATCCGGATGACATGCAGGTCTATATGGCCATTGATCCTGCTCCCCCACTGAGTGATGTGGCACGGTTAAAGGGGCACGATAGGGATTGGCAGGCGATGGCGGTGATCGGACGCCACAAGAACAAGGTTTTCGTGCTTGAGGTGAGTCTGGCTAAGGATCAGAACCCGGAGCAGACGGCCGCGGAGTTCTTCAGGTTGGCCACGAAGTGGAGACCGCGGCAGATTGGGGTGGAGAGCATTGCGTATCAGCGGGTGTTGGCCTCGTATTTGCGGCAGAAGATGGCGGAAACAGGGAAGTACTTCTTCATTCAGGAGATTGTGGATCGCCGGAAGAAGGATGACAGGATTCGGCAGGCCCTTGTGGGGTTGGCGTCGGCGGGGGCCTTGTTTTTCCACAGGAGTCAGGTGGATTTGATCCAGCAATTCTTGGATTACCCCGACACGGGGCATGATGATGCGCTGGATGCAGTGGCGATGGCGCTGGAAGTCGCGGGTCCGATGCGGAGTGGGGATCTGGAGGCTGAATATAGAAGAATCGAGGAGGATGAACGCGATGTTCCCGCACTCGACCAATGGAGGAAATGCCCGTGACATACGAAATTGGCTACGACACCGACAAGCATCGGCGGATTTTGAGGGAGTTGCAGACTCGGATTGCCATGAGTCGGCAGCATATGCAGCAGTACTACACCCAATGGGCCAAGAATGAGGAGTCCTTCCGGAGTTATATCCCGGCGTCCGAGGCGGATCGCAAGCGGGCGGAGCTGCGGAAGGAGGGGAAGCCCGTCTACACCACGATTCAGGTGCCCTACAGCTACGCGGTGGCGATGACTGCGCATACGTACTGGACGAGTGTCTTCTTGTCGCGGTCCCCGATTATGCAGTTTGCGGGGCGGCATGGGGAGGCGGAGCGGAGTGTACAGGCTGTGGAGGCCCTTATTGACTATCAGGTGATGGTTGGGCAGATGATGGTGCCCCTTTACATCTGGTTGCTGGACCCCCTGAGGTATGGGTTTGGGATTGTAGGGGTCTACTGGGACGAGCAGATGGAGATTGTCTCGGAGATTGAGGAGAAGCCCGAGACCTTTATGAGCATCCCGATTCCGGGGAAGACCCGGAAGAGTCGGGTGACCCGACAGGTGCCGGGGTATGCGGGGAACAGGGTTTACAACGTGCGTCCGCAGGACTTCTTCCCGGATCCCCGCGTGCCGCTGGCAAGGATGCAGGAGGGGGAGTTCTGTGGCCGGTATGCGGAGATCTCGTGGAACACCGTGTTGAAGCGGGAAGAGGCAGGGCTGTACTTTAATGTGGACAAGCTGGAGCTGCATCGGCAGAACTCCTCGATGTTGAGGGAGCTGGGGTCCTCGCAGGTTGTCCTTCCGGATGCCAAGGGGAATGACTTTGGGATTGGTACCCCGGCGGCTCAGCGCAACTGGAAGCGGGAGAAGCCCTTCGTCAGCATTCATGAGATCTATGTGGAGCTGTCCCCGGATGAGTGGGAATTGGGCTCTACGAGATGGCCGGAGAAGTGGGTGTTCACGGTAGCGGAGGATGCTGTGATTATTGGGGCTCAGCCGCTGGGCTTCTACCACAACCGGTTCCCCTTCTTCATTCAGGAGTACGAGCCGGATGGGTATTCGCTGGTAGGGCGGTCGATGTTTGAGATCCTTACGCCCCTTCAGGACACCATTACGTGGTTGCTGAATACGCATATGCACAATGTGCGGAGGGCGATTAACAGTCAGTTTGTGGTGGATCCCTCAAGGGTGGTGATGAAGGATGTCATGGATCCGGATGCTGGGAAGATCATCCGGTTGAAGCCTGAGGCGTATGGGAGTCCGACGAAGGATGCCGTGCATCAGCTGGAGGTGATGGATGTCACCAAGACCCACCTAAATGACATGGGGCTCATTATGGATTTGTTCGCCCGGGTGACGGGGGTGAATGACAACATCATGGGGATGCTGGATCCGGGTGGGCGGAAGACCGCCACGGAGGTACGGGCCTCGGGTACTGCGGGGGTCAATCGCTTGAAGACTGCGGCGGAGTATATGGGGGCCATGGGCTGGACCCCTCTGGCGCAGGTGTTGTTGCAGAACACCCAGCAGAAATATGATCAGGAGAAGCAGTTCAGGATTGCGGGGGATCTGCTGGAGCAGGGGCAGTCGGCGTTTATTAATGTCACTCCGGAGCTGATTGCGGGGGCCTACGACTATCTGCCAGTGGATGGCACGATGCCGATTGACCGGATGGCGCAGGCGAATCTGTGGAGGCAGTTCATGGCGGATGTCTCGAAGAGCCCGGAGATGATGCAGGCGTTCCCGCTGGTACCGATGGGGACGCATATGATGCAGTTGATGGGGTTGAGGGATATTAAGAAGTTCCAGATGCAGGTGGTGCCGGATGGGCAGCTTCAGCAGCAGGTGCAGCAGGGGAATAGTGTTCCGGCGGGGCCCGCGGATCTGGCGGCGCTGGAAAGGGGCCCGGTAAGCAATCCGGGTGGGGATATTGGTCCGATGCAATGAGGATGAGATGCCACTGACGAAAGAGCAGGAAGAGGAGTTCAAGCAGGCGGGTAGGGTGCTGGAGCATGTGAAGCCCCTGTTGGAGAGTGAGGGGTGGAAGATCCTTCAGCAAGCCTTGGAGAACCAGAAGACCTTTAGGGAGAGGGAGCTGCTGCGGATGGATCCGGCGAAGGATATGGCGGAGGTCTTTGCAGGGGAAGTGAAGAAAGGGGAAGTGAGAGGGTTGAGATTAGCTCTCTCGCTGGCTCAGGGTTTGGTGGAGATGGCGGAGGAAGCGGTGAAGGATTTGGAGAGTGTGGAGGATGCCAATGGCGAAGAAGCATAATGAGACAGTTGAAAAGGCCCTCGAAAGTGGAGATAATCCAAGTCCAGAGGAATCGCAAGAGATCGCGCAGGAGGCCAAGAATATTTACGAGGCCCTTGCATTAGATGATGAACAGGACGATGATCTTGTAGAGATTCCGAGTGGCGAGGACGAAGAGCCAGCCGCTCAAGCGACGGAAGAGGAGGTTGAAGAACCTCTTGTGGAGGAGACTCCGCAGCCGTCTTCTAAGAAGGGCGAGGACCCCCAGCCCGTAGCGCCTCAGAGACCTGAAGCCCCTGTGCAGCCGAGTGCTGAGCAGATTAAGCAGAGGGAAGAAGAGGCGGCAGCTCGCAGACTGAAGTTGGCAGAAGATCTGGAGAAGAATTTCTCCGGGATGCTGACTGAGGAAGATCGAGATGCCCTGATGACAGAGCCTGAGAAGGTTCTGCCGAGGTTGATGGCGCAAGCCTCCCTTCATACGCTGGAGCAGTTCCGGCAGACGATGGGGCAAGAGCTTCCGCAGCACCTCAACCGCTTGACGGCGGAGCAGAAGGCCGCGCAGGAACTTGAAGAGAAGTTCTACTCGCGGTGGCCGAAACTCCGTGAGGCCGATAAGGGCACCGTTGAGAGGGTTGTGAAAGGGTATGTCGCTTCCGCTGCTCAAGGAGTTACTCCGGAGCAGGTGATTGAAGAAGCGGGCGCGATGGCGATGGTTGCACTGCGGATTCCGGTTGAGGAGAGTGCTCCGCAGAAGAATGTCCAGCCGCAGAAGAGTCAGCCGTTTACACCGGCGGCTCCCGGTGGGACGGTGCAAAGGAAGGTAGGGGCTCCGCCTGCGCGGAATGCGTTCGAGACGCTGGCGGAAGAATTCTTAGAAGAAGATCTGTCGTAAAGGAGAATAACAATGGTCGCAATTGCAGGACTTCGTGGTGTGGGGGACTGGGGCACTGATGAACGCCCCAAGAATTTCCGAGAGATGATTCTGTGGCGTGATCCCAATGGGACCGCGCCGATGACCGCGCTGATGGCGCGGATGAAGAGCGAGAAGACGGATGACGTCGAGTTCTCGTGGTGGGAGGAGGAGCTGAATCCTCTGAGAGTCACGATGGATTCAACGGGTGCCTCCTCAACCTCCACTGCCTTTGGTTTGACGGCGGGTGGTCTGGATCTGGTGGCGGGTGATGTGTTGATGGTGGAGAAGACTGAGACTTCCACCTACGACAACGAGATCGTGATTGTCTCGTCTATCACCTCGGATACGGCGATTGTCGTGAAGCGTGCGCAGGCGGGCTCCTCAGGGGCCAATACCGGTGCGTCGGCCCTGCTGACCAAGATCGGCAGTGTGCACGAGGAAGGCTCGCTGAGCCCCACCGCGACGACTCGCAATCCGACCAAGAAGACCAACTACGCGCAGATCTTCAAGACTGCGTACCAGATCTCCAACGTCACGCGCCTGACCCGTGCGCGTACCGGGGATGCCCTGAAGAACGACAGAAAGCGGAAGATGTTCGATCATTCGTCCGCACTGGAGTTCGCATGGCTGTTCGGCCGTCCTTACGAGGATTCCAGCGGCACTGAGCTGAAGTGGTTCACGGGTGGGCTGAGGCATTTCATCACCTCCCACGTGAAGATCTACACCACTACTCCGACTGAGAGCGATCTGCTGGACCAGCTGTATCCGGTGTTTGACTACAATGCCGGAAGTGCCGGGACCCAGAGGATTGTCTTCGCGGGGAATGGCTTCCTCAACAGCCTGAACAAGCTGGCGCAAAGCTCAACCTCCACGCGCATCAACTTCGACAAGACCATCACCGGTGTGTATGGTATGTCGTTGCAGCGCTGGATGATCCCGCAGGGAGAGTTCTTCGTCCGCACGCACCCCCTGATGAACGTCCATGGCAGGTTCAAGAACTCGGCGTTCATCATCGACCCCTCGGCTATCATCTATCGCTCAATGCGCGATACGAAGTTCGAGGATAACATCCAGCCCAACGATGCTGACTACTTGAAGGGTCAGTGGCTCACCCATGCCGGTATAGAAGTCCATCACGAGAAAACGATGGCCTATCTCGGGAACTTCGTGGTGTGAGGTCTTGGAGGGGGTCGAAAGGCCCCCTCCTTCTTTAAGGGGGTGTGGATGTCTCAGAGAGACCTCAAGTTGATGATTGCGGTGCCCTCCACATCCATTTGGAGTGCGAGGTTCGGACTGTCGTTGGTGTTTATGACGGCCTTCCTGACAAACCCGGTTCCGGGATTCCGGACCCAGACCTTCTCCGTGCACAACAAGCGGGGAAGTATCTTGCAGAATATGCGGCAGTGGCTGCTGATGGAGGCCCTTAAGGAGGGATACAGCCATTTGCTGTTTCTTGACAGCGATCAGATCTTCCCCAAGTTTACCGCCCATCAACTGCTGTACTGGGATAAGCCTGTGGTGGCCTGCAATGTGGCCACCAAGCAGATTCCATCGTCCTCAACGGCTCGGCTGAAGAGCCCGACGAAGCTGGAAGGAGTACCCCTTTATACGCGGCCGGGGGATGAGGGCCTTGTGCAGGTATGGCGGGCCGGTACTGGGGTGATGATGATTGATCTGGAGATCTTCCAGCGGCAGTCGCTCAAGCGTTATAAGCACTTCTTCCCGCAGGAGTGGAAGGAGGAGCGGCAGTCGTATGAGGGGGAGGATTGGGGTTTCTGCCGGATTCTTGAAGAGGCGGGCATTCCGATCTACATTGATCAGGACCTCTCACAGCATATTGGGCATGAGGGGGTTCTGGAGTATGGGCATGATCTTGTCGTGGAGGTGCCAGATGGCCAAGAAAAAGAAGAAGGGAAAGGGGTGCTAGATGCCGCTGTATGTGGTGAGGAAGCGGAACCCGTACTATAAGGTCGGGACCTTCTTACAGCTCTTCGATGACGGGTTTCAGGAGGCCGTGATGGAGAAGGCCGATGGGAACCGCTTGCGGGTGCATATGAACCGCGGGATCGTAATGCCTGAAGAGGTGATGGCACCGTTTGTAATGCAGGTCCTCAGGAGGGGTTTGGATCATAATATGCGGAGGAGCCTGTTGGGTAGGAAGCCCGATGGGCCCAGCATTGCGGACCTCTTTGAGGAAGCGGAGGAGCAGGATGCCAAAGGCGTTTGATCTCTGCGTGAAGGAGGGAGGCCGGGTCCGGACGAAGAAGCTGAAGGACGGCAAGTACATTCACATTTGCTTCATCAATGGGAAGAGCTATGCTGGTGAGGTGAAGACGAAGGAGAAGAAGAATGGCTAATGTACGATTGGCGACTGCCGCGCAGCAGGCAGCGATGGATGCGGTGGTGGACCTGATTGATGGGGGAAGTGGTGCGGGGACCATCAAGATCTATACGGGGAGTCAGCCCGCAGATGCGAACACCGCAGTGTCCTCGCAGACACTGTTGGGGACCCTGACCTTCAGTGATCCGGCCTTTGGGGCCACCAACAGCAGCGGAACTGCGACGGCTTCGAGCATCACGAGTGACACCTCAGCGGATGCCACGGGGACCGCGGCATGGGCCCGAATTGCGGACAGTAGTGGCAATACGATCTTCGATTGTGATGTGGGGACAAGTGGGGCGACCATCAACCTCAACACCGTGAATGTGGTGTCGGGTGCGACGATTGCCATCACGAGCTTCACGCTGACGCATCCGAGCGGGACCTGATGAACCGTTCAGTAAGTAGAGCGATTCATCGTGAGCTTAGAAGGCTCTTGAAGGAGTTTCCTGATGCTGATCCAGAGACTCTGTATGATTATAGACGTGAGATGCTCCGCTTGAATATGTTTGTCACAGATCCCCGATTGATCAGGCGTCCTCCTATCCAGATAGAGAGTCAACGAGTGATGAAGGTGATCAAGTTGACGGATCTCCTGCGTGATCGGCAGTTTGGGGGTCTTAGGGACTCTGTCCGAGGAGCGTTGGGGATTCCATTGGATCTGATGACTAGAGCGCTTCTTGAGGAGCTTCGGAGCATCGAATGACTACATACTATGTGAAATCATCGGGCAGTAATGGCAACACAGGGTTGTCGGATGCACAGGCGTGGGCAACACCGGATTATGCGGTGTCTCAACTCTCTGGCACTTCCTCGGCGCATAAGATCCTGTTGAAGTGTGGGGATTCATTCAAGCGTCCGTCAGGAACGAGCACGTTGACCGTGAATTATGCGGGGACTTCAAAAGCTAATCTGGCTGTCCTTGGCGCTTATTACATGGATGGGGGTACTGAGGTTGAAGGGGTGTCGGGGAGTCGCCCTAAGGTGTATGGGGACTTCGCGGGGGATTGGACACCGAATGCTACTGTGGTTGCCGGGGATTACTATTCAATGCAGAAGCACTCCTATAATACGGGAAATGGCTTCTGGTATCAGGCCCTCAACAGCGGTACGTTTGGGGCAACTCCACCGACTTGGCCGCAGGTGAATGGCGCAACGGTTGTCAGCGGCACGGTCACGCTTCAGGCCTTCGGATACCTTAATCAGAATAATCTGCCTCAACATTATGGCTCTTTGATTGGCCCCGGGGCATCTTCTGAGTTCTTTGCGCTTAAGGATATAAGGATCTCTAATTGGAGGGGGTACGGGACTCGGCAAAGGACGAACAGTGCAAATGTATTTCCGTGGAAGTACTCGGAGATCCGTAATTGCGCCTATGATGTTATTGCTGGTAGATGTTGGGATATCGGGAATATCAACAATAATGATCCTGAGTACATTATTGATGGGAACATCTTTACGAACTGTGGGAAGGGCGGCCATGACGCGAACTGGGGGACGTTCTCCAGCCTTGGTGGCGTCAATCGCACTGCCTGCTGGGCAGTCGGCGGCCACGGGTCGTCTACTTCAGTCACTCGTATTGTGTCCAACAATATTGGGACGGGGAACTTTGGCGAAGGCATCATCAACAGCGCCTATGTGAAGTGCTTCGGGAATGTGTTCCATGCTCAACGTGGGCCTCTGCTGTACTTCATCGCTGGGCAGGCAGGTGGGGTTGCTTATGATGTCTACGAGAACGAGCTGTACAATAACATCTTCTTGGGTACTACGGATAGCACCTATTGGAGATACTCCAATGGGTTTACAGGATGGTCCATCGGATCAACCAATGAGAGTGCGGGGGTTGGTAATATCCGCAATAACAAGATTCATCACAACCTTTGTGCCTTCACGCGCTATGCCTTGAGTATTGGCAGCCCGTCAGTTGGGCCATCCTCAACATTTCGTGATTGTGATTTTGTCTTCAACACCTGCATCGACAACCAGACTCCGTTTGTGGTATTTGGCGGGGATCAAGGTGGCACTGGCAGCAATATTAAGAACAATATCTTCTACAACTACACCGCTGGGCTGTCCAATATGGACAGTACGACCTACGGCAGCAAGAAGATAAACCTTGATTACAATCTGTGGAACAGCCCAACGATGGCTGGAGGAGCCGCAGGGGCCAATGATGTCTATGGGGACCCCCTCTTGAATAAGACTACAGGGTGGACCTCAATTGGCGCATATACGGACGTGGCTGCCGCAGACTTTCGAATAACCACGGGGTCACCGGCTATTGGGGCTGGCCTTGATATATCCGGATATACGGAGGATTTCGGGGGGAATGCGCTTGGGAGCCCTCCCTCCATTGGGGCATGGGAAGCCCCCGGCAGTACTCCTCCGGGCGGAGGTGGAGGCACTTCGACCGTGCCTACCGTATACATAGCAGACAATCGCTACAATCAGCAGTCTGCGGGAACTGGGAGGACCATCTCAGCCCCCGGCAATCTTGAGATTGGCAACCTTATTGTGCTGGTGTTCGGTACGAAGAACTCCTTCGATTCAAGTAACACGAATATCACTAATGTCTCTGGGTCGTTTACTACGGCTATTTCGCATCGTTCTACTACCAATGAATTCCGCCCAGAGGTTGTTGTGATGTGGCGAGAGGCCACAGCCGCGGACATCGGTGCTGTGTACACCTTTGATGCTACCGTGGACACTGGTGTGGTGTCGCTCAGGATTGACGGGCATAAGATCGGAGATCCCATCGGGTCTACATCTGGTGCGGATACAGATGGAAATAATGTCGAGACTCTGGATGTCACCGGGATCACCACAGCCGCGACGAATTCCTACGTTATGGATATTTTGAGTACCCGAGGATCGAGCGCGATCACCGGTATAACTGTCTCTGGGCACGACTCTCTCTTTTACTACACTGGGTTTGCAAGTGCCCGTAATGTGGTGGGATTTGGCCTCCTTCACACGTCTGCGGAGGCGACAGGAACTGTAACTTTTAACTGGACTGGTACTACTAGAGCTTCTGCGGTGCTGGTTGAGATAAAGGCCGGAACGTCTTCTGTGGATATAATTCCGCCTGTATGGACCTCGGGCCCCGCAGTGACTACCAAGACGGATACCTCTGCAACAGTCTCAGCGACCCTGACTGATGCTACAACCACGGACATCAAATGGTATTCAGTGGCAACTGCGCTTTATCGGCCTGTGCCGAGCGCAGCAAATGTAATTGCTGGGGTAGACGGAGGTGGGCTAACGGCGATGGCGTCGGCAAGCAAGCTGACGATCTCGTCTGGTACTCCAGAGACTTTGACGCTGTCGAGCCTCACTGATCCTAAAGTCCGGGTGTCATCCGTGGCAAAAGATGCAGCAGCATCTCCAAACACCCAAAGCCAGCCGGTCAATGAGGTGGTGTTGCTGGATGCGCCCTCAGGATTCAAGTATGCAGAGGTGACGATTGACTCTGGGGCCAGCACAAACTCTGTGCTGTATGGGAAGAACTACTCTCAAGGGGATGTGATTGTGTATCCCGCAGTCACCGTAGAGAGCAGCCTTCCTATTACGATTGACGGTGAGGGGGTTATCACGATTACGCGTGGGGGAGACCTGACTTCCCAAACCTTCTCGGCATACCTGTGGTCCGCAGGAAGTGGTGGCCAGCAAGCAATTACGTATCAGGACCCCTTCTATCAGGCGACTATTGGCCCCTTCGGCAACAACACCGGATCCCGCTTGGTGAGCCAGACTGTGTATGTAGTGGCAGTGCGAGAGGATAGTGATGGGAAGGTGACGATCCCATCGTATGATCCCTATAACATTTTGGATACAGTTGATCTTGGGCAGGCTCAACCAGTAGTGCTGAATTCGCAGGGGTTTGGTACCTTCTACGCTGACACCCCTGGTACGTATTATGGGGAGGTTGTGAATGCCGATGGGAGCTTCCAAGGGAAGTTGGGGGCCAATGGAGTTGTGGGAGTGACTGTCGCATGATGCGGAACCTCCTTACTCCCTTGCCGTCTGGGCTGCTTATGCTGGGAGATCCCAGAGTGGGGGTACTGCCCTCAGAAATACCCTCAACAGGCCTGCTTGCTTACTACTCAGGGGTGGGCAGTTCTGCCTTGTACAATGCTGTTATCACCGCAGCCGGTGATACTGGGGAGCTTGATACCTTCGAATCTGGGCTTCCTTCCAGTGGGTGGGTGAGTCTTGGAAGCAGGACCACTGTAAAGAACCTTGGGATCAATGCCCAATCGGGGATATATGCTCTTAGCCTGATTCAGGGAAATGACCAGCAAGATCAGGTTTTCCGCTTTGACACAGATCCCCTGACTCCCGTCTATGTAGAGTTCTTCCTGCGGGCAAACATTGCTAATCCCCCAAGGGGCGTGCAGAACTGGGTGCAGCTACTTTTTCGAGCCTACGATGGGGCTTCAACCCCACTTGGGACTATTACTTCTGTGGGGTACATAAATCAGGAAGATGTTCCAACTTCGTGGACATCCTTTAAGGATACCATGACTGTTGTAGGGGGAGGGGTTCCATTCATTGCTCCGGTTGGAACTGCGTATGTGCTTGTGACCGTGCGCCTGCAACCTGCGGTAGGGTATTCCGGGGAGATATGGTTGGATGACTTCAGCGTATCCAACTCCTCACAAAGTTATCCATATGTGGGGGTTGATGGAGAGGTTATCTCTACCCCCGGAACTATCATCTATGACGTTTATGAGAATGGGGATGTAATTCAGCAGGATTTGGTGTTCGGTGGGGGATGGGCTACAGGAGGCCAGCCTATCATCATCAGCCGGACATCGACCACCTTTACACTTACCGGGCAAACTGCGGCGCTGGGGTCGGTTTCGGCTATCGGCCAACGCCCCGGGCTTTCGCCCCCCTCGTATTCGCAGGTTGTGGATGGGAAGGACAGTGAGGACAATGATGCCCCTATGGTGGGAGAGGTTGCTGTTGCGGACTTCACACAGCCTTTCACGTTGACGATGACCCGGGTACTGGGGGATACCCACCCGATTTTTGATGTATACGTTGCAGTTTCTTCAGAGGACCCGGTTGTGGGTTACAGCTCAGAATTGTTGGCTCCTCCTGCGGGTAAGGGCTACGTAGTCGTAGGAGGACTCCCAGCTCCCACGGGGAGCATGCTGTTGCAGCTGCCCATTACTGTGGTGGATGGAGATGTTATAGAATATGATCTTAACAGCAGGCCATCCGCCTCTGTGGTGACAATACAGCCCAATGGTGTCAGGAGTGCTGGATGAGAATACGAGCTGTTGGGGGCTTGAGGCATCCCTTGGTGTCTCTGGAGGATGGTGAGGAGACGGAGGTTGAGGAGGAGCTGGGACGGTTTCTCCTGACGCAGGGATGGGTGGTGGATGCGGACACTGGGGAGTTTGTGGAGCCTGAGAGAGGGGAAGTGACTCTGGAGGTCCACGATACGCTGGGCATAATAAGAAGTGTGATGGAGGGAGAGTAAAATGGCGAAGAGTCTGAATCAGAGTGGTTACGATGCGATGCTGGATTATCTGGCGACCTGCACCCGAATTGATGTGTGCAGCGCCCAGCCAACCACCTACACGGAGGCCTCCAGCACCTACATGCTGGCGAACACCACCTTGTCGGGGGGTGACTTCACCAAGGCCACTGGGGATGCGGGATCACCGTCGAGAAAGGTGACGGTGGCGGCGAAGAACAGCATCAGCGTCACCAACAGCGGAACCGCGACTCACGTGGCCCACAGCATCAGCGGGTCTTCGACTCTTGTGTGGGTAACGACTTGCACGTCGCAGGCGCTGACCAGTGGCAACACGGTCAACATTCCTGCGCATAAGCATGAAGTCGCCGCGATCAGCTAATGACGCCACAGGAGGCCCTACGCCTCCAGATCGAGAAGAATGAGCGAATTCTCGAAGTTGTAAGGGCGGATGCGATTGCGGGCGTGACCGAAGAGGGGCGCTCACACAAAGAGCAGGAGTTGCTGAAAATCAACTCCGGGCTCCGTGCTGCCTTAGAGCTGATGGAGGTGTACTTTGTCCGTCAGTTATAACACAGCCAATAAGTCCACATGGCAGACCGGGCAGACCACCCGTAGCTGCTCCGTAAACTGCTCTGGCACCTACCGCTACGCCGTCGCCTTTGCGATGAGCTTTGGGGCCCTGCCGACCTCCGTCAAGTATGACGGTGTCGATATGACCCTGTTGGACTCCTACTCTGGGCAGACCTCCTCAGGGTTCTACTTTGGGGCCTACGGGCTTCAGAACCCCAACACCGGCACCAAGACTGTTACGGCGACGTGGGGCTCCTCACAGGAGTGCTGGCTCGGGGTATCCGTGGTCAACAGCTCCTCCGCGGACATCACCGTAAAGGGTACTGCCAAGAATTCCGGGCACTCCACCTACCCCGATATGTCGGCCACACTGACTACGGCCACCGGGGATATGGTGCTGTCCTCGTGCAGCCAATACGATACCGATGAATACGGGGAGGGCTATGCCCCGGCAGTAACCAGTGGGACCGTCCAAGCCTTCTCCTCCATTGTGGGACCCTCCAGTAATGGCGGTGCCATTGGAGGTTATAAGGGAGGAGGAGCCTCCTCCACTACAACAAACTTTGGGTCAGACGCTTCGGGAACCCTTGATTGGGTTGTCCTCGCGGTTGCGCTGACCGATGCGGGAGGGGGTGGGGCCACCGACCTCACCGTCCAGAACTCCTCCTCCGCGCACACTTCTGAGAATGTGGCACTTACGCAGCAGCACACGCTGGCTGTAGCGGACACGGCTTCCACCCACACCTCAGAGAATTTGAGCCTTGATAACAACATCACCCTATCGATTGACGCCAGCTCGACGGACTCCGCTTCGGAGAATGTGGTGCTGGTGCAGAATCCCACGCTGGTGGTGGCGGCCACTTCGAGTGCTCATACTTCGGAGATCTTCGCGCTCACCCAAGACCACCAGCTTGTGGTGGCGGATACAGCCAACACCCATACTTCGCAGAACGTAGCACTGGGGGGCATCCCTCCTGCGGGGGATATTACTGGGTTTGATTGCGCGGTAGGTACGGATGCTCTGGCTGTCCGCAATGTCATTTATGACGGGTCGGATAAGACCTCCTCAGGGTTTGAGGTCCAGTGGAGAGCCGCTGTAAACGGTGGGAGCTATGGCTCATGGACAAGCAGCGGGGAACCGAATGCGGTCAATAACTGGCCCTTCCTGATCGGCGGGAGCTGGAGCCCCGGAGACATCATTAAGGTTCAGCTGCGGACCTCCAATGATGCGGGGCTCGGCAGCTCCTCGGCGGAGTTGTCCTTCAAGCTACATGAGAGCTGGCACCGCACGGGGGTGAAACCCGGCTATACCGTGGGGACGACTCTTGGGACCTCAAAGGGCTATGCCGCGAATGGCTGGGATGTGGTGGCCCCCCAGCATTATGAGGGGACCCTCACAGTCCAGTCTGGATCTAATTACAACGCGGTTTTTGTCGCCCTCGATACGTCATACGTGAAGCCTATAGGCCCTTCGTATCCGGGGTATCACAATGATGTTACGTATGATGGCGTAGATGTCACGAAGATCATCTCGCACAGCGCGATTACGGCGGATCGCCGCGATGGCTCGGGAGGATTTGAGGCTTACCTGAAGACCGGGTTCTCAACGGGTGCGCACCTGATGGAGTTCGATTGGACGACTCCTCAGAGTCAGCGCAGCCTTGAGTTCGTTGCCCTCGTCATGAAGCAGGTCAACCAGACCACCCCGATGGGCGGGCAACGCCTGCGTTTGTGGGGCAACCTCAATGAAGCGGGGAATGATGGTGTAGACGATCTTGGCACGACCTATGAGCCTATATTGTCGGATGATGTGTCTGTCAGTACGAATACCCGCTTCACGATTCCCAGTGTCTCGGTGAGTTATGATGAGTTCGCGCTAAGTGTGGTGGGCTTCTATGGATCTGGAGGGGCTGGTACCGGGGTTCTGGGATACAACTCCTTCGGTGAAGCGGCTCCGGGGTCAAATTGGAGTGCTGGTAACAACTCCACTCCTCGGCCGGGTACCTCCCCCAACTTCAATGGCCCCTTCACTACGGGCCTCACGATGTTTGCGGGGGATGGAAATAATGGCCAGCAGGTCGCCATCTCTGCCGCGGATTATGATGATATTGCGCCGACCCTTCCGCTGCATGACATGGTCTGGCGTAACCTCACGACTTATACCTCGTATTATGTCTCAGGGTATGCGATAACCTTCCGCCCCACTCCGGAGATGATCTCCAGCGCCGCGGTGACGCTGGCCACCACGGAGCAAGTTAATTGGCAGTGCGCGACTGAGGTAAATCATGGGCGGATTCTCTCAGCCATCACCCTCCAGAGTGATCCTGCCCCCACGGCGGCTCAGATCCGCGATGAGATAGACGGGACCTCGACGACCACAGCCTATACGGGCGCATGGCTGGCCACCGACACGAAGATCCCCACCAACGGAGAGGTGCCCGCGGCGGGGGGGACCTTTACCGACACCATCACCTCGACACAAGCCCCCGGGGACTACCGACTCTCTCTGGTTTATGAGACGTGGCAGGGGGCCCTCTCCCAGTACGACAACTTGGGCACGGCGCAGGCGGTCAACTTCACCATCACCGACAACACCCTGTCGCCCAGCTCCACCAGCACCTCGCACACCTCTGCGAATGTCGCCCTCACGCAGGTCCACAACCTCACGGTGCAGAACACGGGAATCGGGCACACCAGCCAAACAGTAACAGTTGAGCAGTTCCACCAGCTGGTCGTACAGGATTCCTTGACAACTCACAGCTCCCCCAACTTCGCCCTGATGGAGGTAACAGGAACTGCCGCAGGGACCGTGGAAGCGGTAAGGGGTATGGCGTTCAATCCTGAGGGGTTTGAGTGGCGGCTCTTCGATGTATCGGGGGATGCGTGGACGGACTACACCGCGAATCTGGTCTACACAGCAGGTGGAACGGGTGCAGGTCAACTCACCGCTGTCACCGGCAGCGCCTCTGGGCTTCAGACCTATGCGATTGGCACTCTTGAAAGTATCACTGGAGATGCCTCAGGTGTGGTGCTTGAGAGCACTGTTGGTTACGGCATTGGGGTTCTTCCCGGGATTGAGGGATCTGCGGATGGCTTCACCGTAGAAAGTCTTGATCTCACGGGGACGGTGGATGGAGTCATGGAGCTTGTAAGTGCCAGTGCGGAGGGTAGAATATCTTGGGAGGGATGGCTCCCCGCAGAGGGGCCATTGGATCCTGTATGGACTCCGGAGGATGCAGCGTGAAGTTGAAGCCGGGTGTGCGCATCTTGGGGCTGCGGCCAGAGCTGATGGTGGCTGTGGTGGCAGCGGAGTCTATCTGGAGTAAGAAGGGGGTGGAGGCTGTCATCACAAGCGGGGTTGATGGCACACACTCCAAGGGATCCCTTCACTACAAGGGCTTGGCGTTGGACTTCCGTGTAAACACTCTCCCTGCGGGCACGTGGCAGGAGGTGCGGAATGAATTGGCGGATGCTCTTGGTGGGGATTTTGATGTTGTGCTGGAAAAGGATCACATCCACGTGGAGTTCGATCCAAAGGAGCCCATTGGTGCCTGAAGTGAAGAATCTTGATCCTAAGGGTCTTGCGCTATTAGGGTCCATCGCCGTGACGATTGGGAGCTTCATGGTCTTCCAAGATCAGATCTTCTCGTGGCTGGGCGGGAAGTTCGCCACCAAGGAGTTCGTAGTGACGAAGGTCAAGGAGTCGCAATGCGCCATTGTAGATGTCATTGCCACCACCCGCTACGCCGATAAGTACGAACGGCTGGACACCAATATATTGTACTTGCAGGACAAACTGGATACAGGAGTGAGCACAGAAGCAGATAGACGGCAGTTGAAACGGCTGGAATCGACCATGAGGACGTTCGAGAACCAGTGGCAACGGATCGCGGATAAGGCTGGGAAATGCAACCTGTCTGCGGATGACTTCAGTACGGAGTAGGAGGAAGTAGAGATGGCAATTATGATTGCAGGTAAGGCACTTCCGCTGTCAGTGGAGCGTCTGCTCCGCACGACTGGCGGTGCGTTGATGGGTGTAGCGGCGACGGATTTCATCCCCGGTTTGGTAGGGCTGATTCCCCCGCCCTACGGAGTTTTGGCGGGTCCCGTGATCAACTTCGTTTTCAAGGAGCTGCGCCTGAGGCACCCCAACAATAAGTTCCTGAAGCTGATCCCGCTCTAATGGACAGAGACACGGCGGTAGGGCTTGTCCGTAAGAGGTTGGGGAACCTCACTGGGAGCTTCCTCGACGCGGACATCATCACGGAGATGCAGCTCCAACAGGAAGTGCTGGAGCGGGGCCCCACATTGCCGTGGTTTCTGCTGTCGGAGCGTTCAGACGCTTATACGACTGTGGGGGAGGAGCGGATCGCGCTGCCAGTGGACTTCTTGCGGGAATATGAAGAGGGGGCCCTCTTCTATTTCAACGAATCCCTCGATGAGGATGAGCCGTGGAGGGCGTTGAAGAAGGATGATTGGGATGCTCTTAAGGCGGCCTATCAAACCCGCACTGGGTCCCCCGAGAAATACGCACTCACGGAAGAGTACATCCGCCTCTTCCCCACCCCCGACGCTGAGTACCTTCTGCGGATGATCTATTACAAGAGGGGGGTGGATCTCACAAGTGGGAATGTGACGGACAACATCTGGCTCCTCAACACCCCGGACCTGCTGATCTCCCTGACGGCCCAAGTAGTGGCGAACCTCTACTTGCAGAATGCCGCCCTCGGCCAGCGGCTAGATCTGGAGGTTCAACGGGCAAAGGACCGACTGCTGCGGGAAACCACTGCTCGGGAGATGGCCAACTACGAGCAGACTATGGGGGACTAAGCAATGGGACTGGAAGCCGCAACATACATCAGCCAACTGATCGCCACCAACCCGCTGGGATCAGATGACCGCTCCACCGCAGATGACCACATCCGCTTGGTGAAGGCCGTCCTGAAGAGCACCTTCCCCAACATCACCGGGGCGATGAATGCCACCCAAGCCGAACTCAACGTCCTTGCCGGGAGTGGAGTTACGGCTGCGGATGCCATCAAGCTTCATGCCGTAACGGCCTCCGCTACAGAACTCAACCTCTTGGTGGGGAAGTCCGGTACGGTGTGGACCTCCGCGAATGACGGAGTCGGGAGCACTCTGGATGCGGACCTCTTGGATGGCCAACAGGGCTCCTACTATACAAATGCCTCGAATTTGGTATCTGGGACTCTTCCCGGGAACCGCTTTAACGACACAAGTCATGGGGGAAGGGTAGGGGGTAACTTACATGCCCTAGTGGATACGGGGAGTGGGGCTGCGGGCTTCATTTCAGCTGCCAGCCAAAGCAAGCTGGATGGCATAGCTGCGGGAGCCCAAGTCAATCCCACCGCCTCCCAGATCCTCTCGGCGCTTTTGGGGGTGGACGGCTCCGGGAGCCTGTTGGATGCGGACACTGTAGATGGCCTTCAAGCCACCGCACTCCTTGCCCGCTCCAATCACACCGGCACTCAATCCGTTTCGACGATTACGGGTCTGGGGGCCCTTGCGGTCCTCAACACTGTGAACAACTCCCAGTGGAGTGGGACGGATCTTGCTGTGGCAAATGGAGGTACGGGGGCTTCGGATGCCGCCACGGCTCGCACGAATCTGGGCCTTGGAACCATCTCCACTCAGAACTCCAATAGCGTGGTGATCACAGGTGGCAATATTAGTGGCATCACGGATATTGCGGTGGCGGATGGTGGAACGGGCGGATCCTCGGTGCAAGCGGCTCGCCAGAACTTGGGAGTGCCTGCCTACCAGATCTACACGGGCACCACGTCCAGCATCCCAGACGGTTCTCAGGGAATTGTGCAGATCAATCTGGGGTCATCCTCCCTAAACCCCTTTATCATCATGCAATATGCGCAGAGCACCGCGGGTTCTTCTGTTCATTGGGGACTTGCGTGGGTGGCTGTATATCGTGTGAGTTCCTCGTCCTTCTACATCCAACAGAGTTATACCAATGATGGGTCGGGTGCCACGGCAAACTTCGCGGGGACAGCCCCCACGGGTAACGGTTATCTATCGGTCACCTTCCTCAACGAAACGGGCGCAGCTCTTGCGATCAGCTACCGGATCATGGTGCTACTGGATAGTGCGACCGCCTGATGATGCTGCGGATTGAAAATGTGGGTCTCCGAGGAATCAACTCCGATACCTCCCCCGATCTCCTGCCCCCGGAGGCATGGACCTCCGGGCAGAATGTCCGGTTTGTCAATGACCGGGTAGAGAAGATCGACGGGCACGTAGGCGTGCTGGGGACCCCCTCTGTTCCTCCGCATTGGCTGCTACCGTGGCCCTCCCTTGGAGGGTACTATTGGATTTATCCCTCCACCACCACGATTTATCGGGTGACGAATACCGGCACGACTCATACGAATGTCACCCGCCTCAGTGGAAACTACGCTGCGGGAAGTCGGCCCATCTGGAGTGGGGGCATACTGGGGGGCATCCCCATCCTCAACAATAATGGTGGGGCGGATCCTCCCCAGCAGTGGGACTCCACAGCCAATCGTTTCAAGGATCTGGACAACTGGCCTGCCAGCACCTATTGCCGCATATTGCGGGTCTACCGGGAATTTCTGGTGGCCCTCGATGTCACGACCTCCGGCATCCGGGATCCCTACCGGGTCAAGTGGAGTCATCCCGCGGACCCCAACACTGTACCGGTTTCATGGGATGAGAACGACGACACCAAAAACGCCGGAAGTGTATCGCTCGCATCCACAAGTGGTGGGGTGTTGGATTGCCTGCCTTTGGGAGACACCAACATCATCTACAAAGAGGATGCCATCTGGGGGATGCAGTTCATTGGGGGGAGCTTCATCTTCCGGTTCTACGAGATCCTCCTCTCACAAGGGATTCTAGCCCCGCGGTGTGTGAAGGAGTTCTTCCGCAGGCACTTCGTGGTGGGGAGTAATGACATTGTGCTCTTTGATGGGCAAAGGGCTGAGAGCATCATCTCCGGACGACTGCGCCGGTGGTTCTTCAACCGCAGTCTCTCGGGGGCCAACAAGCTCTACACATTTGTGCTGCCGAACTTCCCGCGTCGGGAGATGTGGGTCTGTTTCGTGGAGGAGGGATCCACCTACGTCAACAAGGCCCTTGTGTGGAACTGGGAGGACAATGTCTGGGGCATCCGGGATCTCCCAGACGTGACCCACATCGGATACGGTTCCGCCATCACTGAAGGGTCTTTGAGCTTTGATGGATCGGTGGGTACAACCTTCAACAATGACTTGGGGGCCTACGGGCAATCAGATCTTAATCCCACGGAGTTCAAGCTGCTGTTTGCCTCAGCCCTGAATAACAAGTTTTATCAAGGGGATCTTACTTATAACTTTGACGGAGCGGGGTACACCACTTATGTCGAACGTCTTGGTCTTACCGTTGCGGGACAGGATGCCGGGGGAAATCCCCGCAGTGACAGCACCACCATCAAGCTCCTTAGGGGTGTCTACCCTCGTATCACGGCCGACCCGGGTGTCACAGTTGACGTGTATGTCGGCGCTCAATCCCGGCTTGATGAACCGATGGCTTGGCAGGGGCCGTACACCTTCAATCCCCAGACGGACACCAAGGTGAATTGCCTCGTCAATGGCAAGTATCTGGGGATCCGGTTTGCCTCCGCCTCCTCAGGCGCTTGGGCCCTGAGCGGTTATACCTTGGATATTGAACCTGTGGGGTACACCTGATGGCCAAGGGCTACATCCCCACACTGGTCCCCGGAGCCTATGACCCGGTATGGCTTCAAGAGGAATTGCAGCAGATCGCGGGATTCCTCCTTTATATGGAGCTGGATCGGGTGAATTTGGTACCATTGGCCGTAGAGCCCCTCCGCAAAAGAGAGGGGGACGTCGCAAACGCAGACGGCACGAACTGGAACCCCGGCAGCGGAGCCGGACTTTACCAGTATCTGTCAGGGAGCTGGGTGAAGCTATGAGTCTCGGGGACATTGTGAAATCTGTGGCGGCACCGGTGGCCTCCGCCCTTACGGGGCCCGCAGGAGGGGCCATCATCGGTGGGCTTTTGGGGGCCGCTGGAAGCGGAGGCTCCTCGGGATCCACCCAGCAGATGAACTCCACCACCACGGGCAGCAGGGATACCAACACCACGGGATCCACCAGCTCCGCGGCGAACTCCACTGCCAATACGAACACCAACACTACGGGGACATCCAACACCACCGGAACCATAATCGGTAGCCAGACGGGTACGGGGACCACAGCCTCTGTGGGGCAGACCGCTGGAACCACCACAACTCAGCTTGCCCAGCAGCAGCAGATTGGCCAGCTCCTCCAGATGCTTAACGGCATCTCGGGGATTGATCCCTCAAGTCTTGTGCCGGGGCTGAACACCACTCAGCTTCAGGGGCAGCAGAGCATCATCAATGCGGCGAATGCAGGGACGGGGGAAGCGGCCAACAACTCCCTCTTGACCCTCCTGAACCCCAATTTGCTGAACGCCGCCACGAATCCCAATTTGCAGGGGGCGATGGATGCTGCTACCACCACGGTGTTCAACCAGCTCCAGAAGAATGTGCTGCCTGAATTGACCAACGGGGCGGTGGCTGCGGGGCAGGTCGGCGGGAGCCGTCAAGGTGTGCTGGAGAACCGTGCGGTGCAGGATGCCACGGCAGAAGCCCTTCGACAGACCCTTGGATTGGCGAATCAGAACTACCAGACGGGACTGGGCACCATGCTCTCCGCCATCACGGCGGCCCCTGCCGCTCTTCAGACCAATCTGGCGGGGGGTCAGGCGATTCTGGATGTGGGCAATCAGCTTCAGGGCCAACAGGCCGCGGAGGCCGCCGCCCCCATCACTTTGGCGCAGGCCTTCCAGCAGCTGCTCAACGGGAATTACGGTCAGACGGTTACCACACAAGGGACTCAGCAGCAGGTGGGCACCACCGCCCAGCAGCAGGCGTCCACCCAACAGAGCGCCCAGCAGACATCCCAGCAGACGAACACTCAGCAGGCGTCTACGGCCAACACCACCCAACAACAGACATCCCAGCAGCAAACTTCGGAGGATTCCACGTCCACCACGAAGTCCACGCAGAAGGGCACCACTCAAGGGCCATCACTCCTTTCAGGGGCGATTGGTGGAGCGGTTACGGGGGCGGCGTTGCAGGCGGAACTCTTCCCCGGGAGCATGAAGACGGGCACCTCCGGGGACACAGGTTCCTCGGGGTCCTCCACACCGGGGAAGGTCTCTACCCCCAAACAGACCCAAGTGTAAGGAGTACGGGAGATGGACGAATCACTCTTCAGCAGGCTTGCCACGGAGCAGCCCCTAAGGGATGCGGCCTTCACCCTCGGCGGACTTCTGCTCCAGCCAAGAAGCGGGGGGCAGACGACCTCCGGGCAGATCGGGGATGCCCTCATCAAGTCTTTGGGGGTGATGCGCCAAGGCCAATCGGCGGAGAAAGCTGCGCAGGTCGAACAGCAGAAGCTCGGACTGGAGGAGCGGCGCACGGCCGCCACGGAGCAGCAGGCGGATACCTCCGCCAAATCTCAGGCGTCCACCGCCCAGTACAATCAGGGCATCCTGAAGAACATGGAGAACCAGCAGCAGGAGACCACCCGCCACAACCAAGCTGTGGAGCAGGATGCCGCGCAGCGACGTCAGCACGAACAGAGGGTTCTGTCTCTTGATGAGAGGAAGCTGAAGTCTGAGCAGACTGTGCAGTCCATGAAGGTGATGGAGGAATGGGAGAAGAACGACCGGGCAATGCTGGATGCCGGGATGTTGACTCCACAGGAGTTTCAGGAGCGGTGGAATGACACCGCCTACCGGGTCCGCTTGGACGCCTTAAATTCCCTCTTCGATACGGGGCAGGCAAAGTACGTCCGCCCGGGAACCGGAATCGACACCACCAAGCGGCAGCCCCCTGCTTCAGGAGATGAGGCCTTCGCGGAGATCCTGTCGATGGATCCCACCATCACGCCGGGATCCCCCAAGTACAAAGAGGTCGAGCGCACCGTGCGCGGGAAGTACCCGGGATGGCAGCCCAAAGCGGGAGATGACCTTCAAAGGTCGATGATAGCAGCCCAACAAGCGCAGAAGAGCCGTGAAGCCGCGGTGCGGGCTCAGACGGATTGGGAGCAGAGGGCGAATGCCTTCACGACCTCCATGCGGGCACTGGCCACGGAGCAGGATGTCTTCCGCGCTGCGCAAGAGCTGACGAAGATGGAGGAAGAGGGCCTGAAGATGAACCTACGGGGAAACCACGCCTTCGAATCCCGCATCCTCAATATGAAGGGGATGCTTCAGGACAAGCTGCTGATGTTGAGGAGTAAGGGCCCCCAAGAACCGGGGATCACGCGCCGCCCAGAAGACATGAAATAACATGGCCCAAAACATACACGGTATCCCGGATCCCTACGGCTGGTTTGACCCACCGGGGGATCAGCCTCCCAAGTCTCGCCTCGTCGATCAGTTGGAGAATCCCCTCGACCGCACAATCCCCGGATACGCAGAGCAGACCCCCACTGACTCCCAAGATGGGGAGTTCGTTAAGGGGGTGAAGCGAGGAGTTGAACACACCAAGGCCCTCGTCCAAGGTGCCGGAGCGGCAATCGGGGATCTCGTCGGGGCGGAGGAGTTCACCCAGAACCGCATCCAGCAGTACCAGCAATACATGCAGGAGGCGGAGCAATATCCTGCGGCTGTGGGATCGTGGGAGGAGGTAGACTCCCCCGGCAAGTTCTTCTCATGGCTAAGTGGGGCCCTCGGTGAACAAGTCCCCATCATCGCCTCCACAGTAGCATCGGGTGGGGCGGGTGGGCTGCTGACGAAGTTGGGGGCCTCTGGCCTTTCGAAGATGGGCATCGCCCAACTGTCTGAAAAGGCCGCGCAGTGGGGGATGCTCGGCGGAGGATTCCTCGGGGCCTCAACCCTTGAGACGGGGGCAACCCTCGGAGAACAGGCGGACAACAACCTGCCCCTAAGAGGTGGGGTTGCTTTGGTGGGTGGCGCTCTGAAGGGCTCAATGGAAGCCCTCCTGCCGATGGCCGCCATGCGGTATTTTGGCTTCGCAGCCCCTGAGGCCATGAAATTTGTGGATTCCCTGAAGAGCAGCCTCTCCACCCTTCCATGGTATGGCCGTGCCGCGGCCCTCGGAGGCACAGCTGCGGGGGTTGAGGCCTCCACGGAGACCCTCCAAGAAGCCGTGGACATTGGGATCCGTAACTATCTGGACGAGAACTACGACTCCACAGGAGAAGAAACACGCAGCCGGTTGCTGAATTCCGCGGTGACGGGTGCTTTTGTCGGGGGACTGGTGGGCGGACTGGGGGGCTTGGTGCCCCATCCCAATCCCACAGCCCAGCCAGAGGCTGGTACCCCTCAAGGTGAACAGCCCCTACAGCCCTCGCAGCCTACCCCGCCTACGGCGGGGGCTCCTCAAGCACCTGCTCCAGAGACCCCTTCGACTCCTGAAGGGGTTGTGGCTCCTGAGGCTCCTGAGGCTCCGGTGGTGGCACCCCCTCCTGCGGGGCAAGAGCCCGTTGCACCTGAGGTGTCCCCCCTTAAGGAGGCCATCCGCCAGCAGTATGCGAGTGAGGCCTCCGGACCCTATGTGAACATCTACTCGGATGAGGCCCTCATCCAGAGGGAGAAGACTCTTGGATTGCCGCTGCCGGGGGAAGGGCGCAGGGGTACCCGGATGGAGTTCCTGACGGATGCCACCGAGAATCCCATCCTCTTCTCTGAGCGGGTTCAGGATAAGCTGACGCTGGATGAGCAGAAGATGGATGCCACCGCACAGTGGACCCCGCAACCCGCCGCAAAGCTTCAGGGGGATGAGGTGTTCATGCAGCTGGCGGAACTCCACCAGAAGCTCTTCAACGCGCAGGAGTCCTACACGGCGAAGACCGGCGAGCTGAAGGCTGCGGTCGCCAAGAAGCTGGATGCCCTCGAAGCCCGGATGGATGAGCGGGCTTCAGAGCTTCAAGTAGAGGCTCCCTATTATGGCAGGCCTTCTGCTAAGGCGGAGGGCCTCTCCAACCTTAAGAAGCTGACGGTTCCCGAGAGGAGGGCCCTTGCTAAATTGCAGGAGATGGACAAAGCCCAAGGACTCACACCCGTTCAGTATGCGCGACTTGAAAAGCTGCTGGCCAAAGCTGAGGGGGAGAAAGCGGCCGAGAGAATTTCGGGTGCCGAGGCGACTCAAGCTGCACTGAAAGAGATGCGCCAAGAGGTCTCCAAGGAGATCAACCTCTCGCGCACACGTGGGAAGGGGAAGAATGCCCGTCTGGAACTCGCCAATCTCATGAAGAGCGGGCCCCTCTATGCGGCCAACAAGCAGTTCCGCGAGGGGAAGGGCATCTCCACTGAGGACTTCTTCGATGCCATTAAGAATATCCGGGTGGCGAATGAGGGGCGGATTAAGTTCCTCAATCACCCCGGAGAACTCCCCACTCCCCGCCTGCGGGTAGAGGCGATCCGTCACGGCAACGAAGGCTTCAATGTGCAGGGGGTCTACGACCCCAACACCGATACCACGTTCTTCTTCACGGGGAGGATCCCCTCCAAGGAGCGGGCGGCCTCCCTCTACCTCCACGAGGTGATGACCCACCATGGACTGCGGCAGCTCCCCGAAGGTGTCCGCAATGAAATCCTCGGAACTATATTGAGGGATCGCAAGGCTGATATCGAGGCCCTGAGGGGTATGAGAGCGGTGAGCCCGGATGCCGTGACGGATCTCGCCTTGGCGGAAGAACTGATTGCGGAGATGGCGGAGAAGAATGACTTCAATCTTCCGGTGTGGCGGAGGATCGTGGCGCTCATTCGGTCGTGGTTGCGGAAGTTGGGCTTCACGAAGATGTCGGACAATGACATCAGGTACATCCTTCAGGGACTCCAGAGGTACCTCCAGAGAGGTGGCCCTGTCGGAGCTGGAACGGTTAATCACCAGACTGTGCAGGACTTCCAGACCCTGTACTTCTCGTCATCTGAGAAGGCAAGGGCCCAACTGACGACCCGCCTTGTGCGCAAGCTGGAGATGCTGAAGAAGCCAGATGTGTCGCAAGGAGAGCTGCGGGATCTTATGAAGCGGACTGGGATGTCCAAGGATGAGACCACCGTGACCAATATGGCCATGACCAAGTTCAACGGCCAACCGCGGGTCATGGTGGCGGATCTCTCCGCGGCAATCCGTGAGTTGCTGGTACCCCTGCGGGTTCTCTCCGTGAATCCAGAGTCTGGGAAGGATTGGCTCTTCAAGTCTTATGGGCATTCAAGCCTCAATGGTTATCTGCGTCGGAGGAACAATGGTTCCTATGAGATCTCCCAGACGGAGCGTATAGAGGATACCAGCAAGGTGCTGGTGCTCGCCTTCCCTGATGGGTACATGCCCACAGTCCCCGAATTAAGAGCATCCCCCGATTATGCGGATTTCAAGGTTCCGAGCCCCCAGTTCCCGGGGGTCACCACCACAGACTGGAAGGCTGTGCAGAAAGCGCAGGAAGAAGTGCAGACGCACAACAACAAAGTCCGTGACATTGAAGGGGCCCTCAGATCCCTTAAGAATATGAACCACTTCTCCTTTCAGGAGTACATCGCGCATACGCGGGGCTACTCTCCTGAGCCGCATGTGTGGCGGATCACCGAGGTGCAGAGTGATGTGGCATCCGAGATGGAGCGGCCTGCCCTCACGCCTGAACAGGCCGCTGAACAGCTTGAAGGGCTGAGAAAGACTAAAGATGAGCTTGCACCCTTTTACCGTGTCAGTTCCGAGCTTAGGAAGATGCGGGATTATCCTGACCAGAACACCTACCAGAATTTTGTGGAGAAGCTTTTGCCGGTTCTTCCCCAGAGCATCCTTGACGATGCCCGGGTGCAGACTCGCATCCAGCAGTGGGCGGCCATCAGTGAGAAGCCCCATGTATCCGGCTTGGATATGGATGCCTCCAAGAAGGTTGAGAGAGCACTTGTTGAGGCATATGAGCCCTTAATTGCGCGGGAGAGGGAGATCTACAAGAGGATGGGGGTTGAGGGGGCCCGCAAGGCGCTGCCCTCAAGCTACCAGACGATGGCGAACTCCCTATATCGGGATGCCATTCTCTACTCCATTCGCCACGCTGCCCAGAACGGGTACTCCAAGGTGCAAATGCTGGATGGGGATCTCATCGGAGTTGTGGAGCACTGGTGGGACTCCGTAGAGGAGAAGCCTGCAGATATGCGGGTGGGCCGCCGAGAGGGTAACTCTCAAGGTACTGATGTTTCCTACATCTACAACCGCCATCAGAAGCTGCTTAATTGGTTCAAGGGTGAGTTCAACGCCAAGGAGATTGAGCCGGGGATCTGGGAAGCCCCGATCCCGCTGGACATGGCCGATGGTCCCATGCTGTCGTTGGCTGGAGGTGCATATAGTCCGGCAGCCGAGCAGGCACGGAGAGCCGGAGCCACTCAGCAGCTGGTGGATGACATCCAGACCCTGTCGAGTTTCCGCAAGACGGAGTTCTTCACGTGGACCCTCACCCTTGCGCAGATGGCCAAGAAGTTCAAGCTGGGATTCCTCCAGGCGTATGTGGATCGGGTGACCCAGTGGTCCGCCACCAAGATGCAGCGGATCACCGCGGCGGATCAGCTGATTGGAGAGTGGCGTAAGCTCGGCAAGCAGCAGAGCGACAAGCTGACTCGCGCCCTCTTCGACATCACCACGGAGAGTGAGGAGAAGGAGAGGCCCCTCTCTCAAAGGGAGAAGGAGGAGATCATCAACCGCCACGGGCTCAACGCGGAGGCCCGGGTGCTGTATGCCAAGGTGACGGCCTCCCTGAAAGAGGTCCGGCAGGCGATGGAGGCTGGCCTTAAGTACACCACCGCACGGGAGGTCTTCGGAACGGAGCTGGAGGCCCGCAGGTTTGTGCAGTCGTGGGATGCCCTCACGGACACCGAGGACCGCAGCCTGTTGATGGCAAACGTACAGCTGGATGACATCGCCCCGGAGATCCTTCAGCAGACCAAGGATCGGCTGGCCTCCCGGATGTACGAGATTGAGAGCGACTTCAAGAAGCTTGATGACCGAGACTACTTCCCCTACAAGCGGTTCGGCCGTTACACCATCACGGTGAAGGCTGAGCACACCGGGCAGGAGTTTGATGGCAAGACGTATGCGAAGGGGGAAGTGGTCGGCTGGTACTCCTTCGACACCAAGAAGGCGCAGGAGGATTTCTACAAGTCCCCAGATGTTGGCAAGTACCGCTTAAGGGGCTTCATCACCTCGATGGGCCTTATGAAGGACTCGGAGTTCTCGTTCGTGGGTATGCCGCCCTCCTTCATCGAATCCCTTGCGCATGAACTCCACCTGACGGATGCTCAGCGCCGGGACATCAAGCCCATCATGCTGAAGCTGACGAAGGGTGGGAAGGCGTTCCTCTCCCATATGCTGAAGAGAAGGGGTGTGGCGGGTTTCTCCTTGGATGGCCAGCGGGTCTTCGCCTCCTACATGCAGAGTGCCGCCAACCACATCGCCCGTGCAGAGCATTACTGGGATCTCCGCAAGGGCTTGGAAAAGGCGTTCAAGCAGACGGAACATGCCTTCGCCATTGCGGGGGGTGACACAAGGGGTCTGGATGTCCTGAGGAGTGCGCTGCTGGGAGCGGAGAAGAAGGGCTTCTTGGGGGATACCCAAGGACATCTCCACTACATCATGAATCCGGGGAATGAGCTGGCCCTTCTGCGCTCGTTTGGATTTGTGTGGTATCTGGGCTTCAATGTGAAGAGCGCCCTCGTCAACCTCACTCAGGTGCCCTTTGTCGCCTTCCCCTATCTGGGCCAGCGGTATGGGCAAGGGAAGGCCTTTAATGCGCTGATGAAGGCGATGCCCCTCGCGACACGGGCCTTCTCCTCGGATGGGCGGGCGGGCCGCCCACTCCCAGAGCACCTCGACCGGCTGCTGGCCAGAGGCATCCGGGAGGGATTCATTGATGAGGCCATGGCCTTGGAGCTGGCCGGAGTAGCAGACGGCCCCTTATTGAGCCGCACAATCCCCACGGATAAGCTCAACCGCTATGCCTCCCAGTTCTCCTACTATGCAGCTCTGCCCTTCCGGTTCTCAGAGAAGCTTGCCCGCCGGACAGTGTTTATCGCCGCGGTGGAGCTGGCCAAGCAAAAGGGCCTCAATGAGGAGGAGCAGTATGTTGCAGGGCGGGAGGCCGTCCGAAGCACCCTGTTTGAATTTGCTAAGTGGAATCGCCCACGGTTTATGCAGGGTAAGAAGTCCGTGTTCTTCCTCTTTTGGACCTACCTCCAGCACATGAGCTTCATTCTGGCGGGGGGCGAGGGCCGCAAGACCGCCATGCAAATCTGGGCTATCCTCCTCATTGCCGGGGGCTTGGAGGGTCTGCCCTTTGCGGAGAACATGCTGGACTTCTTGGACTTCGGCTCCACCAAAGTGAAGAAGCTCCTCGGGATGGAGGATCCTTACACGGATACCCGGGTGAAGCTGCGGGAACTCGCCCAGATCTTCACCGACAACCCGGACATCTTCATGCACGGGCTCGCCCGTTACTACGGCTTGGGCCCCCTACACATTCTGGATGCCTTTGGTGCGCCAGTCCCCAATATTGATGTCTCGGGAAGTGTCTCTCTGGGGCGGATTGTCCCCGGTACGGACGCCCTTACCTCTGGGGGTACCAACACCTTTGAGCGAATTGGGCAGGTGGGAGCCGCCTTGGGGGGTCCCGTGGTGGCAATCCCCGTGAACCTGATGCGCACGATGGACGACAACAACCCGGATTCGTGGAAGGCGTGGGAGCGGACGATGCCCTCTTTCCTCAAAGCAGCCTCCCGCTCCCTGAGATTCAGTGAGAGGGGTAAAGAGGAATTCGCCGGAGGGGGAACTGTCATTCCCTTTGATCCTCACGATACGGAGCACCAAATGGAAATCATTGGCCAGTTCTTCGGCTTCACTCCCACGAGGCTCAACCAGCGATATGAGGAGCGGGCACATCAACAGGACCTGCGGGAGTTCTGGCTCTCCCGCAGGACGAAGCTCCTCCAGAACTGGAACTATGTGGCCCGCATCAACGACCGGGAGGGGATGGCCGACGTGCGGGAAGCCATCCGCACCTTCAACAAGGGAGCCCCCGACAGCAAGCTCCGTATCACCGGGGACACCCTTAAGCGGAGCCGGGAGGAGAGCAAGCGCCGTGCAACGAGCCGTGAGACCGGTGTCCCGATTGAGAAGGGGCTGCGTCATAGCTTCGAAGAGGTCTCCAAGGCATTCCCTGAGGTGGAAACTCCGCGGAGGTGAAACGGCGGTCCGGGGTAGACATGGGGGATTCCCCCCTTCGCCCGGACATGCAGCTCCTGAGCCTCCACGGCGGATTGCAGGATGGTTTCGAAGTCCCGCTTCGACATCCGGTATCCCAAGAACATCTCCCTGAACAGCTGACTGGTGGGGAGTCCCCCGCTGCTCATTACCCTTGAAATCAGTGGGTAGGACTGAGCCATGGGGCCATGGGAGGGCCCCAGTCTGAGCTTGGCGAAGGCCTTGGGCATATCCTTTTCCAGATTCCCGATGACCCTGACGGCCTCTTTGAAATCCGCCAACTCAATGATGCGGTTGGAGGAGCGGGCGGCGGAGAGGATCATCGCCAACTTAATGACATGCCCGGGTTTGCGGGCCAGAAACCCTGTCAGCTGGAGGAAGGCGGATTTGTCCCGCATCTCCTTCTTGTGGAGGGGGTACCACTCCTTGTCATACCATTCCCCCGCTTCGGGGGTGTAGTGGAATTCCCCCCGAAGAGCTGAAGACATCTCTTGAAGATCCTCCACCAGCTGGAGTTCAAGGTCCTTCTTTTTCACCCCATCCGCATAGAGGGACGGCAATCCCCTTATATGCTGATCCTCCTCCGCATAGACGAATATGCAGCGGCTAATGAAGCCCCCGCCGAGGACTGTTTCGTTGAAGTTCCCGGCGATCCAATCGGGGGTAGTGGCGGTGATGAGGTTGATCCACGGGTTCTCCACGGAGTTGCTCTTCTGGACACGGGTGGCCTTGGTCCACGCACGCTTGTGTCCATCCCACAGATCCACCATCACATCAATCATCTGCCCCTCTTTCATATTCAGCATCGTACCGAGTTCACTGACGCTCAGCTGCACACAGCTCATGGGGAGGTAGGAGCCATCAGGTTGCGCCATGTCGTAGCGGCAGTTCTCCATCACGTCGATGAGGGCCTGCCATGAGAAGTTGTCGGGGCCAAAATGGACGCCCTCCACCTGACGGAGGAGGGCCATCCCCTGAGAGATCGCGGAGGACTTCAGTACACCGGGGGGTCCACACAACACGATGTAGAAGTTGGGCGTGAGTTCAAACACCAGTTCATCCAGCCACACCTGCCTTCTCAGCACCCCAGCAATGGCGCTTACCGCGGTCCAGTAGTGGTAGCTGCGGGCGGCGGCTGAAGCTTCAGTGTATTGCAGGTAGGATTCAATCCAGTTCTTCAGTTTACGGGCCATGTCCACGCCTCCGCCTCACCCCAAGATGTTGTCGAGATCTTTGCCATTACAGGAATCGTCAACGGATCGGGGTATGGGACGGTGGTGTGGAGTAGGTGTTGAAGGGTCTTCATCACAATCTTGTTCCCCACCAGAGCTTGGGGGATCTGGAAGACCAAGGAATCGTGAACCTGAAGCAGGAGTTCCGCTGGTGGGAATTCCCTGAAGACTTGGGTCATCCCCCGGTCGATGGAGATTGCCACCGTGGACTGAGGAATCCACGCCAAGGCTTCCGGGAGCAGCTGGTCGATACGATCGAAGAAATACCTGCGGTAGCCGAAGGCATTCGTTACGCACCTCTTCTCCTCCAGCTCCCTCTGAATCCGCTGGTGCCACTCCGCAATTTTGGGGTGAGCGGAGAACCACCTGCGCTGAAAATCCTCAGCCTCCTTTACGGTTATCCCCAAGGAGGCGGCAAGGGTTCGGGGCTTGCCGCCATAATTGCTGAGGTGGACTCCCATCTTGGCCTTCTTGTAGTTCTTGTCCTTGTCCCCTGTACAGCTGCCGAAGATCAGCTTGCAGTTCTCTACATGGATGTTGGCTCCCGAGCGGAAGAGGGATTTGAGTTCCTCATCCTCGGCCTCCCATGCAACCACTTGGGCATCCGCCCCCTTAAGATCACAGTCAAAGAGAACGAAGCCCTCATCAGGGGTGAAGAGATACCGGAGTTCCGGAGGCACATTCTGGAGATTGGTCCCTGTTCCGAAGGCACTCTCAGAGGAGGAGAACCTGAAGGTCTCCGTCCCGCAGATATTGAAGGAGCACCGGATGCGGCCATCCGGATCCAGAGTGGCATTGAGGAAGGTGGAAAGCATCACCCCATCAGACCGATAAGACTCGATCCTGTCACAGACGGGCTTCAGGAGGGGCTCCACCTTGGCGAACTTCCTCAGGGCTTCGGTGTTGCAGGAGAGCTTGCCGGTCTTGCGGTTGATCTGCCGGGGCATTCGGAAGTCCTCGTAGAAGAGGGCCTTCATCTGGGGGGTGCTCCGTGGATTGAGGGGGTGACCCAGTGCGGTTTCGATGTAGGTCATGGCTTCAGACATCTTACCCTCAAGGGCCTTCTGCGCAAGGGGCAGACCCTTGAGGTCGATGCGGACTCCCCTCAACATCATGGATAGGACAGGGGGTATGAGGGCCATCTGATGATCGAATACTCCCAGAAGTCCTACCTGTTCGAGGGACTCATGGATCTCGGGGTAGAGCTGCCACGTGTGTATGCAGTCCTTGCAGTTGTAGATCCACTTGTCTGCCTCCCACACACTATGGCGCTCGTCCTTCCAATAGCAGTAGGACTGCAAGTAGAGGGAGGCCAAGAAGTCCAAGCTCTTCTGGGATCCCGGCAAAAGGGTGTGGGAGGCGATCATCGTGTCAAAGGAGATCTTGGGCATGAAGCCCCAGAGCTTCACCATATACTGCATGTCGTAGACGTAGTTCTGCCCAATGATGAAGTGGGGAGACCTTTCCCCTAAAATCTCCCTCAAGAGCCTGAGGATTTCGAACTCCTCCTCCTCAGACCAATAAGAGCTGGTGCCTTGGATGAAGGGGATACAGAAGGCTTCAGTGGCGGACCACGCAATGCCGATGCAGGTGATGAAGGCGTTTCCCATGGTTTCGATGTCCACCGCCAGAGTGCGGGGTGGGTTCCCGGAAGCCAAGCCCCGGAGGAACTGGAGGGTCTCCCGGTAGGAGGGCATCACAGTGAAGTGGGTGGTGGGCCGATAGATCTCCTTGTCGTGGGACTCCCGCTCAGCTCTTTGGAGATCCGCGACAGCTATGGGCCTCCACTCCCAATTGCGGAGGATCGCCGCAGGGTGATATACGGGAACAACCTTGACGCCCTGAAGTCCTTCCATGACGGACCCACGCCACCGCGTAATACCACTTTCTCCGGTGAGCGCCCAGAGCGGTATGTTCCCGAGGGCAATGATGAGATTAGGCTGCGTGTTCTGGATTTCTTTATGAAGTCCCTGAAGACCACTCTGAATTTCCCATTTCGGATAACGGCCATGGATCTCCTCAAGACCCAACGCCTTGGCTTCTTTCTTGCCATAGAAGAACCTCTCGATGTCATTACGTTCCGGGCGGTAGGGGCAGACGTTCGTGATGCGGCACTGGGATCTGTCAATCCCAGCCTCCGCCAACATCCGTGTGAGTTCCTGCCCACTGAGTCCTACGAAGGGCTCCCCCTTCAGTTCTTCGTCAGCTCCGGGGGCTTCCCCGACGATCAGAATCCTTGCTGGTTGGGGTCCCACTGAGGGTACCTTCTTCTGTGTGCTGGTCACCGCTTCCCTCCGGCTTGTGGTAGTTGAAGTTATTGGTCTTTCCGGGTCGCATGACGGACATCTCCTTAAGGCGTTCGTTGCGCTTCATGCACTCTTTCTGGAGGAAGCTCCACGCCTCCACGCGGTTCTTAGCCTTGAAGTTCCTCCGTACATCTTGGGTTTCATCTGAGCCATCGGTAAGGGTTGCGTACCACCACCCGGGCTTGTCGGGATCCATCTGGAGGTCCTTGACCTGCCACTGGATCTTACGGGATGGGATTGCATATGAGAGCTTGGTCATCAGAACTTCTCCCTTGGGAGCTTCTGGGCTTGGCGGATCTCGTACCTCTCGAAGGTTTCCCGGGCATTCAGAATCTCGATGGAGCCGTCATGATGCACGATGATGAAGTCTCCTTGGCGGGCCATCCGCTCCTCATGCCTTATGGGGTCGTGGATGTAGGCCCCCTCAGGATCCCAGATCTGGTAGGCGGCCATGGATCCCCCGCGGGGCTGAAGAACAACTTGAATTGCGTTGGTGGTGAACTGGTCCGGAGTGATAGGTACTGTGAGTTTCACTGCTGTTTCTCCTCAGAAAAAGAGGGGCCCGAAGGCCCCTAAGGGAGGGACTGCCAATTAAAGTGCCGATACGGCCTTGACCTCCGGGTACAGGATCGTGGGATCCTCGGAGTTCGGACGGTGGCGGACACGTACGTTGGCCGTTCCACCGACGAGGTCCATGAAGCTCCACGCCTTGCCAGAGGTGTTCTGGCCAAGGGCCTCACGCAGCTTCCCGAGGGCGATGTTCTTGCCCTTCGAGAAGTCCAGATCTCCCCGGTCGTTCAGGTCGAGGAAGATCGTCTGGCGGACGGTCGAGGAGGGGCGACCCACCGTGTCTTCGAGTTCGGGGTGGTCAATCCTCCACGGGATGTCCACCATGGTGGAACCCTTGGGGGTGGTGCGGAAGTTGTCGGCCTTGATCTCCTGCACGACTCCCACGTATTCCCCTTCGGGTATCGGGGTGCTGCGCGTGTCGAGGGATTCGCTGTAGCGGCCGGAGAGAACGCTTTCGGGGTTGAAGGACATTGCTGTGGTTCCTCTTAAGAGTTAAGGGTTAAGTGCTTACCCGGACGAGGTCCGGGGGTAGTACGATGGAGGACGAATAGATTCCTCCTTTCTTCATCCAGCTCTCAATGAGCCGTTCAAAGCCGGGTTCAAGGCCATCCGCAATCGGAAGGTTTCGGGCCTTCAGATCCACATTGAGTGCCGCAGTTGACCAAGAGAATTTAGTACCGTCTCGACCCGTGAGGATCACGTCCGAGAAATATCTGGGAATCACCGGTGCGAGTTTGCGCCCCAAGGTGCTGACAGTCAAGTTCGATCTTCCAGTCACCTCATCCGTCTCACGTTCGATGTGCGCCGTAAGAACGAACCAACACTTCGTGTCTGTGCAAAGCTTGTTGATAAGCCGTTCGAGGTTCTGCTGGGCAATACCCCAATCCGACATGGAGCGAGCGGGTTTGGAGCCCACCACAAGATCCATGGCCATGATGTTAAGGCCGCTCAAGCTGTCAATCACGATTGCCCGCTCGGGCCCCCACGTGGAGACATCTCCGAAGGGCTTGCCGCATCGCTGGCAGGTGAAGTTCCCGAGTGTGTTGATGACCTCGATGAACTGTCCATACTTCGACTTCTCAATCGCCGGGAGTTTGGCGAGGGCCTCAAAGCTTAGGGTGTTGATAGTCTTGGCGCTCTTAGCCATCGTGTCCCAATCCACTGAGGCCGGGGAAACGTAATGGTAATGGAGTCCTGCTTCACAGGGGATGTCCTCCACCACCTCCATGCCGGGTTCGGTAAAGAGGATGAAGGTCTCCACTCCCCTTGCGGGGAGGGAGCGCAGGCTGAAGGTCTTACCCGACCCGGTGGGCCCCATCAACAGGACGTTGGCTCCGGGAAGTGTGTGCTTCATGGTCATTAGCTATTTACCTCATTTCCAAAGATCACCGGGGGGTACGGATACCCAAGGTCTTCCGGCCGAAGTTTGTTGATAGCCTTACTCTCAAGGGCTTTGATGCGCATCTCAAGGGTCTCAAGCTTCATGCGAAGCTCCAAGACGGTGTTCATCATCGAGATCTCCTCCGAAATGGTGGTGTCCTCGGTGGCCAACTGGTAGATGTAGCAGCGGCCCCTCCACGTCTTGGTCTTGGGGTTCTTGTGGTTGGCGAGCGACTTACGGGTCAACTTACCCTCATCCACAAGATTCCGCATGATGTTAGAGATGCGGGCCACGGCACTCTTGTCGTCCCCAGAGGCCCACGTGTTGATATCCAGCATCTCCGGGATGGTCGAGTCACGGGGATAGGTTTTCAAGATCAAGTCCTGAATGTCGATGGACGTGAGCTTGCTCACAGGGGTAAAGAACCCGAGGATGATGTCCCGCGCAGAGCGGGTAGTGCGGTCAGACATCAGAAAGAACTTTTCAGCAGACATTTTGATTCTCCATTCATTAAGGGTTAAGGGGACTCCAGTGATGCTCAACGTAATTACCTTCAATCCATACTTCGGGGGTTTCCGTGGTGCATAAGAGATTGTAGGGGCACTGCCCGTAGGAGGTGCATGAGGAGCCGAAGTTCTGGTCCCACACACCTTCCTCCCAACAATCAATCATCCGCTGAACATCTCGGGAGAGCTGTTTGATCCACTGCTCTTCCAGCCATTCATGGCGGTACATGATGGCTTGTGCGTTGCCGTAAGACTTCTTGAGGATGCTGATTCCCCGGATGAGGGCTCCGTCTACAGGCCAGCCGAACTGGCGGGCAGCCCACATATAGCCGAGAATCTGACCTCTCAATTCCCATTGGCGGCTCCATGCAAAGCCCAACGAGGAGGTGGTCTTCTCATCTACCACGAAGAGTTGGCCGTTCATCTCCCCCAACATGTCGAACCTCCCCGCATACAGCACGGGATCCCCTGTTTGGGGGTGCAACACCCCGGGGATGGGGATGGCGAAGTTGAACTCAATGGCCCCCTTGTGCGGCTTCACAGAATCCGTGGAGAGGGGGAAGGCTTGGAAGTAGTGGTCAAAGGCCCCCAGCATTCCTTCACAGCTCTTCGGGGAGAGAGGGTCTGGCTGATAGTCACCATAGGCTTCAATGAGCGCCTTGGCTCCGCGGCCGATGGCCTCCTCCTCCGGCACACCTTCGGTGTAGTAGGCCTTGCGGGTGACTTCCATTCCCTTAGCGAATGCTCCCCCAGCGAGGAGGTGGACATTCGTGTCCGAGGGGGCGAGGTGCCGCATGTACTGCCACCAGAACTTCCGGGGACACGCATTGAAGGTGTCCCGAATCGAGGAGTCAATCACATTTGGGAAGTCAATCTTCATAGACTTTTCATCCTTTCAATTTGGGCTTTCATGCGCTTCTCCTGATCCATCTTCAGGGCGGGTCCCAGAGTGGAGGAGGGCTTGGGCTCCACATGGAGATTGCTGCCGTCCACCTTAAAGCGAATATGAGAGGCACAGTAAGCTGCACGGGGGTTGTGCCCCGGATTCCGGATCAGCACAGTGCGGAACACATAAAGCTCTGCGCGGAGATTCACGGCTTCAGTCTCACTCCCACACTCAATGGTTACCCGGCGCTTGTAGGCCCGCTCCATCAAGGTGAAGTAGTTCTTGGGATACCGCTCAATCTTCTTCTCTCTCGGCATCGGAGTCCGCCTCCTCTTTCTTACGCGACTTCTTGGCAGCTTTGGGCTTCATCAGGGCGGCTTCCCTTGCCACTCTCAGGGCCTTGAGGGCCTCCGAGAGTTCAGAGGCTGGGATGTCATCCCCTTGAAGGACACGCTGACGGAGATCGACAATCTTCTGCTGAGCTTCTACGAGTTCCGTGGTCATGACACCTCCACCCCACTGAATGTAAATGTGTCTCCGGGACGCATGGCAAAGGTATAAGACCCATAAGTGATACTGCCGTCGGAGTTGCAAATCTTGATGGTAAAGGACTCATTATCATAAGCCCTCGCTAACTCCACAGTGATCTCACGGGGGGCAGATCCGACTGTGGTGAGGGAACTCAGGGTTAGAGGTGGGATGCCACCCGGAGATATTTTGTATATACCTGCTGTCGTTGTGGGGCCAAAGATTATGCTAGTTGCTGGTAAGATGTAGTTCTTGGGCTCCTCGTGGGGGTCCTCAGATTCGGTGAGGACGGGGACGGAGGTGTCCATGGTGCAGTATGAGCAGGACTCCTTGCACCTTCCGGCGCAGTGGAGTTCCCATTGGGTAGGAAAATCCGTTACAGACATGTGGGTCTCCTATATGAGTCTGGGGTTGCGGAGCGAAAATTTTTCGAGTGAGCGCATATTAACTCGAAGTTTTCGGTTTGTCAAGCGTTTTCGTAAGTCGTTGATTTTCAAAAGTTTTCGATCCCTAAGTCGTCCGGTTGCGGTGCCATCCCCCTTCTGCGCCCTCAAAAATAGGGGCTCAAGGCCCCTAGTGTTGGGAGGTTGAGTCCTTGAGGGGTCCGCGCTTGCGGATCATGGACACCACCTTGACAAGGGCCTCCTCACTTTCCGGGTCTAAATCCTTCAAGAGGAGGGGATCAGCCTTGACGAGGTAAAGGTCTTCCGTGAAGGTCAGCAACTCCCCACAGTTGAGGCATACGCTTATATCTCCCATGCGGGGGGCCACTTCCTCACCCCCCACAGAGGAGCAGGCGTCCATCATATAGCCACATTAGGGGCACAGCATAGGCTTGAGGTCAGTGTGCTTCATAGGTCTCCTCGATAGGCTTGCGTTTACGGTTTGAGTGGGTACGGCTTCTCCTACAGTAGGGGCATGAGCCGTTGTTCCTACAGCCCCGGTCAACTCTCTTGGCCTTGTTAATCTGTCGCTTCTTCACTGGGCTTCTCCTCTGGAAGGTCTCTGTACAGCGTTCCACAGCCAGCCCGACAGCACCGATTGTCTGCTCCGGGCTCATATCCAGCATACCCCTCAGTCAAGGTCCACCACCCCTTGCTGTGTTTGCAACACACCTCACAGGGCTTGCTATGCATATCGTCATAGGCATACCACTTAAGGCCCCCACACTTTGGACAGGGTTGTGTAGTCATTCCTTTTCCTCCTCTGGATAGGTAATTATTGCGGGGTGATTCCTGAGTTTCTCCTTCTCCGCCCGCAGCTCGTCGATTATGGAGAGCAGATATATGCATGAATCCCTGTAATCCTCTATATAATCGACAATTGCAGAAAGACTTACCTCCTTCTCGTCGTTGCAGAGTTTGAGTATCTCCGCCAGCCGCTTCTCGGTTTCAGGGGTCATGTAAGTCATCTCCACGATTTTGGCTTGGTTAGAGCTTCCATGTGGGCTTTCTCAGAGAGCCAGAGAAACATGAAAGTCAATGTCGTAGTTGCGAACAGTGCCGCCCACCAATTTCCCAATCGCAACATTACTCCAATACACAACAACGGTATCAATAAACAAAGTAGTCTCATTCCTTCCCCTCCCCCGCGCTGATGGCGGCGTTTCTCTCTCGTTCATTCTCACGCTCATTACAAGTACGGCACTCCCATTCATCACCTTCTTCCGCTATGAACTCCATGCAAGAGCCAACCGCGCCGCATCTGGCGCACGTAACATCATAAGGTTCAAATGCATCCCTCCGGCACTTCTCCAATTCCGCCTCGACCTTCTGTAGGCGGTGGAGGTGGGCGATGGTGGCCTTGCGATAAAGAAATTCCTCATAGAGTGGCCCAAATGATTCGTGTTCATTTGGCTCATCACCATGGTAGTATTCTATGAGAAAATTCTGCATATCATGTTGATGATCTTGTATTAGCTCATCCACGCTGATCTCGTCTTGTGTGGTCATGGCTTTTCTTCTCCGTAGGCGGGTTTGACGCAGACATAGCGGCCTTGCAGGTTCTCCACCGCAAAGCCTCCCTTGTAATAGCAGTCCTCCATGGCAAGGCGGCGCTTCTCATCATGGGAAATGCTGTAGAGGATGCCGAAGAGTAGCACCACAAGGGCCCCTGTCCACAAGATTATAAGGGCCCATTTGCGCTGGTAGGGGGTTGGCATTACTGTATCCTCCAAATGTTGATGGCTGTGAAGAGTAGCATGGCCCATGCCAGCAAGATGCAGAAGTTCAGGGCGTTGTCCCATCGGTCAATACGGGATGCCCCAATAGCCGCTGCGATGCCGTGGCCCCTCCTTGCCTCTTGTGGGGTGGGGTATCTCCACTGCAAATACTGGTGCTTCTCTTCGGGGAAGAGCATTGTTTCAAAGTATAGGCCCTCTGGCCCCCCGAAACTGTGATCCATCCCAAGGGCCACTGTGGAGCAGGTGTCCCCCCATGGATACTGTATAAACCCCACACGGCGAGACTTTCCACGCTCAAACCATTTGACCCACACAAGAAGGTCGTTTGTGGGCCATGTCCTATCGGTGTCCGCATCCCATAAGAGATAGCGGGGTTTCTTGAAAGAAAGGGGGGACGGTGTCCCCCCACAGTAGCGGTTCATCAGGTGGGTCCTTGGAAGTAGTTCTTGAGGGCTCTGCCGCAGGCAATCTCCCTCCCAATGCGTCGGGAGGGCTGATCCTGACGAGCGCAGACAGCCGCTCCAGCAGAGACAGGAAGCCCCGTGGACTCTTCCACAATCACTGCGGTTGTGACCCATTGACTTCTTCCCCCGGTACGGTGATGCCTCCACTTGAGCTTCAGTCCGGCGGGCAGATTTTCAGCTTTGAATCGCATTGGCTTTCTCCTCATTGGCTTTCTCGTCTATGTGGGTTTTGAGGGCTTGGCATATATCCAGAAGCTCCTTGTTCTGGTTGTTGAGTTTCACGATCAGCTTGTTCTGGGCGGTCTCCAAGGTTGTCCCGTCATTGAGGAGCTTGGCCATCCTGTCCAACAGCTTGGCATCCTCTAGCCGCGTCCACACAAACCACGCGAACAGGGCGGGCCAATAGAAGGCAAACCATGTATTCCCCTGAAAATAGAGGATGATTATGCTGAAGAGGGCCAACCCCATAAGGGCATAATGGAGCCATTGGACACTCCTTACCCGGTCTGCGGTGAATAGAAGGCCACGCTTTCGCATATCCTCACGGATCTCCTCCTCCATGGCCAGCATTTCTTCATGGGTTCTCATCTCAGGGCTCCTTGATGATGATGGGATTGGTGTTCATGTGCCTTGCGGTTGTGTGGAAGTTCCGTAGGGCGTTCTCCCGATTGGTGTAGCGTTGAACGGATTGGGCTACCTTCCGGCCATTGGAGGCTTGGAGATGCCACGCCCAACGGCGTGGCCCCCTCTGGTTGACGGTTAGGTAGAGCGTAAAGGTTCTGTTTGCCTGTGACATCTCTTAGTCCTCCGGGTCTTCCCCTGTGGTACGGGCCTTGATGATCTGGGTGTTGGCTTGCTGTACATCATGGGCCTCAACGATGGCCCTGCGAAGCTCCCATGTGTTCACCCGCATGACCTCTGAGCCCAATCTGATCTCAAGCTCCTTGGAGTTGTCCTCCGTTACTGTGAAGGTCATCTTGATTGGGGTGGTGGCCCCCTCAATATTACGGGATGGGGTCAGCCCATCAATGCTTATGACGGCTTTCATTCTTGTCCTCCTGTTGGGGTTTGGTGGTCTTGGGTGTCCATCCTCCGGTGGACTTCTTGGGGTTGCGCCAATGCTCCTCGCAAAGTTTGTAGACCTCCTCCACAGAGCGGTCAGTCATGGCGAAGCCTCCATGGTCGTCGATCTTCCTGAAAGCCTTGTGAAGTTCGGGGCTCTTCTTGAGCATCGCGCCAATGAGGGCCCGGAAGAGCGGATTGTCATTGTCCCCCTGTACCTCTTCGAGCCGGTTGCCAGCCATCAGGCCAAAAGACAGAGCCGTGATGCTCTCCTCAGTATTGGAGCCATAGAGTTGCTTGAGGGCCTCTTCGATGCCATCCAGCACCTTGAAGTGGTCTTTGCTCTTCAGGGGGTCTTCAGCGGCCAAGGCCCTGAGCCTGTTGATGTAGGCTTTGACGTTGTTCTGAAAACTCTCCCACTCTTCGGGGTCATGATGAATGACCTGTACATAATCCATCAAGAGGCCACAGAGAATCGTCAGTATCCGGTCTCTGGAGAGGATTATGGATTTGGTCTGCATCCCCGCTTCACTCAGGGCCCCTGCCAAGAGCATGACGGCTTTCATTCTGGCATTGGTGACACACGCTTCCAGCTTGTAGGAGACCTTCTTCTGGATTTCCTCGCTGTTGGATCTCTCGGCCCCCATTGGGAGGAACTCCTTGAGGTTGATGAACTGATCCCGCAGCTTTGAGGGCATGAAGTCCTTGTTGGAGTCATCGTCGGTGTCGTTTGTCATGGATTCCTCCGGTTCGTGTGGAGTGGCCTTGTAGTTTGACCGCATGAAGAGATTGGCCGCAATCCCCACCACAGCACACATCAGGGTGAAGGCCACCAAGGTATGGATAAGGGCTGCCCCCAAGGTGTATCCCCTGTCCTCGTAGGTGAAGAGGTTGATGGCGAGGTTGACCAATCCAGAGACCAGCAGAGGCACATAGATGTACTGAAGCCTTTTGCTGGGGTTCATGGCTGGGAGGATTCTTCCGATCAGGTTGTCAAGTAGCAGGAACATCCGTCTTCTCCTCATGTGGGCATTTGGGTGCTTCGCAGGTTGACACCACAGTTGCAGCAAATTTGCTGTCATAGGTTAACCGTTGAAGGGTCTTTTTGAGGTGGGGGCATCCCTTACAGAGGATGCCCCACTCAAATATCTCTAAATGGCTCCTCGGCATATCATCAGCGCTCGTATTCCCCCTCTATCCCGAAGATGTTTAGGGGTGGGAGGGGGATCTTCTTGTCGATGACCTCAAGGAACTGATCCACACTGTAGGTCTGGTAGATGTTTGCTGTCATGCACTCATACCAGCAGTCCAAGGCGTTCTCATTGGATTCTCTATCCCCAATGCCCGTCACGCAGCCATCCGAGATCCAGTAACGTGGGCCGGGTTGTTGCGCCAGCCACTTGAGGGCAGGCCCGTCCACCACGTTCCCACTACCACCTCCCCCAATCTCGGAGTCTTGCACCCTTCGGCCATCGCGGGCAAGGATGATGAGCTTGCCATTCTCCCCACCGCCGTTGTAACGGGCAATGGTTGCCCGAGGGGCTTTATCCAGAAGTTTCCGGAGGATCTCTGCGCTGACAGCCATCGACCCGCTACAGTCCATCAAGATGCTGCATGGTGCAGGGTTCCGCTTGATGGTGGTGAAGATCTTCTGGTCCACAGGCAGACGGTGCATCGCCCTTGGCACAGCTCCCATCTCCGTGTGGCGTTTGCGGGTCAAGCGTTCCGCAATCACCTTGGGGGAGGAAAGCTGCGTCAAGGCCGGGGTGACAATCTTCATCTTGCCCCAACGAAGGCTGGAGTCTGGGGGCCGCTTGGAGGCATCCACCCGATTGGATGTTTTTTGGGGCTTTGCTGTCCCCTTGGGGCCTGTGGCCATGTCCCGTCCGGTCTTCTGGGACTTGTAATACTTGGTGAGATCCTCCGAGGAGTAATGCTCCGTGAGGTATTTGTAGCCCCGATTGATGGGGGGAAGAGAGCCAAAGAGCTTGCCCCATGCCCCAAAAGAGGGAAGACGGGAGGTGAAGTTCTCCAGCCAGCGGGGAGTTTCGTAGCTCTGCCACTTGCCTCCCCAATCCTTGCGGGGCTGTTGCTTGCCCTTGGTCTCGCGACCCCTTTCCCCATCATCCGCCCGCTCTCCGGGCAGCCACTCATCCCCTTCACCCTCACAGGGCTCTCCATCATCATCTTGGGCGGCCTGCTGTCCCTCAGAGCGTTCAGACTCGTATTGACCTTTCAGGAGTTCCCGCAGCAAAGCCGCAAGGTTGAGTTTTTGGGCCTTGGGGTCATCCATCAGGGGGAAGACGTGCTGGATGAGCGCGGCAAGGCGCTCGGTGGTGTTGAAGTCATAGAGGCTCTTCTCCCCCTCCAGCCACAGGAACTCATAGCAGAACTTCACGAGGTCTTGGATGTTGGGGTTGGAGGCCGCATGAAGGATGTCCCCCGCCTCCAACTCTTGAAGGCTTAGGGTCAGGAGGAATCTCAAGGACGCAGGCATCTCCGCCGCAGTGGACAATAGCTGGGCGGCCCCCAGAAGCTCCTTCTTGCTGTCCTCCATAACCTCCAAGCCATCTTTGGAGGTAGGAGCTTTCAAGGGGAGTCCTGCGGAGCGGGTGAGGATGTTGTGGACGCGGAAGTTCTCCACAGCATCCAGCACCGCAGGGTGAATGTCCTTGGGGAGAGTGGTGGGGGTGAAGGCAAGCCGAGCCATCTCATGGGTACGAATACGCCATGCGGCGAGGCTGTCCCCATTGAGTGGGACATAGATCGTCTTGGTTGCGTGGTCCACCCCCGGAGGGTTCTCCTTGGTGGGGGGAAGCACCGTCCACCCGGATTCACCAGTCAGGATTTCGGGAAAGGGGGAGGACACGCCTCCCCCCGAGCCGAAAGACCCCAACCTTCTCTCCGTGACGGTGGAAAACCCCATCGGATAGAAGTCCTTCGACATAGGTTAGATCTCCTTCTTGCCAGCGTGCATCAGTTGGGCCTTCATCTGTGCAAGGCGCAGCAGAACCGCAGAGCGGAGATCAGCCCACTTGGCCTTGAAGATGGCCGCTCCTGCGATGTCGGGAGACACGCCCCCTTCATACACAGCTTCCGCGAAGGCCAGCCACGACCGCATGGTGATGCGACGATTGGCCTCCAGATCCATCGTGCCACGGGCCATGTCCCGCAGTTCTTGGGGGAGGGCCTCCAAGGCATGGGGATTGGTCTTCAACACCTCGATCTGCACGGGGAAGCGGTCCCGCAGGGCTTCCGGAAGCTCATCAGGGTTGCCGTTCATCGTCGCCACGGCGCGGAAGTTCGGATGGGGAGCCACGGTTTCCCCAGTGGGCAGGGTGACGCGGGCGGTCTTGGGGTCATCCAAGAGGACGTAGCAGAAGCTCAGGGCATCTGCGGATGCCCGGTTGATCTCATTGAGGACAAGGCAACCACCATCCCTCCATGCTTTGATGGCCGGACCATCCATCCACTTGAAGTCACCGCCAGAGGGAACAAAATGCCCACGGAGTTCCGCATCCGGGGTGGATTCCGTGAGGGTTACGGAGTAGACCGTCCGGGTCTTCATGTGGATATGTGTGGCAATGTGGGTCTTGCCCGTGGCCGGAGGCCCAAAGAGCAACGCACGGCGGGTGACGGGCAGGATGGCCTCGACGATCTCCCACAGATCCACCTTGGTGTGGGGCTTGGTGGGATCGGGGATCTCCACGCGCAGCAGTTTGTGGGAGTCCGGGGAGTCCTTCAGCAAAGCGGCGAGTTCTTGAGGCATTTTCTTCTTGCTCCTTGGTGTTGAGGTTGTGATGCGTTTCATTTTGTCTTTAACGTAAGAGACTCCTGAGGCTTGGAGTTCCTCAGTGAGTTGCTCCTTGGTGAGGACTTTGGGTGTCCTCTTCCTCTTTGCGCTTGGCATCGTTTCCGTTCTCCTTCTTGTGCAATGAAAATGCCCGTGTGATGTTGTTGAAGATGTCTCCCTTTACACTTGAGGGATCCATCACCAGCCAAAGGGTCGTTGACCCCAGATCTCTTGAGCCATCCTCCTGTGTTTTGATTTGTGTCATGGCCAGTACGGCTTCGCCGTTGACCGCCTGATACTGAAGCATTACTGCATCAGCCTTCATGCCCTCTGTAAGGCCCTTAATCTCTTTGAGGGCCTCTTTGAGTTGCCCTTCATCCTCCGCAGACTGGAGCTTGTAGCGGAGTTCATCCATGGTGACTTTGGGGGTCTCTGTGAGGCCCACCACAACACTCTCCGCATACCGGACATAGGCAGCCACCTTATCCTCTCCAAGGGCCTGCTTGAGGGCCTCCGTGACATCACTCTTGGTGCCACGGGAGAACACAAGGTCAGAGGGGCCCCGTACCATCAAGAGGGTCTGTCCCCCGAAGCCGTAGAGATAGATGGAGGCCCCGATTGTGGGAGTCTGCCCAAGGTCAACATCCAGTTGCCATTCCCTGCGCACATGATCCTCTGCCTCAAGGAGGATCTCGATGGACTTGTCGGAGAGATCAGACTTCTTGAGTTCACTCCGCCCTAAATAGACCTTCACACCGGCCTCTTTGGCCTGTCGAAGGAGGTCGTTACTCAGTTGCATTGTGGGTCTCCCTTATGGGTTTGTGGGTGGGGGTTTTTCCATGGAGCAGGACTCCTACAAGAACCCCCAAAACTTGTAGCACCAAGGGAGGAGTCGCCCTCGCCCTGCCCCTTAAAAGCTGCTGTGGTCCTCCTTCGTTGTGCGGCGGTTGCGGTCGATGAGATTGGCCAATTGACTGTAATACCAAGCCCTCAGATGATGCCCCTTGGCCTTGTGGTACTTGCCCTTGAAGTTCGCCACCACACTCTCCATGTGGTGGATGAGGATTTCGAGGCTGTCCGGGTCAAAATTATCCGCGAAGCCCATCCCCACAGCGGAGGTCTGCACGCTGTCTGGGGTCTCCCCCATATTGGCCATGATCATCAGGGTTCCCCCAAAGAGGATATTGCGGTCATTCGGGGGAATGTTGAGGGCCTCCCTCAGCTTCTGGATGGTATGGGGGCCCTCTATCCCTTGAAGGATGGCCCTTCTTTGCATGGCACTGGTTGTGGCAAATTGACGCATGGACGTAGCTCCTTAGGTTCGGGTGGATGAGGTGTCGAATGTGGCTTTGATGGCTGGGCCTGCTGTAGCTTCATCCACCTCCACACCCTTGAGGGCCTCATAAATGGCGCTGAATTCCTTGTGGACAGCCAGCTCCGCATCTGTGACGATGACGCCTTGATGACACTTGGGGCAGGGCTTGTTGTGCCATTGGGGGACGGCATCAAAGCTGATGTCTTCCACCCAATCACAGCCCTCCATGTCACACTTCACACTAACCCGATTAATGGTGATGAATGGGACTTTTTTGGGCATTTGTCAGTCCTCCAAGACAAATTGACGGTATAGGGACACCGTGAAGCGTTTCTCCGCTTCAGGGAGTTTGTCCCATTCGTGGGTGGCCTCCTCCAAGGAGATCTTGAAGCCCTGAAGGGACTCCAAGTATTGGAGGGCTTGGGCCCCCAGCTCCTTGGGTGGGCTGGGAGTCTGGTAAGCGCCTACGCTCATCGCTCGTTCCCCCTGTGCTCCATGTTGTTGCTCACCACGGCCACTTCGCCGTATTTGTCCACCTTGAAGCCGATGTCCGGGGGGACACCCTCCTCCATGGTGATGATGCCCTCCTCGGGATCAATGGTGAGGATGCGGTTCTCCACACCGTTGTCCTCGATGGCGAGGAGTTCGATCAGGCCATCCAAGCCCTCTTCCAGCTTGAATGAGATGTTGATGGGCTTGTCTTCCGGTTTGATGTCCTTGTGGACACTGAAGGACACCTTGCGGGCTGGGGCTTTGGTTGCCATTGTGGATCTCCTTGGGTTGTTGGGGCTCTTGGGGCTTAATTTCGGGATTTCGACCACGGGAATATATTAACCCGAAATCGCGCGAAAAGTCAACTAGCGCGTAAGTCGTTGATTTTTCGCGAAAATTTCTAAATTAAGATGGGGGGCAGGTTTTTTCCCTCCCCCCATAAAGACAGGGACTACTGCTCGTGGGGTTTGATGGAATCCGATGGGATGCGATGGAGGCTATAGTCAGGTTCTGGTTCTTCAGTTTCGGGGTGCTCAGTGATGCCCCTTAGGTTGAATTCCTCCATGCCCGTCTGAGCCAAGGCCTGCTCCTTGAGGCTTTGTGCCATTTCAGCCAATAGGCCCACGGTGTTGCGTGGGGTGAAGATAATGGAGCATGACCCATCGGGGTTGTCCCTCAGAGACACTTCAAGGCTGCGCCCACGGGAGGCCGCAAGGCGCTCATCGGGGAGGGCGTCCTTCCTCTCACAGGAATAGATGAAGCTGTACCACTTGCGCCTTAGAATCTCCCCAGATCTGCGATCTGGGGCTCTGAACTCCACTGGGTCTATGAGGAATGGGGCTGAGTCCGTGAGACCGAAGAGGTCGATGGGGTAGGAGGCGGGGTTCTTGGGGTTGGGCATTCTGGGCTCCTTCAAGTTATACCGGACCTACGGCCCGGGGGCGGAAGCATTGTACCCGCATTGTCCCTATCATTTCAAGCATTTCAGGGAAAGGCGAGTGGCCCCCTATTTGAGGCTGTTGAAATGGGGGAAATGCCCCGCGTTATGATGTTAAAAA
>OFQZ01000023.1_pt1 | contig 50623 bp, 40 predicted proteins | sample 1543011 | NCBI WGS metagenome assembly OFQZ01 (sample SAMN07774216, study PRJEB24372) | wastewater metagenome | isolation source: Exp Tend NO 0WW | collected 2016-02 | reverse complement strand
AAACGTAACTACGGAGTGATGATGGCTGAGAAAGTGACAATCGGGAATTGCGAACTGTGGCACGGAGACTGCCGCGAGGTTTTGCCGCTGCTGCCGCATGTGGCGCTGGTGCTGACCGACCCGCCCTATGGCATAGGCATTGACGGGCAGAAGCAAAGCACGAACCGCAACCCGAAGCACAACAGAAAAGCCCACGACTTCCTTGGATGGGACAACGAGACGCCGGAGCGCCTTGTTTTTGAACTGCTGCGCTACAAGAGCGACGGCCAGATTGTGTGGGGTGGCAATTACTTCACCGACAAGCTGCCGCACCCGACAAAGGGCTGGCTGTTTTGGGACAAAGGCCAGCGAGGGCTGACGATGAGCGACGGCGAACTGGCGTGGACGAGCTTTGAATTTCCGATGCGCGCCTACACCCTGAATAGGGTGGCGCTGCAAGCGGACGGCGGAACCGAGCACCCAACCCAGAAGCCGCTGCAACTGATGGCGTGGTGCCTTGGGCTGGTGCCTGAAGCCGAAACGGTTTGCGACCCATTCATGGGCAGCGGAACAACCGGGGTGGCTTGCGCACAACTTGGCCGGGCTTTCTACGGCGTGGAGCGCGAGCGCAAGTATTTCGACATCGCCTGCGAGCGTATAGCGCGGGCACAGGCGCAGGGCCAACTGCTGCCACCGGAACAGAAGCCGGCGGCGGTGCAGGAGGCGCTGCTTTGACGCACAACGCCAAGTAGACACCTACAAAGGCGTATACAAACCCTGCAACAGATCCAGAAATAACATGAACAGAACCAAAACCGTGTCTTTCAAGCCGATTTTTGTAGAGCTTCCGAACGTCGCCGGGATACTCACCCTATCCGAATCGACCGTCCAGGCCATGGTCAGATCAGGCCCGGAACATTTCCAGCAGCCCAGGCTACTATCCGGTCGGCGTGTCGGCTGGCTATTGCGGGAAATCGAAGAGTGGGCAGAATCCAGGCCAGCGGCCGACCTCCCCCCATCACCGTCCGCCAAAGAACGCCCCACCGAACACCCGCACCGCCGCCCACATTGGCCAGCGTCGCCACCATGACACCCCGGCCGCCTCAAGCGCTTCCAGCAGCACCCCGTCAGCCTCGCGCCTCGGAAGCCAGCGGGCCTTGTACAGATAGTCGTGGATCACCGCCGCCTCGTGCGCGATGTCTCCGAATAGCAAAAAGACGATAGGCATGCGGGGAACAGACGCGAAATCCGTCAAGAACCCCATTGGCACGGTGATGGTGTCCTTCAGCATGGGCGAGTAGTACGACAACGGATCGGTCAGAACCCATCCCACGACAACCTTCTCTACGTGCAGCCTGGAAAGAAATGTCCCGGTCACGGCATCACCACTTGAAATGGTCCTTGACCCAGATCGCGGCCCCGAGCAGCGCGGCGACGATCGGAATCAGGATATTGAATCCAGACACCACCAACTTGCTTCCACGCCATAGCAGAATCAGCTCATCGATGGCCGCCTTGGTCTCGCGCTCCTCGGCCACGTGGGCCACCACCGTATCGTGTGTCGCCCTCGCGAGATCTTTCGTGTCCATGGCGATCCCCTCGATGTTTTCCAGCCTGGAGCGCAACATATCCGCCTCAAATCGCCACGACCGCCGATCTTCCCCAGAGTACGCGCCAACCTCTTCCGAATTGTCCGCTTTCATCTCGCCAGTTCCTCCCGCGCCTGTCCGCGCATGCTTTTCGGCAACGCCCGCAGCATCCGGTCGGCGCCTTCAGCTCTGGCATCCCGAACACGCTTGCCGATGGCTGCCGCCGTGATTGACACACGCGCGTCAGGATTCTTCGCGTTCCACTCGCGCATCGCGCGCACCACCTCCGCCCGCGCCTCGGGATCGTTGGCCAGAATGGCGTCCGCGATCGCGGAAGAAAACTCCTCCCGCTTGACCGTGACCAGCCGCTGGTCCTGCGCCAGATCGCGCTTGACGGCGCCGTAGTCGGCCACGCGCTTGGGATTGAACCCGACCATCTTGGCCACTGACTCCGCCTCGCTGACCGGCACGCCCTTGCGCCCCTTGGCGTCCTCTGAATACCCCTTGGCAGCCATTTTGGCGCCCTGTGCGAGGTTCCTGAAGGCGGTCGGCGCCATTTCCATCGCCGCCCGGTCGGGATGCCCTGTAGCGAGATCCTGCAGCGCCTGCCCCATTGCCGCCACGACCGAAGCGGCCGGCCCGAGCAGATCCTGGAACTCGCGCCCCTTGTCCGTCGTCGAAGGCTTGATCAGCGCCGTGCCAGGAATGAGGTTCTGCAGACCCAGCCGGGAATGCAGATCGATCCCCAACTGACTCAGAACGCCGTTCATGGCCACGTCTGCCGCCTGTTGCCCCACCATGTCGGACAGCCCTCGCCGAATCGTCCTGCGCGCGTTCGTGCGATACCCGAGCCACTGGCCGATGGTATCGATGATGTCCTCAATGTCCTCGGCGAACGGCAGACCGCCGGACCCCGCCGCAAGGATCAGCACGCCGGCCATGATCGCCTTCTGTTTCGCAGGCAGCCGGCTGAACATCTCCAGGTACATGACACTGTACTGCTTGAAGGTCATCACGGTTGCGCCGATCACCCCGCGCCCGATGTTCATCCGGTTGCCGCGGTTATAGATCCCCTGCGTCTCGTTGACCATGTTCTCGGCGAACTCGAACGCAGTGGCCGCCCCCGTGTCGCGCAACTGGCTTTCGGTCATACCCTGAGCGATCTGGAAAGCCGCAATGAACGTCGTTCTTCGGTTGAATGCTTCCGCCAGCGCGAACGGCGCCCCCCAGGCGCGCAGGAGAGCGCTCCCCGCCCGGCTCCCGCCGAAGACGTTGGCCGAAGCCGTCGCGGTCATCTCGTAGATCTGATGCGGCGCCGTGACGCCATCCGCCTCTGCCCGTCGCAAGGCATCGCCCACGACGCCCGAAATATCCGCCGGGTTGCGCATCGCCATCTTCGCCGCCATCACCAGCCGTTTCGCCAGCTTGCCGGCGTCCTCGTACTGCGACAGGCGCGGAAAGGTCATCATCGGGACCTGCGTGGCGTTGACCATCGCGGACGCCAGGCTACCCCCCAGGAAGTTGAAGAACAGGAAGCTGCGCAACTTGGCGGCCTCCTCCTGCGGCTTGGTCACGTAGTCGTACAGCTTGACCGCCTCGGCGCCCACGTCGCCGCCATCCAGCTCAGCCAGTTCCGCCGCCTTCGCCATGTCGGCCAGGTGATACACCGACGACGTGTAGCGGGCATTCGACAGGATGAACGATGCCAGGGTCCGGCGTGCGTCGCGGTCGAATCCAGGCGTCCCTTCGCGCTTCAGCATCCGGCGCAGCGCCGAGCGTTCATTGGTCGCCAGCCGGATGATTTCCTGATAGGTGTTGCGCGTCTCGTCGTCCAGGTGGTCGGCAAAGAGTTGCAGCGCGTCGACGTTCATCCCCTGATAGAGCTTGTACTTCTCCGGGTTCATCAGGCCGGTTGTGACGGTCCACTCTGGATGCTCTTCGCGCAGCGCGTCGGCCAGCCGGTTGGCCTGCGCCTGCCCTGACCTCGGCACCAACGGGATCCCGTCGTGCATCGAGAAATGCTGCACTTTGCCGTCCGCATCCTTGGCGGTGACGGTGTGCCTGCCGAAGCGCATCAGCGGGAAGTAGCCGGCGTCCTGCAGGTTCTGCGCCTTCTCGGCGATCGCCATCACATCCTCGGCGGTGGCGCGAATCCGCGCGGCCTCGTCTTTCTGCGACCGCGCCTTGTTGTTCGCCTCCCGTTCCATCGCCTTCGCCTTGTCGCGGTTGTCTTTCCCCCCGGCCTCGCGCAAATCTTCAGCCTGTCGTAGCGCGTCTTCGAGTTTGGCCTGCGCCTCCTGATCAAGCGTACTGGCGCGCAGATTCAGCATGTCGCGCACAGACTCGGAGAATTCCTGCAGGCCCAAAGCGGGGTCGACCATCACGTTTTCGCGCTTGGCGTGCCGGGTAATCAGCGCCTTCGCCAGCTCGTCCATGCTGGACTTGACGGCCTCGCGCGCCTCGCGATACAGCGTAATCTGACGATCGGTCAGGCCGAACCTGCCGCGCAGTTGATCGTCGGACCAGACGATACCCTTCGTCGGGTCCGCGCCGCCGTACAGCGTGCCCTCGTAGAGGGGCGCGGCGATCGCCTTGATGTCTGCGTTGTGCTGGCCGCCGAAGTCTCCGCCGAGAGCCGATCTGACCGCCTGCTTGGCATCCGCAAAACTGCGGATCTGGTGAAACAGTGTCGGCGCCGAGTTCTCGGCCTGGATGGCGAAGCGCGAGATGTCGGACAGGAACTTCTGCCCGAGGTCAAACACGCGCTTGAAGCCGAACTTTCCCTGCTGCGCCAGTCGCTCGGCTTTGTGGTACTGCGTCTGGACCGGGTTGAGCCAGGACAGCTTGGCGTCGCTGCGGGCGGCCGCCTTGAAGGCTTTGGCGACTTCGCGCGCGACGGGTGATTTCTGCCAGTCGGTGGCGAGGCTGTAACGGATGTCCGGGTCGGTTGGCGAGAACGCGCCGGTGTTGCCGGTTGATGATTTGATTTGCGTCGATTCGAAAACCGTAAACGTTCTCGTCGGCCGGGTTGATCGGCTGTTGTTGTAGTCGTCCCTGACGTTGTTGATGATCACGCCGTCCTTGCTGGACGCTCGTGCTTCTTCGATCACGTCGGAGGTCTTCCCCCGCTTCTGCGCCGTTTTCCACTCCTGCCCGTCTGCATGGACTACAAGAGGGTTCTCAATCCGTAGGTACGACTCAATGACGCCCTCTTCAGAATTCTGGTAGTCGAACGCCCTGCGAGGATCGGCATACGATTTCGCTGTGCGTTTATCGGAAGAGAACCAGTGCGCCGCCTCCGACCTTCCAAGCAAGATCCTGTCCTTCTGGCTTTTGAATATCGCCTCCTCTTTGATAAACCGAATGTCCGGTGAACCGTGATAGACCACCAGCGGCCTACCCTGCGCGTCGACTACTTTGCTCCCCGAAAACCACCGCCAGAAATTCCTGACCCCTTCCTCGCTCCAGTGGATCGGCTTCCCGTTGCTGTTCAGCGCCGGACGCTCTGTGCCGTCGACCATCAGCGTCGTGGTGCCGGGTTTCAGCGGCGTTGTGGCGACCTCGCGGCCGTCGGAGGGTTGGCTGCCGTCGATGCTGTAGCGAGTCTCTTCTGCCGCGATTCCAGCATTCTCCCGCATCAACTGCGCCCCGATCGTCATCGCCCGGTCGAGCGCCGTCTTCGCGACGCTCGTCTTGAAGCCCAGAACCCGCGCAACGATATTGACGAACCACTGCCACGCGCTCTTCAGCGTTGATCCAGCCGGTGCGGGGACGCCTTTCAGCGCCTCCTGGAACTTCGGATTCGTGAAGGCTTCGGCGACGAACTCATCCAGGTTGCTCATTCCGTACTGGCCATTCACCTTGCCAGACTTCTGCACATGCTTGAACAGCGCCCGCATCCGCACGGCCGCCGGCCAGCCGGCCTTGATGGCCTTCATCGTGGCCGCGTGCACCAGCTCATGCAGGATGTGCCGCTCGGCCTCGCGGGCAGTGAAAAGCGCCACCGTATCGGTGCGCGAGTTGTAGGCGGCCGCGTACTTCTGTGCCCGAGAGGTATTGCCGAATCGCCAATCTCCCTGACTGTCGAGCGTGATCGTTGACGATGCCCCGAGGATTTTCAGCGCGTTCGCCAGATAGCGATTGAACGGCCGCCGGCTGGCCTTGCCGATGAATTCGAGGATCTCGGCGGCTGACTTTCCTTCTTGGGCCATGTCGTAGACGGCACGGTCGGCGGTGGACGCCGCCCGGCCTGATGCCTGGTTAAAACGGGACTCCCCTGGAAGCGCGCCGCTTTCCCTGGCCATCACGTCCTGATAGTCGTACCGCGCAAGCTGCCGCTCGCCAAGCAAGGCTCCGGACAGGGCGGCCTGTTGGATCGGGTTGTCCTGCTCCTGCCCCTGTTTCTTGCCTGCCGATGGCGGGACTGCTACCTTCTCTACCTCGCCCTGCAATTCAGCTTCAAGGCGCTTCAATTCGCCGTACTTCTCGGCCATCTCCTGCTGATACTCGAATGGCGCCCCGAGCTTCTTGTTGAGGCGGATGATGTCCGCTTCGTTTGTGGCAAGGTTAGCCCTTTGCGTCCGCAGCGAGCTGTCAATGCTGTTGATCTGGTTGAAGACCTTTCTCGCCAAGCCGGTTGCGTCAGTTTCCTCACCCAAGGATGGTGCGGTAACGACGTGGAGTTGCAACCCCATAATCTCGACATACATGGAAAACGAGCCGGTCGGCTTGTTCTTGTCGATCTGCGCTTCCATTGTGATCTTGATGGCGCTTCCGATGGTTGCAAGCTGAACGGAGTCGCCCCCGGCCATGTCCATCAGCCGATCTCTCGTTGCCCGATTGAAGGCGTCTTTCAGTGCTTGTCCAAACTCCCCTGTCTTGCTGTAGGTTCTCCCGTCGACGGCGCCGCTATCGAACTGGAAGTACCGTTCGCCGATAGCTTTGAACGCCTTGGAGAACCGCACAATGCGCTTGGTCTCATGCTCAACGCCCCATTCAGCGCTGCGCAGAGCCGTCCTGATGTTGATCTGCTCCGAGGCATGGGCGGCCTGAAGCCGCTCGAATCGTTCGACATCCTGCCGGAGCCCTGCCAATTGCAGGGCGCGCGGATCTCCAGACGCCACGGCCGCAGCTTGCTCGAACAGCGATGCTTCGCCCATGTCGTCCATGCTGCGAAGCGACTTGTCGCCGGTGAACGCCTGATCGATGAACCGCTGTTTGCGCCCGACCATCTGCCACATGGTCGACTGGTACGTCCCTTTTGTCGTGTACCAGTCAATCGAAACTTCCTGGTTCAGGTTTCCTTGACGGATGATCCGACCGTGCGGCTGCTCAACGTCTGCGGGGAACCACGGCGGATCTTGATAGTGCAAGGCGATCAAGCGATTCTGGACGTTGACGCCGGTGCCCATCTTCTTCGCGGAGCCGATCAACACCTTCAGCTTGCCGCTCCGCATGTCTTTGAAGATCGCTTCTTTCTTGGCGTCCGTGTTGGCGTCGTCGAACCACGCGATCTCGTCGCGGGGGATTCCGCCGTCCGTCAGCAGCTTGGTGAATGCGGCACGAGAATTGAATCCGCGGCTTCTCTGCGACTGCTCGCCGAACCCGAGATTGTAGAAAACGATCTGCGTGCTACCCTTGATCGGCGCCGGATTGCCTTCCTTGTCGTGGTAGACGTTCTCCTTCGTTGCGTGGTACTTGGCGACGACGTTGCTCGCCATCTTCGTGATGATGCTCTCGCCTTCGAGTTCCGCGCCAAAGAACCGCGGATCAATGGCAGCAAACCGTCCGTCCGTGATGATCGATACGATCGGATCTGGATTGCTCATCTCACCTGGAGACGGCTTCCATGCCTTCGACGCTTCGATGCGTCGCGACAATTCCCCTTTCATGTACGCTTCGAGCGCCTTGGTCGGCTCAACCACCACCAGATTCGGCTTCCCTCCGGACAGATTTGGCCGCTTGACAAGGGCGCCAAGACTCTCAGAAGTCAGCACATCCATGAACTGACGAACTCGGCTCATCAACTCAGGAACGTTGTCAAACTTGGCGAAGCGCTCAATCAGTTCGTACTTGCCGGCCGCGTTTGGTTCAAGCGCAGGGGCCACCTCGCCGAACTGGCGTGCCCAAGAGTCGAAGGTCGAGATGCCGGAAAGCTCCATCTCTTGCGGCGCAAAGAACCGCATGATGGTGAACAGTTCGCCCATCGTGTTCGTTACTGGGGTTCCAGACGCGAAAACGAAGGCGCGGCCAGGTCTGGCACGCTCAAGGATGCGCGTCTTGACGTACATGTCCATCGCAGCTTGCGAGCCGTTGGGATCGATTCCCTTGATCTGCTGCGCTGTGTGGAAATCCAGTTTGCGGAAGGCATGCGCCTCGTCCGCATAGATGAAGTCTGCGCCGATGTCCTCGAACTTGATGGTCGAGCCTTTCCCGCTGGCCCCGAGGATGGCATCGAACCGTTGATTCACCGCCTCAATCTGCTGCTCTAGCTGACTGCGGCGGACGCGCGTTCCCTGGTCTTCCGCCAAGCTTGAAAGCTCCAGCTCAAGGTCGGTGACGATCTCATTTCTGATCGGCGCTACGGATGCCTCTGTGACGCCGATCCGCTTGAATGCACTGTGCGTGATGATGATCGCGTCAGGGCTGTTGAGCGTGGCCGATGCAACGAACGCCTTCCGGCGCTCTGCTGAGAAGTTCTCGTCATCGGCCACCATGATGTTCGCCAGCGGGTACAGCTCCATGAACTCGTTGCTGAACTGCTCCAGCATGTGATTCGGGACAACGAACATGGGCTTCTTGATGAGGCCAAGGCGCTTTTGCTCCATCGCCCCGGCAATCATCTCGATGGTCTTCCCGGCCCCGACAGCATGCGCCAGATACGTGTTTCCGGTCTGAATCTGCCTCCATATTGAGCGAAGCTGATGCGGATGCAGCTTGAAGCGCAGGCTTACGCCAGGCAGCGTCAGGTGCGACCCGTCGAACTTGCGTGGAGCGATGTTGTTGAACCGCTTGTTGTACGCCTCGACCAGCTCTGACGCGCGATTGCTGTCAGTCCATACCCACCTCTTGAACTTGTCCTTGATCTTCTTCGCCATTTCGTTGGCGGCCGTCGTCGCCTTTACGTCGGTCACGGTCTTCTTGTCGACTACGGCCGTCACCTTGATGGACCGGCTGTTCAGTGACGCCTCAAGCAGTTCGGATGCCGATCTTGCTGTTGTCCCGTACTCGGCGCCGGCCTTTCTTTCCGTGCGCCGGTTGCCTCCTTCAACTTGCCATGTCTCAGTCTTGATGTCGAACGTCACATGCCCAGCGCCAATTTCCTTGGCGAATTCGTTGACGTGTTCAACTGGCACCCACGCCGCGCCGAGTTTTACACTGATCTGTGATGGCCCGAGCTTCTCCGGCTGGACTTCCTTCAACGCCTCTACGTTGCGCCGATAGTCCGGGTTGGATCTCGCCAGATGCTCTGCCTCTTCCAGCTTCGTCACCACGTCGCCAGACAGGTACTCGTCGGCTAGTTGCCATTGGCCCGCTGGAGTTCTGTAGATCTGATTTCCAAGCGCCTCGATGGTGTCTTCCATGGAAAGGCCAATGCGCCGCCCGACATCTGCCAGATCGAGCGAACCAATCGAGTCAAGCGAAACCGCAAGCGCGTCTCCTATCCCCTTTACCTCGACGACAACCGGCTTGCCGATCGTGCGGCCAAGAAGGAACGGCGCTTTGACGATTTCCCCGGACTCGCTGATGCTTTCCAGCGAAGTCAGTAGCGCCGAATCGTAATCTTCCCGGTACAGGCGCTTGTTCTTGAAAATGCGTGACTCGGTTTCAACGATGTTCCCGTCTTCGTCGGTGGACTTACGGACCTGCGTGCGGAAGTCGAGAATCGGGCCGCGTTCTGCGCGGAAGGCGTCATAGGCTTTGTTCAGCGCGCGCAGCGCGGCCTTCCAATCGCCATCAGTGACTTGTGCCAAACGCGCCGCCTGCACAAGGTCGCGGATGCCGACGTATCCCTTGAGCCACGCCCGGTCCTTGTCCGAGAGTTTGACCGACTCGTCAAGCGGAACACCAACGCCAGATGAAACACGCAAGATGGCGCCGTCCTTGTCCAGATAGATGACCCCCTCTCGCTTGACGGAAGGGTCGAAATCCACCTTGCGCGTTTCCGCCTTCACCGCCTCGTCAGACTGGCGAAGTGGCGAATAGACGTTCTCCGGAAGGCGTTCTACCGCCTCAGCGAACTTGGCATCAAGCTCTGCAGGGGTCGAGTCGTAGGAGACCACGGTGTACTTCTCGCCGCCGTATCCGTTGCTGTTCACGCGCCGGCCAAGATCGTCAATGTTGCCGCTGATGCGCTGCTGGCCAAGGATCATCTCGGGATGGTCAGCGAAATACTCGTTGACCTCTACCGGCCCGTCCTTGGTATCGACGGTCTTGATGGCCCCCCAAGCCATGCCGCCTGGAGCTTCGCCAGGAGCGCGCTTCTTCAGGAAAATCACGTCCGTCACAACGCTCGTTCCTGCGTTGCCCTCGAACGCGGTCGATGGAAGGCGGATTGCCCCGATCAGGTCTGCCCGATCGGATAGGAATTTGCGCGCCCGGTCGGTCTTCTTGTCCATCGTCCCTTTGCTGGTGACGAAAACCTGCAGGCCGCCAGGGCGAACAAGATCGATCCCCTTGGCAAAGAAGAAGTCGTGCAGCATGAAACCGTGCTTGGCGTACTCCGCGTCACCGAGGATCTTGGTTTGTGAGAACGGCGGGTTGCCGACGTTCACGTCGAAGTAGTTCTTCGGGAATTTGCGCTTGATGAAGTCGTCGTGATGGATCTGCTGATCTGGTGACAGAAGGCGGGCGATCAGCGCCGTTGGCGCGTCGAATTCAACCCCGGTGAAGCGCGATGTTTCGTGGATTCCGTCAGGCATGAGCATCGAGAACGACCCGATGCCGGTGCCAGGCTCGAAGATGTTGCCGCCGGTGAATCCCAGCCTCTGGATAGCGCTCCAGATCGACCGGATGATTCCCTCGCTGGTGTAGTGCGCGTACTGCGTCGATTGCAGGATGGACTTCTGCCACTCCAGCGGCAGGGCGTCGATGCGCTCAGCAAGAGGCTTCCAGCGGGCATCGCGGACCAGATTAGGCCAGACAAGCCGGTTCGGTTCGAGCCTTTTGGCGTACTCGCCAGGAATCGGGAACAGCGCATTGCGGATCTCGGACGCACCGAAGCCGACATACTTGGCGAGCTGCGCCTGTTCTTCCGTCGTGGCGTTGCGCTTCTCCTTGTCAATCTGAATGGCCAGTTCGATCAGGTCGATGTTGCGCTTCGCTGCGTCGAACCATGACCCTTCGCGGGTCAGCGCTCCTAGTCCTGGCCGGAAGTCGGCAGAAACTCGGCGCACACCTCCTGCCACAACGCCATCTGTTCCGTCCGATACTGCCGCAGACCTTCCTCCGTCCCCCAGAGGTTTGCTTTCATCAGTCGATCCATCAGCGCGTCGTCCTGCTCCTCGAACGCCTCGATCATCTGTTCGTCGAGGTCTTGAGCGCGGGGTGACTGCGCCCCTGATTGGGTTGTCTGGCCTTTGTCCTTCAGCCATCGGTTGATCGAGCGAAGGCGAACCTCCTTGATCGGCGGAATCATTTGGCGCTTCCTTTGGTGTTGATGCTTCATCATAGTTGAGTTTGGCTGACTTAGCCGGCAACTCTTCAGGATTCTTCAACGGTTCGACATTGGCATCCGTGAGAGGAGCAGGATCAGGCTCCGCCGCGGGATTTTCAGCATCCTGCCCATTGTTCTCATCGTCGAACACACGCCTACGAAGGTCCCTCAGTTCAGACATAATTGCCGCTTCTCTGGCGAGAAAGGCTTTCTTTTTTTCAGGGAGCGTTACGTCGTAGCCCTTGTTTCTAAGGTCTCTGAGCATCCTTTTCGCAGAAGCAATCTTGTCTTGTATAGTCCTCTGCTTCGTCTCGGCGTCTGTCTCTGATGGTGTGGCGTCGGCAGCCGGCAACTTGTCGGCATTCCCGACAGGTTTAGCCTTCGCGTATTTCCCAATCGGAATCTCTGCCGCCTTCTGCTCCAGCGGCGCCCCGTGCGTCGTCGGCTGCGCCGGCGTCGTCAGCGCGGGGATCACGAACGGATTTCTGGCCTTCGCCGCTGCCTGCGCGGACCTAAGCCTGGCAAGCCGTTCGCGCAGGTCTTTCGTCTCGGATTTGATCAGCGCATCGAGTTCCGTCTTGTCCGCTGCCTCAATCTGCTTCTGCTTCCTGATCTCCTGCAGAGAAAGAATCATGGATCGGCGCTTTGCAAGGTCGGCTGACTCGGAAGCGATGAAGTCGTCAAGCTCAGCAGTGGCCGCTGGATCTTGCTTCCTACGCAGCACAAATCCAGCGGCCCCCGGAGAAACATCGCTCGCCGGAACAATGGCGTGCGTATCACCGACGCCACGCTTTCCCGCCTCGCGCTTTGCTGCCGCTTCTGTGGCAAACGCTTTCCTGTCGTGATCGGCGCCAATGATGTCCTGAACGCCTTGCTTATTCATCTCCCTCTGCTTCGAGCCGTCCGGATCAAGGTTTTCTCGGAGAATCCATTTGCCGGTCAACTCTTCGCCGGATGCTCTGAACATCGGGATGCGCCTCCGCGTGCCATCGAGGTCGGACTGTCGAACATAAACATGATCCCCGTAGACAGTGCGAATCCTGACGACAGAATCCGACTTCGGCTTTTCGCTTCCTGAAGTCTGCAATGTATCGCCGACATTCCCGGCAGACATTGCCGCCGCTGAATGTGCCTGGCCCCACTTATCAACAATCCTCTTGACGACCGGAGAAACGGTAAGCCAAGGATCTCCGGTAGAATCAGGCGATCGAACCGATTTGACCGCATCAATTGCGCGTTGTCGCAGCCGCGATGATCCCGCCCGAAGCACGTTTTCAAGCTCTACCTTGACGCCAGCGTTCTGCTTCTTTTTCGATGCCAACTCTATTCGGATCATCGCTTGCAAGTCGCCAAGCGACGCCTTTCCGACATCGTTAATCAGCGCATTTGTCCTCTCTGCATCGGAATCCGACTCCGCACTATCACGAATCGGAGTCAACTTCGCTCTTGCTTTTACAACCGCGTCGATGGCGTCATCAAAATTCCCTGGTGGTGACTGACTGGTGACTGCCGGAGCCTTGCCTTCAACTGTTAAGGAATCCTTGTTGGTTGCCCCGGCCTGACCGACAATCGCCTCTCTCGCCGCCTCCATCCGCCCGGCCAGGTCGGTCAGCCTGATGCGGTTCTGGCCGACGGCGCGCGTCGCCATCTCGCGCAGTCTCGCCGCCTTCGTGGCGAGCGCTTCCGCGTCTTTCTCCCAGTCTAGCCTGGCGGAATCGGATACCGAGGCGGGTTTCGCTTGTTGTCCCGGTTCTGCCGGCTGGGGGATTTCGGTTTCGTTGCCACTCTTGGCAGCTCCTTCTTGAGATTGATCCGTGATCGATCGGGTTTGTGAAATTCTGCGCTGTCCGGCGTCCGGTTCAACGCGAGAGAACTGGCCTGGGATGGCTCCCGCCTCAATTTCCCCAGCACTGACGAACGGCGCCCTGCCGTCACTGGCAGGCAGGTATTCCCCGGACAAGGGGGCCTGTTGATCAACAACGGGAACGCCAGCCGACTCTGCCTGATTGGAGGGGAGAGGGGGTTCGGCAGTGGATACCTGGACAGGAGAGATTCCCGGCGCGGCTGGCGTGTTCTGATCGGCCGAGGCGATGCCTGCGGCCGGGGGTTGGGTTTCCGGATCGGCCGGAACTGTTCCCGCAGGAATCCCGGCGGGCTGCGCCGCCTCTGGCTGAATGGTGGCGGAAGTCTGGCCGCCTGGCGGAATGGTGGCCGCATCTGGCGGAACCGTAGCGGAACTCGCTTCCGCCGCTTTCTGCAACGGGCCTTTGACAAGATGCGATCCGCCGCCGGCCACTCCGCCCATTACCCCGCCGACGGCCGCCCCAGACAGCGCGTCAGAGACAACGCCTTGGATGACAGATTGATTCTGGTCAAGATAATCCCGTGTCGCGATGTTCTGCACCGCACGCTCGCCGCCAGACTGCAACAGTTCCTGCCCAGCCTCTTTTGCGGCATCTCGGCCAACGGCTCCGAAGAGCCCACCTTTCGCCCCTGTCGTCACCCGCTGGAAAGCGCTACCCAGAGCGCCGCCGCCCGTCAGCGCGCCGATTCCGCCTGTCGAAATCGTCGTGTTGCGCAGTATATCTGACGCCCCTTGCTCGGCGATTTGCTGCCGTGCTGCCTGTTCTCCGATCTGCCCTTCTATCTCTGCGAATCCTTGCATATTCCGCAGCTCATCCAGCGGCATCTGCTCAATATCTGACTTCCATTGCGCGGCGTTCGATGCGCCTGCAATCGCCCCCTCTGCTGCGCCGAAGCCCAGCGCTGACGGGACCCTGGCGGCCAGATTGCCGGCGAAGTTCGCCCCCCATCCGCCAATTGGCGCGGCTGCGCCAGCGGCAATCGGAGCAATCGCCCCGCCGATTCCTCTAGAAGCTGCCATCCCGGCCACGCCGCGCAGTCCGGCCGCAGCAATTCCTCCAGGCACGGCCGCAGCAAACATCGACGGAGCAGACTGGGCAGTCCCCATGGCCAGGGCCTGTAATGGACGCTCTCCAAGGCTCGGGATGACCGAGTTCGGGTCATCCTCAAATACTTGCGACTCAGCCGCCCGGCGTCCTGCCGGCGTCATGCTGTCAGACCAATACCTCTGTCCGGTATCGCCGATGTCGCGGATGTATTTCCCGACATTCGTCGCGCCGGATCTCTCGGCCAGATAGCCGACTCCTGATACCAGTTGATTGACCCCGGAAGCGGCCCCTTTTGCGTAGTCAGCCAGGGTTGGCGAGGCATCGCTGATCGGCTTGAAATTTCCCCAATCGACGCCGGAAGGACCCTCTGAAGTCGCCGGAGCATTGGCGTCCGCTATTGGTTTGAAGTCAGCCCAATTGACAGACATTATTTCTTCCCTTCAAGAACTGGCACCCCGTTTCTGACGACATACGTTTTCTTGTCCGCCCCTTCAAGTCGGGTTCCATCAGGGTATGGGGAATCTGAAGTCCGCACCGGCTTGTACGTCCCGTCTGCCCGGTCGAGCACATCGGTCGCCCCGGTGGCCTCATTGATCCGCACAGACCGGCCCTCAGCGTCGGTATGGAACTTGTAGGGTGTCGCCTTCTCCTGCTGCTCTGGCTTCACGACGCCAGCCGCGATTCCCATCCTCCACGCCTTGCTGATCTTGCCAGGATCGCCAGAGTTGATCGCCGACAGCAGGCCGTTGCGCGCCGCGCGAGCCGCCTTCTCGTCCTCGATCTCGCCCTGAATCTTGGTTGCCCTCAGCGCCTTTTCCGGGCCAGACTGACGGAGGTCTTCGACCGCCATCTGGGTCTGGCCGGCAAGGCGAGTATTCGCCAACTGGCTCAGTCCGCGCTGCCGCTCGACGGCCATCTGATTCGCCCCCTGGATACCGGCCGCCTCCACCTGCGCCCTGCGCCCCAGTTCATCGGCGATACCGCCACGCATGGCGTTCAGCGCCGCGATCCTCCCGGCGTTGCTGCGCGCATTGCCGCCGCCGGTTGCCAGATCATGGGCCAGCCGGTCCGCATCCGCTTGCCGGACGAACTGCGCGAAGCGGTCGCGATCCGCCTGTTCTGCCGGCAGAGATTGCAGCATCGATACGCGCGGTCCTTCGCCCTGGCCGCCATTCGCCTGCAACTGCGCCAGCTCGGCTTTCATCTGGTCGGTGCGTGCCGTGCTGTTTCCGTAGGCATCTACCGCGCCAATGGGCTGCGCCGCGCCTGCAATCCCAGATGGCGCGAGCAGTAGCGTCTTGCCGGCGGCGTTGCTGATGGCTCCGGACCCAGGCGCAAATTGCTGCTTCGTCGGGTCGAACCCCGGTTGCGTGAAAGACAGGATTCCGGATTCAGGGTTGAAGCGCGCATTGCCGGCGTCGCTCGTCGTCGTCGCGCCATTCTGAACGGGCAACGGGACACTGGCCTGGTCGATCCTCCTCGCGGCGGATTGTTGCGCCCCTCTGCTTGGCGGCGACGAAGCCGTGGGGCGACCGTCGCCCACCAGCGCAGAGGTCAGCAGACTAGGTCCGTTGAAATCCCTGAACCCGTCCGCCAACACTCTGCCTGCAGCTTTGAAATCGTCCGCCAGCCCTCGACCTGCGGCGACTCTCGCCCGCTCCTGCTCAAGCCCGGTTCGCTCGTCCCGCGTGTCCATCCCCGCCCACAAGGACCGGACCTCTGGCGGTGCCGCCTGAACTTGCTGGGCGGGGGCAGAGATGGCCGTCGGACGCCGCAAAGCATTGGTGTCAGGCGCGACAACCGGGGTCTGCGGTGCCGACTGAACGCCCGGCGCCTGAGCCTGACCACTTCCAGGCATCACTGCGTCGATCATTCCTTGCGCCGAAACGCCGCTGTAAATGGGGTGACTGGCCAGATTGTTTTTCGGCGTGACCGCATCGGCAATCCCTTGCATCGATACGCCGCGATAAACCTCCTGCGCGGTCGGCGCCGAGGTTGGTGTGGTTGCCGTGCCACCACTCAATGCGCCGGCGATGCCCCGATAGGCCGGGCCATAGACCTCTTGTGCGGTTGGCGCCTGAGCCTTGCGCCGCTTCTCCTCTTCCGGGTCGATCACGCCGCCGGCGGCCAGCCTCATGACCTGGTTCTCAGGCCCCTTCTGCAACTCATCGAGTTGTTTCTGATACCGCTGTGTCTGCGCCAGACTGTTGCCGTAGGCGTCTGTAGTCGGCGTGGCCGGCGTCGGAGAAGGTGGCACGGTCGGCTGGACTGGAGTCGCCTGGCCAACCAGTGGCGCGGGCGCCGGCTGACCGGCCGGCGACGTCAACGCCTGCGAAGATAGCGAAGGCGGCGCCGCCGAAAAGCTGTTCCCGTTCCTGATGATGTTCGTCGTCGGCGTCTGGGCAGGAACTGGCTGCGCGGAAACGGGTTGAGTCGCCGGAGAAGTCGCTGCTGCAATAGCAGGAGTCCCGATGGATGGCCCGGAGTCCGTCTGCGTGAAGCTGTTCCCGGTGCGCCAGACTCCGCTGATTCCGGTCTGGTTCTGCTGGCCGAGAATCCCGCCGTAGGCCAACCCTCTCGCCCCCCTGACCGGCGGCTTGCCGTTCGTCGCCTCGATGATCCCTTCCACCGCCTGCACCGCCGCCGGGTTCTTCATCGTCCTGGCCGGAAGAATGGCCGCGCCCTCGCCGTTCGACAATCGCACATCCTGTCCGGCAACCACAACAGGAACGCTGTCCGATGTTCCCGTGCCGGCGCCCACCACCGGCATGACGCCGCCGCGAGCGTAGTTTGCCGCCTTCTTCAGTTCCTCGTTGCGCCGGCCGATCGCATCGGTCGCCTTGCCCATCAAGCCGCTCGGCTGAGAAGGTTGAGGAGATGCTGCAGGTTGCTGAGTGGGGGCTGGTTGCGGCTGTGGTGCGGGAGATTTCCCGGCATCTCCAAGCCCATACTTGGCGTTCATCCTCGCCAGCATCTGCTCCGGCGTTTCCCGAATCACGCCCCCATCGGCCATGCACCGCGCCTGTTTCCTTTTCATCCCGGTCTGCTCCATTGCCCAATCCGCTCGGGCATCCTGGCATGATTGGCCAATCTCAGGAAGGCCCTCTACCGCCTCAGCGCATCCCAGGTCAGGCTCCCGACCACCCCGTCAGCGATTAGCCTGCGACCGTTCTGGAAATGGACGACCGCAGACTTGGTGTGCTCACCGAACACCCCGTCCACCGCCACCCGATAGCCGAGCTTGAACAGTGCGACCTGGAGCTTGCTCACCCAATCCCCGCTGTCCCCAACGCGCAGAACCGGCCGCGATTTATCCAGCCGTTCAAGCGCCCAGATTCCCTTTGCCCGCTTCAGATAGCGTTTCCGGTCATCCAGCCCGTTTGTCCCGCCGTTCACTGCGCGCGTGACGGCGCGAATGTCGTCCCGATCGGCAAGTTCTCCGATCTTCCTGCGCGTCCAGTACGAGACTGCCGACAGCAACGCCCACGGGAATTTCTCCAGATCCTGCGGTTGCTGCTCGAAATCCGGCGCCTCTGGAACGATCTTTCGGATGTCGTCGCGGGCTTCCCGATAGTTCGCCCGCCCGGTCGTCTGGATCAGGCCACGCCCCCGATACCGCTGTCCGTCTCCCGGTTGCACATTCCCGAGGTCCTTCCTGCCTTCGTAAGCTTTGCCGGACGCAAACTCGCGCGTGGTCTGGAAACAAGCACTCTCATGCGCAAGCTGCGCCATAAAGTGGCACAGCGCAAGATCGGATGTCGCCACGGGCTCAATGAAATGTTGGTATTTGACAATTCCGTTGACAATTTCAGTCGCACAGGAAGGGGCGAGGCTGACCAGATTGGTGATGGTGATTTCTCTCATGTTTGACATCCTCAAGTGCCGTTGACCTGATAGCTCGTCCCAGAAGACGCATGCAGATTGTTGTACAGGGACGTGGCCATCTGAGCGATTGCCGCAAGCTCTCGCATTACCGCCTGCATCCTGCGGTCCATCGTAGCCAGGGCCGAGTCCAGATTTTTCCCCGCTACGGCGAGAGCGGTAGCCTGATTCTTCTCCGCCACCGATAGACCAACTGCCTGGTTCTTGGCATTCACCTCCACCGTGAACGCCGTGTTCTTCTCCGCCACGGCAAGAGCGGTAGCCTGATTCTTCTCGGCCACCGATAACCCCACTGCCTGGTTCTTGGCATTCACCTCCACCGTGAATGCCGTGTTCTTCTCCGCCACGGCAAGAGCAGTAGCCTGATTCTTCTCGGCGGCATCCAGAGCCATCTGAAAATTCTTCTCCGCAACGGCAATGTCGTTCGTTGCGTTGAACTGCTCATTCTTGGTCAGCAATTCCGCTGCCGCAGTGCGCGCATTGAAATAACCCGCCATGACGCCGATCAGCCGCGTTTGCGCCTCATAAGCAGCGCTGGTCACTTGCCCGGCGACCGGGAAAGCCGACGCGAGCGTCGTCGCGTACTCACGAGCGGAATTCAGCGCGAGCTGCCGTAGTCCGATCAGCTTATCCACCACCCAGTGCAGCCGCTCCACCCCGGCCACGGTGATCTTCCGCGCACTCGCCGCAATCTCGGATTGCGCAGCGTTCTGGATCTGTGTCACCCCAGCCACCAGCGCGCCCGGTGGGATCGGAAAGCGACTGGCGGCAAACTTCGCCATCAATGCATCAGATGCACGTGTCGCCTCGGCGTTGATCCGGTCCCGGTCGTCGGACAACATCTGTGACGCCACACAAGGAGGGAGACCGGAGCAATTGGATAGCGCGTCCTGCAGCCATGTCTCGGCTGCGGTGTAGCCGGCACTTTCTGTAGAGAAATAGGTTGTGCGAAACGCCGCGATCGCATCGACCAACTGGTTCCACAGCGCCGTCTGCTGATCGTCAAAAGTAGCAACCAGCGTTTCCGGCGCGATCTCTGTCGGGAGTGTCACCGTCGGCTCGACCGGTGATACCGCGTCGGCCACGCTGGTATAGATCGTTCCCGAGCTGATTTGCTCCACGGCAATCGTCGGCGCCGCCGAGAGATTGCCAACGTTGATCGAATCCACGGCGATCGTCGGCGCCGCCGGGAGATTGCCAACGTTGATCGAATCCACAGCGATCGTCGGCGCCGCTGCGTCGTCGAGCCATCCCGTTCCGGAGATGTTCGTTACCAACCCCATTTTGGCCTCGAACAGTTCGAATTTCTGGTTGGCCTGATTCCAGGCGGCATTGATCAGCGCCGCGGGGTACTGGAGCGCGGCGTAGGCCCCAGGAGTGAAATTGCCGCTTGGAACGGATACGATGTCAGTCATGAGAAGATCCTTCGTTGAGAGGGCGATGGGACAAAAGCGATCGACGCCAACGTGAATGCGCCCCCTTCCGGGTTGCGCAGTGTGATGTCAAACAGGCTGGCCAGCATGCCACGCGCCAGGTCGAAACGGTGTGGGCCAATCTGGGGGCTGCTCGACCTCGCCAGAAACGGGTATTCCCAATCATTACTGTCCCCGTCTGCATAGGAAATCACCAGCTCCATCCGCTCCGTAGAGGAGACGGAGGCGTAAGCCGCTGGGAGTCGTTTCGGAGAGTCCGTGCCGAAATTCAGCCGGCCAAACCCCACCGAGGCATAGACCACCCCGTCTTCCACAAAGCGGTATATCCCCCCAGGCGCAATACCGTATCCTCGTGAAATCCCCGTGAAATCCCAGCCGCTATAGGTCGTCGCTGCGCCTGTGTCCAGGTTCAGGCACCACCCGCACGATACCACCCGGTTACACCCAAGCGTAGTGAAGACCGCCGAGTTGCCTGATGCCGGTGCCGTCAGGTCGATCGCCTCAGCCATGGGCGTTGACACCGCTCCCTGGATGGTCCCGATCACCACCCCGTTCAAACTAAACCAACCCACATTCGAGCTGTTCGGATCGGAGAACGCTGTTCCAGGGACCGCCCCGAATGGCAGCACGTCGATGATGGGCCCCTGAACATCTCCCAAGTCGCCGGGAATCCAGTACGTCTTGTCCGCAGCAACGAACACCCCTGTCTGCGCAGACACCGCGATGCTGACGGGCTCTGGAAACGGAATGAACCCTTCTACGGGCGCGTAGTACCCCGGTCGGAAAGGCAACCCGACCGATACCGTGCTCCCAGAGAAACTGCACAGCCGGCCGTTGTGCACGAACAGCACTCCCGGCGGAAGTGGCGCCTCGACGCGCTGCCCTGCATCGCGTCCAGTGGGAAGCGCCACAGCATCATAGGTCGCCGTCGCCGGTGTGACCTTGGCGAGCAAATACAGCAAACTGCCACTGGTGTTCGACAGATAGATGTTGACGTGCGTTGCGCCAGTAGCCGCGCCAGGGAGCGTGACGCGCAGCCCCCCGGTTGTCGTGCGCTCAATTCGAGTCAGCGGTGATCGTCCGCCCTCCTCCAGAAGGGACACCCCGTCCCAGCAGCAGTAGCTGGTGGCGACCAGATACTCGCCCGCCCAGAGTGATCCGCCATCGATCGCAGAAACCACGGGCGCCGGCGGGGTGGGCAAGGCCCAAGGCTTGGCAACCGATCCCGCCACGCGGCCGCTGTCCGTCCCGTTGGAGTAGTAAAGCTCTGATCCAAGCTCCGCGTAGCTCATCGTCGCGTTGCTCGAAAGCGCCGTGACCACGGTCTCGGCATAGACCGGCAAGGTGATGGCGTACAGCACGCTCGCCCGGACCAAATACCCCGCAGTATCGCTGGTCATGTACAAACTATGCGCACCGGTCAAGGCCTGCACCAGCGCAACTCCTTGCCGACGATGGACGCGCCCGGTGTTGTCGATGTCCACGTTGTCGGCGGACTTCAGGAAATCCCCCTTCTGATCGACACGCAGCGCGAAGTCTGGCAGCCGATTGTTGATGCCGAGAAATGGCCCAAGGTTTTGCGTTTTCATCATGTGCGGTACAGCTCCGTGGTAGTGTCATCGATATAGGGATGCCCGAGCGCATCCAGCCAGTCATGCACGGCACCATCCCGGATATGCACGCGCACGGGTGAGGAGAACAGAGACTCCTGGAGCGCCTTGAAGCGCGCGGCATAGTGCACTGGATACCTCTCGTACTGCGATACCCCGTACTCCTGACTGAACACAAATGCGTAGAGCATCTCCAGTAAATTGCACGGCACCATGTGGATTTCGTGCTGCGATGCGTTCTCCGCGTTGATCGTCCCGATGCTGTCGTACATCTGCAGACGCAGCACGAAATTGAACCCGTGGAATGGGAGTGCGCCATTCGCCTCTTCGGCCTCCGTGACGTAGTGCGCGCCCTTGAAGGAGCCCTGCTCTTGATACAGTGGGGCGAATATGGCCCGGATCTGCGGCGAGGGAACGGCCCAGAGACCGAGATCCTCGTCCAGGATTTTCTCTGGCAACAGCTCGCCGTAGCTGTAGTTCCAGCCCCCGAACGAGATTGAGTTGGTGTTGTAGCGAGTCTGCACCTTCAAGGAAACCCCTAGTGTAGCCGTCGCCGGGTGCCCAGAACCGTAGAAGCTGCCTTCGACCGAGATGTAAACCCCGTTGGCCACGTCGTGCAGCAAATAGTCCTTGGTGCGCCAAGTCAAGCTTCGGCTGTCTTGCGTGATGTCATTGTCGATGGTTCGAGTGTAGTAGTTTGATCGATAAATGCCTGTGTCGTAATAGGTCTGCCCCGCTAGCGCACTGGCCATGTCCTGCAGTTCTTGGGTAATCTCCGCTTCTACTTCTGGCAGTTGATGGGGAGGTGGCGTTGGGTTGATTTTGTACCAATCCTGGATTTCAATAGTATCGCTCGCTGGATGAACTTTCGGTTGCAAAAAGATCCTTCCAAGCATTCCCATTCCTGAAGGCCCGGAATACGTATACTGCCCCATGTACATGTCGTAATACGTCGTGTTTGGCGCGAAGACCTCTTTCTGCCCGGTAGAATGCTCACGATGGTATGCGCAATACAGAATTTCCGATCCATTCGCCGTCACTGAGAACGTCGCATTCTGAGTCTCATAGTTGCGAGGGACTCCTCCTGTCCAGTTTGACCCACCAGAAATGTAGATAGAAGTCACCCCTCTTGTCGGCGGAACTGACTCCGGCGTGTTGTAGCTGGAATTCGCATCCCAGTAGAGGGTTGTATTCGTTGCTCCCAGGGTCGCGCTAGTTAAAGAATCGGTGTGCGTGTCACAGATGGGTACGGTTTGCGCGCTGATATAGGTGATGTCGCTGCGCACGTCAAAGTTCTTGACGTTGCTCCCGGAATACACCACAGCGTAGCCACCCTGCGTAGACGAATCCTCCTTCTCGCCAGCATAGCTTGATCGCCCGTAATTAGCATGCACATATCCATCCAAGGCTTTGGACACAGTGCCTGACCAATCCCAGTGCATCGTCGCGGTACACGCCCCAGTTCCATAGGGCGAAAGCTGTGAGATATACCCAGAAGCCGTCATCGCCACCGGCGTCGCCGGCAAAGTAGTCGACGTGTCCATGCTCCCGCTGCTCGACACCGGATCACCAAAGCTGACAATGGGCATCGCCGCCACCATCCCAGTCGAGACCTTGGAGAGATACGGAGGCGTCAGCATCATGGCGACCTCAGCCGAACTGAACCCCCACTCCCCGCCGATGTCATCCCAACTCGACCCAGAGAAGAAAAGCTGCCCCAAAAACGCCCTACTCGTCGACGCTTCTATGCGCTGCCCGATCGTCATGGCCTTGTCTTCCGCGCGAGGCGAAGTCGGCGTCAGCGTAGCAGTTGCGTCACTGGCGCGCACTTCCTCACGGCCGACCGAAAACACCCGTTTTTCGGTGAGGTTCATGTTCTGCTCGCCGTAGTTTGCGAGCCCCACGGCGGCATGTACTCGACGCACCCAAGGAATGCCGTTGCCTGGTTCAAACGCACCCATTTGCAAGATCGGCATGGGAATCGCGTTGACCAGCACCGTGGAACCGGAGAACGTCACCACGTCATGCCATTTTGTCGTGTCGTCCGCAGGCACGTTGTACGGGCTCGCAAAGGGCAGAACGGTGTAGGTCACATCGACCGGCCGATACTCCGGCGTCAGCACTTCCAAGTCGTAAGGGTCGAATCGCACTCCCACACTCCCACCTTGCACCCAGGCAGCGAAGCCACGGGGATTCGATTGTCCTGTCGCCATCATCCCGGCACGAACGAACCTCGGCATGCCATCATGGGTCCGCAACATCGTGACGCTCCCGTCCACGTGCGCTCGCAACCGCGTGCGAATCCCGCCCGCGCCGTCAACCTCTTCCAGCATTACGCGCTCGTTCGCGCTCCCGGACGGGGTTCCGAACCTTGTAGGGAAGACCACCCCAATGTCATCGTCTTGGAACGCCGCCATGTCAGCAAACAGGAATCGGAGTGTTGTCCGGAGTCCCTGGAATAGTGCCAGTGGCCCGGCAATGGATCGGGATTTGCGCACTTGCCGAGCCAATAGCTCCGGTGACGGCGGTAATCTGCGCTCGAACCGCAATTTTCGCAGAGCACGACGCGGACACCCCGTGAGCGCCGAAGATGGCAGCAAGCACTGGAATCTGTGCAGAGACCCCTCCTGATACACCTACGACTCCGTGCGCGTCGCAGTAGATCGGAATCTTGACCGACGCAGAGCCCCCAGCCACTACAGCATGGATCTCTGCCAACACCGGAATCCGTGCAGAGCCACTTCCTGATATTCCCACGACTCCGTGCGCGTCGCAGTAGATCGGAAGACGCGCCTCCAGCCGGCCAGCCGGTGGCGAGCTGCCGAGTGCGTCGCAGTAGATCGGAATCTTGACCGACGCAGAACCCACGGCCGCTGCTGCAGCATGGATCTCTGCCAACACCGGAATCTGCGCAGAGCATGCCCCCGCTGGGCCACAGATCCCTGCGATGTTGGCATAGACCGGAATCTGGCAGGATGCCTCACAAACGACAGTTGCTGCCCCGGCCGACTGTGCATAAACCGGAATCTGGGCGTCGACATACCCTGCAGGGGGCTGGTCTCCGCCGATGTTGCAGAGAAGTTCGATCTTACCGATGGCCAGATACCCGATTGGCCCGGCGATCCCTTCGGCAGAACAGAAAAATGGGATCTCGGCGGATAGGTCGCCGGAAATTCCGTGCGCCGCCGTGATGTCGCAGAATACTGGGATTTGCGCCGACAGGCTGCCGATTGGAGCAAAACCGAAATCGACCTGATTCCATTGCGGAACGTAGGTGTTCGCCGCAAACTGAAAATCGACGCTGTTCCAATCCGGCGGCGTGTAGGCCATTATGGCGCCCCTGGAGTCACCCGGTCGTAGATCAGAGCGTTATTCGCGGACACCCCGTCAGCCGGAAGAGTTAGCAGTCGTGATGCTGGAATCGCTGCGGCGGCCCGGCGTGCGCCACGGCTGATGCGGACTTTTCCGATGCGCCCGTTGAAACTCTCGGTGTTCGACGTGTTTCCGCCAAGCACTAGGTGCGACGCGCTGATGTTGTAGGCCGTCGTGCCAGAGGTGGCCCATGTGGCATCGTTGACTGTAACAGTGATCACTCCACTAACCCGGCGCACCTGCAACTTGTGCCAGGTGTTATTCGCAAACGTGGTCGTGACTGGCGCACCAGTCAGATGGACATATGAACCGTTGTAGAAAGTACACTCCAACTGCAATGGGTTTGCCGATGCGTAGGCTGTGATCGCCATTGTGCCGACAGTAGAGCTTGGTCCGATCTGCAGAATGCGCGCGTAGGTACCCCCATGCCCCCCGGCAATCGGGTAAAACTCCAGATCAATGCAGAAATCATCGGTGCCGAGGATGTAATCGGTACTGACGCTGAAGATCGAGTCCGCACTACCGTCGAACTCGAACGACACGCCGTCAGCGTTGATCTTGACTTCGTTGTAGTACGAAAGCGCGTGCCCTTTGTTGTCGAACGCCAGTTGCCCACCGACGACTCCGCGCGACGGATCAAGGTCGAACACGCACTCATCCGTCGGCGGGTCAAACAAACCGTCGATTGCTTCAGAAATAACTTCGCCGAAGTCTGGTGGATGGAAGGTATAGACCCCCGTCGTCGGGTCGCTGTTCGCGCCGCCCAGCCACTGCTGCGTGCTTCGGTCACGAAACAGAATGGTCTTCGCTGCCAATGCTCCGGAGGCATCTCGCACCGTACCGGAAATGGTTGGACGAGGAAACGGCGCTGTTGGCAGCGACGTGGGCCTGGAACTACCTTTGGTGACTCGGACGTTGCTGATGTAGCCGTTCATGATGGAGTTGTAGTTCGTGATCGGACGCCCGCCTACGTGCATGTATTGAGACGAACTTCCAAACTGCACGTTGTAAGAAACGCTGCTTCCGAGTTGCACTTCGTCAAGGTAGAAGGTGACAATTCCAGAAACTCGTTTAGCCCGAACGAAGTGCCAGACGTTCTTTGAAATAGTTCCACCACCACTGCACCCTGTTGTCCCGTTCCACAGATAAAGGTGCGTCCCTGTTGTAGATGCGTTTCCCCCTATCGCAAACTCAAACGATGCTGAATTTGACTCATTATCGGCAGATAGGATCATGGCGTGCCGTTCAGATGACCCGTTCACCGCCGAGTCCCCGACTATGTACCCCCAAGCCGAGATGTCAAAATCCCCGGTGCCAAGGTTAAAGTCGGAGCTGGTGACAGGGCACCGCAAATAATCCCCAGTCCCGTCGAAATAGCACGCCTTGCCTGCGCCGAATGGAGTCCCAACTGCCGACGACAAGGCAGCGTTGCCGTAGGCCACAAATTGCCTATGGGCCTTTGAAACGTCCTGCAGATCCTCGGAGAGAGGCAGTAGCATGACGGTCTTATCCCATAGTGAATCGATCACAGATAAACCTCGAAAGCCGTGATGATGATCGGCCCCCCGATAACGATGCTCGTCGTATTCATTTGGACGGCTGCTCCGCCGCCAGTAACGCCAACATCGAAATCGCCAACCGTTGTTTTCACCCCTGAATTGACGGACGACACTCGCGCATAGAAGGCCGTTCCCGTTGCATCTGCGGAGGATTCGGACACCATCGCACCGGGAGTGACGGTCATCCGTCCTGCGGTTGGCGTTCCGACAGTTGCGCACGACGGGTCCGGGAACGTCACCGTCCCGAGAAGCGTTCCGGTCGCAGCCGACGAGGGCAGCGTCGGGCGCGGGCTGGTGTAGAAATCTAACACAGCAGCGGAGTTGCCGACGTCGAATGCATCTCGGAGGGCGGTCAGCATCGCATTCTTTACTGAGTCTACAAGGCGTATGTCAGCCATGGTGAATCCTTTCTATTTGGCTCTACAGGTTGTCAATCAGGTTTACAATCCTCTGCAGATTGGTTGTCAATGTCTTCAGCTTCATGGCACCCTCACTGTGCATTGCGAGGTCGCTATCCGGACGACTGCGCGCGGCGTGTCTATCCGGCAGAACGCCGAAACGGAGGCGCGGCTGGCTGGCACGGCGGTAGATGCTGACCCACTGCACGGCGTGATCAAAATTGTCGGAAGCGCCCCAGAACACGAAGCCGCGCCAGACGCACTGCTCAGCGACGCGAATAAGCTGATGCCCTGCAACGCCCCGGTAGCCGCCGCATTCCCTGTAGCGCCCCCAGTCGGAGCGGACAGGCTGATCTGCGACAGCACTCCGTTTGCCACCGTGCCCGCACCAGAAAATGCGGTGCCTGTAGGAGGTGCGATCGATAGCCCCGAAATCGCCCCACTTGCGAGGCAAGCCCCAACGGCAGTTCCTGTTGGCGCAGACAAGGCGGCGGTGGGAAGGCTGGCGCTTGCCGTCGCCGTCCCGGCCGCCGATCCGGCCGGCGCCGTCAGCGACAACGGCGCAAGGCTTCCTCCTGTGGTCGCCGATCCGGTTGCCGCCCCAGTTGGTGCAGAGAGTGAGGCGGTGGGGAGAGCAGCACTCGCCGTCGCGGCGCCCGTGGCAGATCCGGTCGCGGCAGACAGCGAGAGCGACGGGAGGGTTCCATTGGCGGACGCCGATCCGGAAGCCGCAGACTCAATGGGCAATGCGCCGATTTCGGCCTGCGAGCCATCAAAAAAGAAGCGCCTGTACGAGCTGTACATGTCAAGCCATGATTACACGCAGTTGGGCAGTGACTACTGGTGCTCCACTGGTTGCTATAAAGGAGAACAGCGCAGAAAGGCACGCTCCTTGCTGGATCTCGGCTATAGCGCCGCCAGACAAAAGCATCTCCCGTGTCGGCGCACGATCAATACCTTCGGCACAAGTCCCACCCAGCATCACAATCGGCTTGAACAGTAGCACGCCGAAATTTCCAGCGGTTCCTGTTGATCCAGAGAGCGTAACCCCCTCGACCGAGCGGACCCCCGTATCGCCATCTTGCAAACAAAAAATAAGCGTCGTCCGCGCGCTTACGGAGGATAGTACGGCAAGAGGTTGACTAGTCCTCCCTGCCGTCCCCGATTGATTGGTGTAATTTAAGGTTGCAGTGGTCGCAGTGCTGCCGAGCGCCGAATACACATTGAGTGCGGCCATGACACCCTCCCCATCTGTGTAGCGTGGGAGAGCTGCCGTAGGCAACCCGGTCGTTTGCTCTGTAGTTACGGTCCCAGACATCCCTCCGGAGTGAACCAACAAATCTGCAAGCCAGATTAGCGACCGAACCGTAATCCCGTAGGACGAACCAAATCCACCAACTACCGCCTCTGCCAGCCATGCTTGTGACGAAAAACTGTTAGGCCATTCTGGGGCGGGGAGCAGCGGCGAGTCTGCAGATGATAGACCTACTGAGTTTGTCGGCACCACCAATGGAGAAGGCGAGCAGAGCGGAGCACTGGAGTTAGAAACAATGCTGCGCAACGTCGCCGTCATGACCGGCGATTCCCCGAATGCCTGCTTGTACGCGCTGTAATCGGCTATCGCGCTCACTAGGCGTCCACCATGTGCAATCCGATCAAACCCTGCGGGGACGTAGATACGCTAGCCATAAAAGCGAAAGCAAGGCACGCATCCGTCATGATTTCCGGCGTGCTGGGCAGCCCTGATATCGTGTCTCGCAGCGTAGCTCCCCCTGCGATTTCACACGGCGCGTACAGTATCGGCTTTGCAATAACAATCCCGAAATTCCCCGCTGTTCCAGTCGTCGCGGCCAGTGTGACGGATTGCACAGACTGCACGCCGGTATCTCCATCTTGTAGCGCGAGAGGGATAACTCTCGATTCCTCCCGCAAACCTGTCCCGCCAAACGCAGCAGCAAGCGTCGTCCGCCCCGACGTCCCCGCTTGATTGGTATAGCTTGCGGTGATTGTCGTCGCCGTTGTTCCGATCTGTGTGTAGATTTCAACCCAGATCTGATTTCCTTCCCCGCCCGTATAGCGCGAGAGCGATCCACCGACTGTTTGTGCTGTTGTCGTCGTCGCGTTCAGCCCGCCGATATGCAACAGCCTGTCGTACAAAACGAGGATGCCGGGCTGAGCCAAGCCCCCTTCAAGGCCGAGCAGCCATTTCTGCCGCCCCCCTGCCGGATTTGTGAAAGGCATCGCTCCGAGCAGGCTTTTGTCGCACGCTGCGACGGACGACGGTATTGCCCCGTTGGCCCCGTTGCTCTTGTTGTAACGCCACAAGCTTGTCAATCGACCGCTGACCGTGGCGGCGGCGGCGGCACCCTGGATGCGCGAATCGAACCAGAATGATGGGTGATCCGGTGCGCCAGAGTTTCCGCCGGTCAGCCGATTGACGACGGCGGAGAGATCAGCGAGAGCGCTCACTTGCCCAGGATCTCGTTGGCTCGACCAGCCGCCAGAAGGCCAGCAGTCTCAAGCGCAAAAACGCTTTCCTGAAGCACCTCACTGCGCAGATCAGCAGCGCTGGTTTGCGAAAACCGAAACACCAACAATTCGACAGACTGAGAGGTTTTGGAAGCCGTCAGGATCGAGATCATCTCGGATTGCGTCAGACGAGCAAGGAAAGCATCTTTGCTCAGAACGCACGGGTGTCCGCCTTCTGGCCAGCGCGCAAAATCAAGCTGCATGGTGTCACGCTCCTCAAGCAGCGCCAAAACCTGATCCTGATCGAACGTTACTCCTGCCGCGCGCGCCCACGAAGAAGGCCAGAGCTGACCGTTAGTGAGCGGATATCCGGACCCAGCTTGCCCGTTGAACGATCCTAGCTGGTTATCCCATTGGCACCAGCCACCGTTTGCGATAGAGATAGTCATTTTTGTACTCCTTGGTTATCGATTGATGTACAGAGGGGTGGAGAGCGTCACAGTGAACGTGTCTGCGGTGCTGGTCTTGGTGCCGCCGAAATCAACGAAGGCAACCAGTTCGTCTGTCGCCGCAGAACCGATCGACTTGTAAATCCATCCACCAACGGCGCTGATCGTCGCGGCGGTGAATGCCGCTGGATTACCAAAGGTGACTGGCGTCCGGTTGTTCGTCGCGTCGTAAGCACCGACCGTGCAGGTCACTGTTGCCCCACCGGTTGCGTAAGACCCACTCGCGGCGACTTCGTTGGTAATGTCGTTGCGGAAGTCGAAGGTGTCCAGATCACTCTCAGATGGGAGCGACGAAACCAAAAGAAACTTGAACGTCCCAGTGAAATAGGCGTCGGCCAGTTTTTTTGTAAGATTTCCAACGTTTGCAGATGCCATAAAATTTCCTCGTTACGTTGAAGTGGTGATTTCTGGAAGGACCGTGGCCACTGAAGTCGCCGCGCAAATCGCGTCGACGCCATCGGCCCGGATCAGCTCGATGTCGAAGTAATAATCGCGGGCCGACACACCCGCATCCGACAACGCTGTTTCCGGCAGACGAACCCACACAGAACTGGACGCCGCGTCTATTTCCAGGGTGCCGTCGTCGGTGTGCAGGCTGAGGACCGCCGTATCTCCGACTGCGCGCTTGAGGTCCATCCTCGCCCCGGTGTAGCCCGACAGATCCTTCGGGGCGTACCACTTCAGCGCGCCACTATCAGCGGTATGGGCGGACATCCCAAGGGTGCTGACGCCATCGAGATCTATGGTCGTCGTATCCACCACGCTCACCGAAGTTGGCCGAACGTCGTTGATTGCGACCATCCCCTTGGCGTCGACGACAGATGCCCGCCAGCCGTCGAGCAGCCCATGTGCCTCCTGCGTCACGACTCTCGCAGGCGCAGACCGGCTGATCGACGCGATCAGAGCAAAAACAATCTCGTCTGTCTCAATGCGGATCTGGATGTCGGCAGAGGACCCGAGGCGCATTGACGGAAGCTTCAGCTTATTCAGGCTCATAACCGCGCATCTGCAATGTGTGTGTATATAACATCCTAGAAAATGTGAGTGCAAAGCCCGATCAAGCCGGCTTCGCCCCGTACCCGATGGTGAATTTCCGTTGCGTATTCTCTGGGAAGTACGTAATGCGATCGACCGTTTGCAGATACGCCTTGTCCTGATTGGCTGTAGTCGAATCCTGGGTCAACCCCGTGTTTGATACGTGCATTCTCCGGTCTGGAATGGCGTCGAGCAGCTCTACCCACGCTTCGACTTTCGGTCCAGTCGCCCACAGAGACGCCGGCCCACCGCGGTAGTTGGCAACGCTGCCGTCATTGGCCATCGGAATGCCGACCTCGTTGCCAACAACGACTATCTTTGTGAATTCGTTTTGCCGTACCGAGACCACATCCAGCGAGGCGTAATTGCCCACCACCAGCATTCCGGCGTACTCGACCTGCATCTTTCCGGCGGCAGAGTACGTGATGTCGACATCGAGCATCAGCGGATGAGGCCGGCCCGCGACCATCGTGTAGGTGCGGGTCTTTGTCGCGACGTTCGTCACAAGAGAGTCCGCATGCGCCAGCGTCGTCACGTGCCGCACGACAATGTTGTTGCCGCTCGCGAACGTTCCCGCGGCAAGTGATGCTTGATCTGTATCGCCGACATAGAGGGTCAGCGAAGTCTGCGACTCCAATGATTGCGTGCTGTTGTCGGAATGGTGGGCCCCCATGAACTGATAGTTCGTCGATCCGACCGGCGCCCACTGCGGCACATAGCAGAGCGCCGATACCGTCTGCAGATGATTGACCCATCGCACCGGGACAAAGTAAACCTCGGAATCCCCAACTGCATATCCCGTTGAAACCCCGTAGATGCGCTCGACGGAACATCTCGCCGCCGAAGACGCAGACGGCTTCAGGCCAGTCGCCTCGATCAGGATCGTGTGATTGCCCGCTGGAAGATCGTCAGCCAGGCAAATGAACTCGTTGATTGCTGCCGTCGCGTAGGACGAGAAATACCGTTTCCCGACGTCGCTTGGACGGCATCTTCCGGCGACGTAATCCGCCTCGGTGAACACAGGAAGGCGATTCGCTCGCGTGAAATCCCCATCGATCGAGACGATTCCGTACCCGCCATTGGTCGTCGCGAAGAACTGCAATCCAACAGTTCGACCGCTGACGACTCCAGATGCGGTTTCTCCTTCCGTCGCGGAATACGCTGCCCCGGATGCGCTAAACGCCCCAGCAGCTTGGTTTGCGGGGATAGTCGTCCAAGTCCCGACCTTCGTCATCGACGTGTGAGGTACGCATTTCGCCAGTTTTGCCAGGCAGATGTCGCTCATACTCGGCACCATGGCTGCCACATTCCTGGTTCCGAGGAACATCCCGTAATACCATCTCGTGCCGTCAGCAGGATCGCTTTCGAGCGGGACGTAAAACTGGTACTCGTTCAGGTAGCGATGCGTGCTCAGCGTCGCTGGATGACGGAACAGATAGCACGTGGTTGAATGCGGGGTATACGGGGACGGCTTTCTCCCCCCAATTGCTTCAATCTCGGCGCCCAGATGCTGCCTCCACGTCATCCCCTTGCGGCGCGGAATGACTCCTCTCGGGAGGCTGCTCACAGCGGATTCATATGCCCCCAAGTCGATTTCTCGAACGAACGCTTCATGATCCCGAGGATCAGATGTCATTATTCCATTCATCACCACGCCTTTACCCTGTGCGGCCGATCCGCGTTGTTGTCCCGCCGATGGTCTGCAGTTGGCCGCCGGCCAAAATAGTCTTCAAAGTCGGCCAGCCCACGATCTGAACGGTCTTTGTCCATGAAGTCCGCGTCCGGCACTCTGTAGGCCCGATACCGAACCCATCCGTCCAGATAACGATGGTGCACCGCTGCGATCTCAGGCTCATCCTCATCGATTTCCATCGGATTCACAGGAGTTCGACAGCACTCCAGTTTCAGCACGGAAGAGGCCAAAACGATCCGATTCAGCGTGATCGATATGTCGTCGTGGATAAATGCGCTCGGCCGTTCAACGGTGTCTCGCCAGTTCCTGAACAACCTGTCCTGCTCGTGCCGGCTGCTGGGCGAAAGCCAGTAAGTAGCCCCGCCTTCGACGATTCGAGCGGTCCTCACCTCGATGATTCGTGGTGGCAATGAAACCTCAGAATCACCGGCAGACAACACAAACTCTAGGTTTTCACGCAGCAGGCTTTTACGAATCGCCGCCTCTTCAGTGGCCTCGTTGAACAGCCTAACAAGGTGATCTCTCCCCCACATCGGCGGAGTGATCGTATCGCGCTCGTCGATACGAAAATTGGAGATCAGGGTGCCGAGATTCACGACGCAACTCCGAACTGATGCACCATGTTCTCCGCATCGAGTCGAAGGTTATTCAGCGATTTCCTGCGGTCCAGTTTCTGGTTGAAATTCTGGGCGACAAACGAACACAGGGCGTCGGTGTCCATGGTGTTGATTGCGTCAAGCGCCCCAAGTGTTTCCTCAGTCTCATGCTCAGGAGTCGCCTTTTTCTGCGTAGTGACCGGATCTGACACATCACCATCAGCAACAACCCCGCCGTCCTGGTAGACATCAGGGTGCCGCAACATCTTGAACGCGATAGCGGCATCAACGACCTTGCTCTGTCCATTGACCCACTCTCCAGTCCCGTAGGTGCAGTCCTTGTGATACGGCCTGCGTCCGATATAGACAATCGTCTGTGCCTGCATTGTGCGAATCCATGGAAATGCGCCGGCTTGGGCCGGCGCGATAGGGTTAGACGCCGACCAGAGTCCCATTGACAATGACATCCATGATGCCAACAGCCGAGTCTGCCGCGCCCCCCCGAGTCAGGATCAGATACGCATCCTTCGGAAGCGTGAGCGGACGTACCGCCGTGTTGTTCGCCGGCGTGCGAGCAGCAGAAGACGATGCAGTACCAGCCACGATGAAGTAGTCATCATCCTGTGGTACAGCCGTGGAATCGACGCCGTCGACGTAGGCGAAACCGAGCTTGTAGGTAGTCGATGTCGCGAACGCATCCGAGATGATCACCAGGGCGTCGGAAAACTTGATCCCGGCAGGAAGAAGCCCGAACCGGACCACATCACCGTTTTGCACCGCCGTCGCAAGGTCAGAGTTGACGAATATCCCTGAAGAATTGGTCTCGAACGTATAGATTTGCGACCAGCGATTGCCGAAAGCGCCGGCATGAGAGACTTCATGTCGGAGCGATTTCTTAGTAACTGTTGGCATCTGTCAAACCTCCTTAAACGCCGGCCAGACGGACAGCGGTATCGATCACCGCAACGCCATAGTCGGTATATTGCTGCTCGTTCCCATGATCGACCAGAAAGCGGATTTTCGACCGCCCGCCGATCTCGCCAACGACGTACTCACGCTGATTGCCAAAGTCGGTCGTTTCTTCTGCGGTGAAATATGAACTTCCGCTTCCGTTGTGCCGCCCGAACCCTTCCGCGAGGGCCTGGCCGCCGAGCAGAATGGCGCGATCGACTGCGTACCCTGAGCCGAGCGCAGGAATCGTCCCGGCTGTCTCGGTTGCAGAGGTGGTGGAAGCGCACCACTGGACCGTATCTCCCGGATAGAAACGGATCGGTTTCGGCATCTTGAGGATGAGAATTCCCCGCCAGAGCAGCGCGTCTCCGAGGAAGACCGGATGGTTCTTGGCCATTTGCGCCCGAGAGATGGCCTGCGCTTGCAGCGTCCGGAAATTGGTGCTCTGGACGAACGAGTTGTACTGCTCGGCGGACACCATCAGCACGCGCACAGGCGAATCAGCCGCCGCTTCGTCATTCTCGAACTCGACCCCAGGCAGAGGAAGGGCCATGCCGTCCAGCCAGGTGGCGATGCCATCCACCACATCAGAGTTCATCACATCCGTCGTGGCGATCGTATAGCCGCCGGTTGGCACCTGCTCCAGGCCCGACCCGGTCGAGAGGAAATGGCGGTTACGAGTTGGCGCTCGGACGGGGTTGACCATTACCTTCGAGAAGTCGGCATGCGCCGTGGTCGGCACGCACCACTCGATGTTGTCGTGGAATCCACGTGCGCCGGCGAGATGGACCAAAGACGCCTGATCAGAGAATCGCTCAAGTGACGACAGCGCGACATCTTGCGCCAACGGGCGGAGCTGATGCGGCGTGCGCTGTTGCGACATTGCGCCGCCTGCGCTGATCGGGAATCGAGCTTGATTGACCCGGAGCCGGTCCTGTGCGAACGTTAGCACGGAGCCTTTGCCCTGCGCCCACTCGTCGCCCATGATCGGAATGGATTTGACCGGATTGACCAGATCGAAGGTTACTTCGTCGCCGGCCGACTTGGTGAGTTCCTGGACCCGGACGATCGGCTTCTTGTTGGTGCTGACGAGTCGGATATTTCCGCTGGCGTCGGCCTGTTTTGACATCGCGCCGGCCATCCGATTGAGGCCGGTCTTGCGCTGCATGCACGCAGCGAACAGGCCGACCGACTGGATCTTGACCTGTTGGTCAGACCCATAGGGGACTGCTGTGGTTGCCATTTTTACTGCTCCTGTATGAGGAAAATTCCGCCATCACGGCGGTGAATCAAAATGGCCGGCTACATCTGTCGAGACAGAACGGCCAGTATTTTTTCTCGCGGCATGCTCATGAGCTTGTCCTGAGCCTGCTGCACAGACATCGACGAAAGCGCCTGCAACTCATCTGCTGGCGGGGTTGCGGCCGCAGGAATTGAAGAAAGGCTTGACGGCACCTTTGCCTTTGCGCTGGCCTGTGCGATAACTTTTTCCGCCTTCGCCATCGCGGCTTCATCCGGAAGGTCAGCTTTCGCCTTCTCTCCCATCCCATAGAGCTTGGCCACCCGATCAACAGCGTCCACCAGCGCCTGAGCGCGAGTAGATCCCCTGTTGACGTACATCGCACTCAGCGCCTGTACGGTCGCGATGGCTTCCAGGTTGGCGCCAGGCTTTGTGTGATCCAGATCGGGATATGTCTTGATCAGGCTCTCGGCAGTCGCCGAAATCGCCCGCTCTTCGGCCTGCGCCGCCTGTTGCTCAAGCACCTGGATTGCCTTGGCTTCAGCCTTACGGCTGATCTCCTCGTCAATCTGCGCCTCAAGCTCATCGATCCTGGCGTCGTCATCCAGCAACATCGCTTCGCGAAGCTCGCGGCGAAGCTGCTTCAGATCGACGGCGGCCGTCGGGTTATGCGGCTGCTCTGATTGGGACTGTTGAGCGATCCGGCTGGCTTCCTCGGCTTGGGCCTGCCAGTATTTGGCCTCGTCTCTGGCTCGTTGCAGTTCCTCGAACGGGATCGTGTGCTTCCCGTCCTTGGCCACAACAACAGGCGGATCCTCTGCGGCTGTCTGTGTTTCGTCTGTCGCACCTTCTTCGGCTGAAGCTTCAATGCTGGCGGCGGGCGATCCGCCGGTAATCTCGCCCTCGATCGACTCGCCGATATGCAGCGACATACGATCTTCGTCTGAAAGCTGGTCGAACTCTTCAGGGTGCTCCATGAAGTAGGACAAATCTTTTTCCATCTACCGTTCCATCTACAGGACTCGCGCGCCATCACGGCGGGCTATCCGGTCACATATCGCTTGTGCTGCGGGCGAGATGTAAGCGGGTGTTACGAAAATGGCATTGGCCCCGAAGGGCCTACGCCTCCATCTGCTGCGGATCGCGCGCCATCACGGCGGGCTGCTGCCTTTTTAGCATGATTGATTTTGACTACCAATCGAGCCAGACGATATTGGTTGCGCCACTGGCGGCCATCACGCGATTTCCAGACACCAAGAGTTGCGTGCCCGCAGGAACGGCGGCAAACGTCACTGCCCCGATGTCAGACCCAGCCTGCCGGATCACTACAGATCCGGCGCCTCCGATGTACAGCGCCTTGAATTTCAACTCGGTCGAGTCGCTTGGCGTCACGGCGCCGTAGCGAACAGCGGTCTCTTGCAATGAACTCATGGTTGTCCTTCACTGGATGATGGTTGACCGCCCTCTATCCCTGTTTTCAGGCCAACATCTGGATTGGCAGGGAACATCGGCGAAGTGTTTTGCTGAAGGTCGGCCGAATGCGTCCCGTTCGGGACCGGAGCGATCAGCGGCGCCGCGTCGCGGTCGGGCATCCCGGCAGACCTCAATATCTGATCAGCGGATTGCGCGAGCCCTGGCAGCATGGAGATCTGGTTGGCCGCCTGTGTTGCCGAGAAAAATCCCTCGACGGCCTTGGTTGCCGCTTCGGCGGCGAGCTTGCTGACCTGCGCGTCGATCAGAGGCTTGTTCTGGCGAAGCTTCTCCAGTTCTATTTCGGCACGGGATTTGATCAGTGCTTGCTCGACAGCCTGTTTGATCTGCTGCTCGACCTGCTCAGGCGAGGACGCAGACGCTGCCGAACGGATTTCCTTGATCAGATCTGCACTCTTCGGCAAATCCATCAGCGACAGCAGGAACGGGATCATCACCGACTGATACTGAGCCGGCATGACTTTGAAAGCTTCCGTCATCGCGTTGAGCTGCTGCTGTTTGAATGTGGCTGCTGAAGGAACGTCGTCAATCCCGACTGTCAGCGCAACGCGAGAAACGTCGTTGTCGAGGTACTCGAAACCGTCCTCGTCGACGACCGGCACATTGATTCCGATCGTGCGGTCATCGACCAACCCGCCGCCATCTATGAAAACGTCCTCCTGCTTCCCGATCGTGTCCGCGATGATCAGAGACAGCAGAATTTCGCCCACTTCAGTTCGCGCTGTCTTGAAATTGTCCAGGATGTCGGCGAGGCTCTGATTGCTCTGCTCAACCTGGCTGTTGAATTGCACGCCGCTGGTTGTGTTCGAGTTCTGTCCTTGGAATTCAGAGTAGATTCCCCCGACTCGCCGAATAGCCTCTCTAGCGTCCGCTAGCCGTTGGAATTGCTGCTGCGTCAGTTCTAGGTCGGTTGAGACCTTGAAAATGCCGCCTTCACGCATGGCTTTCGGGTCAAGAATGATGTCCGCGTCTGGTCTCGCGACTTCCTGCCTGAATTGCTCATCCTCCCCGACCACCGCGCCCTGAGTCCTTTCCACGCGGCGCGCGGCCATCATCCACATGGCCTTGCTGCGCGTCGCGTTGATCTCATCCTGCAGATAGACCATCCCGCGAGCCAGCCCAAACGGCACCCCTGTCCGGTCCTCGCGCATCCCCCAGAACGGGACATACGGAAATTTTCCGTGCTGCTCTGGATGATCGACATCCGCCAGCTTGTGCGGCCCGAGCCACCACGACAATCGCACTCGCGACACAATCGCGCGATCGACCGACACCAGACCTTTTGCCACTGCGACCACATGCGCCGAGTTTTTCCGGTCGTACTCGACCACTCGGCCGTCCGGAGATCTGATGACGGTGACGCGATTCCATCGACGATACCAGCACTCGCAGAGGGCCACCCGGTTCTGCGACGAGTTGCGCCACTGCGATTCCTCGATTGACCATGTGCGCTCCTGTTCCTGGCTGGCGAACAGATTAGGCAGCGACCCGGCCGCATCGGTCATGAAATGACCCACGCCGTAATCTGACCATCCGCTCGTCGTGTGCCTGATCAACTTGGCATGCTTCGGAAAAATCAGCTCTGGAATGCGCTTGTCGAACCACCGCCGGCGGATCAGATAGCGGGCATTCGAAAGGTCCGGCTTTGCGAACCAATCCCAGAAAATCTCATTCCGGTGGACCGCCTCGACCTTGTACGGATACCGGAACGGATCTTCTTCCCGACCCACATAGCACCAACCTATTCCGAGGCCGATCTGTGTCTTGAACGCCTCTGAGCACGCGACATCCGCTTTTGACCGCTGTTCCGCCTGGTGCAGTTTGAAACTCAGCGCGTCTGCCACATCCGAGCTGTCGTCCTGCGACTGCGGCCGCACGATCCAGTCCCCGCGATTCCGCACTTCCATGCCAAGGACCGATGCCAGTACAGGCCCCATCAGCGGTTCGATGGCCGGCGGGATGCCTATATCGGCCATTCGCTGCAGAATCTCGGCGTCCAGTTGATTGCCGTCGATGTAATCAGCCTCTCGATCAGCCTTCGTGCGCCACGGCGGCTGCTCCTGAATTTCTGTCCAGAATCCGGTGTACTCGTCGAGGGAAAGTTCTTCTGACATCATGCGTTCGCCATGCTATTCAGATGGCAGATATACCATGATTGATTTCTATGCTCTCCAGCACGCCGGGCGACGTGCTGATGGCCTGGTGTACGGATCTGGCTGAACAATCGCTTCCCGACGCATCATCAACCCGTACCTCGTCGCGCTCATCAGGTCGTCGCGCTCTTTCACGACTCGCCCATCTTTTCTGTGATACAGCCGAAACTCCTGCATCCAGTCGTCCAACCCTGCGAACACTTTCAGCCTCCCGGTTTGCATCCGGTCCAGCATTTCCATCAGCCCAGCCTCGACGCCATTGCCGCCAGACCCCTCTGGCTTCCCGGGATCTGGGGCATGAGTCGCGTGCTCCCTGAGCATATTCAACCCTGTGTCTGCGTACTGCTGCGCGAGCCCTTTCCCGCTCCCTTTGTCGTGCTGCAAGCCGTCGTGAGGCCAGGCGCACGGCACCCACGCGCCCCATGCCTTGACTGTAGGGGCGAACAGAATGGGGGTTTGCTCGCGCGCACGATGCGCCTTGATCACGTACCAGCAATCAGCGTCTCGATCCCATGCTGCCTGAACAGCGGCTGCCGGGTGATCCCACCCGAAGTCAATCCCGTTGATACGCGGCCAGTGCGCCGGAATTAGGAACTGTTCGACGAGGATCGATTCTTCCTCGACCGGGAAAATTCGCCCGCTGCCGAGTGTCGGGATGCCCTTTGCGCGAGCCTCACGCTCATGCGCCGGATAGGATGCGACGATGGCTGCGCGCTGCTCCGGTGTGTAGTGCGCCGCGTCGTCGATCGTCATGTACGTTACGTGCCGATCAGGAGACGATTCGTGCAGGAATCGCATCACCACCTCGCTCATGCCCTGCAGCGGGGTGAATGTCATGTATGCCATGCCGTTGGTTGCGTTCGTTCTCGTCAGACCCTCGGTATAGATCTCAGGCGCCGGCTCCTCGTCGAACCAAACCACATCGAGCGTTTCCCCCTGCCATTTTTCCCGCCCCTGCTCGTAGCGTTTGAAATACAGCCGACTGTTGCCGCCGCTGACGTGCCTGACAGTCACGCTATCCAGCAGATCGGCGACTCCCAAGGCCCTTTTTGGCTCGCCCACGATGCACGCCGCCGGGATCATGCCGGTGCCGTACTCACCCGGACGCCCGACTAGCAAACGCTGCGTCGTGTCGCGCACCGACTCTCCGGTGACTCCGGACGCCCATGCAGCGATCGCGCGCGGGAATCTGCGGCCTCTCCAATTTTCCGGGTAGCGCCCGGTCAGGTGCATCGCCATTTCCGCGGCTCCGGCGAGAGTTTTCCCGAGTTGATTACCGGCGCAGAAAAGCCGTTCTCGATGCGTAGCTCCTGCCGCGTGAAATTCAGCCTGTCGTGCGTATGGCTCATACGCCTCAAGTCGCCTGCGGGCTATCTGCCGATCTATCTCGGCAATCGCCTCATCGACCGGATTCAAGCTCTGCCCTCATGCGTCTCAGCAGAGACAACGACGCTCCGGACAGGTCGGCAGCGTCCGAAGTCCTGTCCTTGTCCATGCCGTACGCCTCCCGCTCTGCTGCGATCAGCCGGCACTGGGTCTCGACGAGCGACTTGAGGATTGATGTGCGCTTTGCCAGGTCCTCATCGCACTCGCTCAGTTCCTCCTGATACTCTGCGACTCGCATTCGCAGCAGCCGGATGTCTGCCCGGTGCGAAAGCTGCACGTTCGCGCTCGTCGTCGCTGCGCTGGCGATGATCGCTGCTTCTGCCGGCAAGGTTTCGTTTCCCGTTACCGATACCTTGCCCGATACCATCGCCGCCGATACCATCGCCGCGGCTTTCGCCTCGATCTTTGCCGACAGGTCGCGGGGGATGCCAAGCTTGACGAAGTGCTTTCGTACCGCGGCAGGAGTCACTTTCTGCCCTGTCGCGTCCTCATACTCTGCGCACAGCATCGGCAGGCTTTTGACGCCCTCGCGCCATCCCGGCTCGATCCTCCCGTAGTCGATGATCCTCGGAGCCGCCATCAGACCGCCCTCGCCTTGTACCGCAGGTACCGCCCATTCCGAATAGGATCAGGCACCGCATCAACCAGCCCATGCCTGCGCAGCAGCAGCAGCGCCCAGCACGCGGCCGAATGCCTGAGCCCGGTCCCCTCCCGGATCTCGTGCTGCCGTAAATACTCATGCTGCCCACACAGATACGCGAGCACGAGATGAGCAAGCGGCGATCTCATCCGCCCCTCTGGCCTCTTCTTGGCGCCCGGCTTACTCCCGGACGATGCCGAAATGATCTGTGCATAAATGCTGAACCCGGTTGCCGTCATAGATACGCTCAATCGCTCCGTTCTTCCTGATAGCCAACATATATCATGATTGATTGTTTTTTCAAACAACCCCGATAAAACTCTTGACTTGCGCACGCGATGCGTGCATAATTCTGTCCATGGGGTGAGCGATTTGCAAGCCCGGTTTTTCAGGAGAGAGAAATGAAAGTTCGTAGTTTCTGGAGCGCAACTATGGCTGCAGCCGTTCGGCTGCAGGAACTTGGGATAAAGACGGACCGGTGTCCACCACCGAACGCCCACCTACGGTGGGGGACAGAACTTCCCGATGGGGAGTTCAAGACACTCCGGAAGGGGAATCCGGCTATCGAGTCCCTTGTCGGGCTCGCGTCTGAGCAGTAACCGCGCCAAGCCGCTTCGCTGAGGCGGTTTGTCAGGCAATCCTGCCGATCAATCAAGGAGATAGAAAAATGGAAATCAGGGAACGGGTTAAATCGCTTCTAGTATCCCAAGGGTACGAGAAAGTCATAATCCGGACAGGAGGGACAATCCGCCTGTTCAAAGATGGAAAATGGATAGACGGCGGGGTAGTCTCAATGTATGCCGCCGACATCATGGCGCAGGAGCGCAAGGCCCGCGTCACACCAGATGAAGCCGCAATGATGGAGTCCGGATACGGACAATATGACTGAGCAGGCAATCCTGCCCAACCAAGGAGAGAGCAAATGGAATGGAGTAACAAAATCGGCAGCCGTGAGCGCAAGCCCTGGCTGCTCCTGATCAAGAACGGGCGGATCACCCCGTTCGCTGGGGAACCGATTCCAGGTGTCGTGGCGATCGTCATGCGCCTGAAGCGGCGAGTCGTCAATCCTGCAACGAAATGGGCACCGGTGAGCGAAGACCAGGAATACTTGGAATTCGCGTGGGGGAGGTTCTCAAAATGAATGTTCCAGGAAAACTCATCCGATCATGTTCCGCGCCTGCAATCGACTGCACGCTGACAGAAGGACCCAATGTGGTCCCGGTCATTTTGATCGGAGACCGGACCTATTCCCCTGCGGACATCGGCCCGCACATACTGAAACTCCAGCACGGGTTTGTGCCGATTTCTCAGGCCGATGCGGAGTTGCTCGCCGTGCATGAGGCCGGGTTCAACGTCGTTGACGACCTCGCACGGATGTTCGGCGAGCGTGATAGGTGGGAGATATCTCCAGGATTCAACGATCTCCCAGAAGGTGATAGATGAGAGATGATCACCCCACCCCAGAGGAGGTCCTATCAATCAGGCTCGCCGCCGGACTGACCCAGGAAGAAGCCGGCGCCGTGGTCAAGTCCGCGCGCCGCACCTGGCAAGACTGGGAGCGAGGAAGGCGCAAGATGCCGGCCGGCCTGTTCGATCTCTTCAAACTCAAGAGGGGTTTGAAATAGCCATATCCAACCATAGCCTAGCCGCGCCAGCGGAGAATGTAAATTTTGAGAGGACAGAAATGAGAACGACGATTGAAAGCTCTTGGGATAACGCGCGCCTTGCGGACCAAAACGCGAAGCTGAGAAATGCTCTTGTCGGTTGCGAACGCGCAGGGGAATTGTTGGCGTGTGCCGGCCACAAGGAAGCGGCTAAGAAGATCCTGGATATTGTGTCTGATGCGCTTAACAGCTCTTGTGGTAATCCAGAAACAGAGCAAGTTGGGTGGGTTTACACGTACCCGGATATAACCAAAAAGATCCCCCCTGTCCTGTCTCTGCACCAGTTGGACAACAAGCATTGCTGGATTGAGCGCCCAATTTACGCTGTTGAGAAGACGTAGAACCGGTCGATCAAACGGCCGGCCTGTTAATCCACTCCCGATTCACGGGGCCGCAATCAACACTGCGGCCGAATCCTGCCAACGAACCGCTCGCACCCTCGCGTAGTATTCCCTGCGCTCCTCCCCCGACCATCGCATCACCTCACGCGCTTCGCATGCGGCGCGGTGCGCCTCTGACCAGGGGCATGTCGGTGATCGGCATGGGGATTTGCCGCACATTAGGCGTTAGGCCCTCAGAGCCCGCGCCGCCATTTCTAAGCACTCGTCGAAGCCGTGCTCCGGTCCGAAATCGTGCCAATGGCTTATCACAGCCTTGAGTGCGCATGCTGCGGCGTCTTGGCCAGGTGCGACCTTTGCAAAGTAGTGCGCGCGCTTCAGCGCATCCTCCCGCCCAACTTGTGCCATCTTTTCATCTGTTGATTCAATTTGAATTCGTTCTCCGTTCCACGCTACGCCTATAGCCGTCAGTCGTGTCCCTCTCGCCCCTTCTTGAATCTCGCACCCGTTTCGGCTCGCCTTCCCAGCATCAATCATGTCCGCGTACTCGCGAAGCGTCAAAGCAACCTCTGTTGCAAAGAACCCGTCGCCTATTTCCTCGTTCTCCAGGTACAGCACCAATATGCGCTTTGGCTTCTCTGTGCTCATATTCGATCTTCCTTTTCAAAATTCGGCGCTGGCGAGACGGCGCCCCCAACCCGTCAGTCGATATGGACTCGCCGCAAGCGGATCACCGTTTGGCGCGCGGCAGTCCGGGTAGGCGGGCGAGCCCTCGCACCGCTGTCCGGCTCGCTCGCGGATCGCGGCCGCAATGCTCTTCCAGTCCTTCGGGTATCTGGCTCGGTTCTCGGGTCGTATCGGCATGCTCATGCTCCTTCGTGCAACCGCCGCCTTCGCTTCCAGCGCCTGCGCTCCACATCGGAGAAGTGCATCAAGCGCCGCACTGGAACAGGATTGTCGTGCTGTACAAGCTTCTCAGGCCGGGAAACATCGGACCAACGCCATCTAATCACATGATATGGCCTGACAGGCGGTAATCTGAGCGTGACCATTGACCATATCTCGCACCCCTGCCACCACACTGCAGTAGAGATTTGGCCCGTGTAATACGCCATCCCCACCTTCATTTCTCCCTTATCGCTTCAGCAACCTCGATTATTGCGTCTGCAATCCTGCCAGCGTTGTTCGCGAGGTAGATAATCGCCTCAGTCAAGCACCCAACTCTGCCGCCGTCTTGCGTTTTTGCAGGCACTGCGTCTGTGTCTGTCACAGAAGAAGCGAGATCCCCAATCCGATCTGCAATAGATTCGACGCTGCAAATAATCGCGTCAATGTCGTCTTGATTCATATGTCTCATTGTGCAGGCCGCACAATTTGTATTGCGCTCATTTCATGGCCCTTTCGTTGATCCATTTGCGCACCGATTCCGGAGCCCGCTCGAAAACCTGCTTTGCAGCAGCAATACCCATTGTCGATTTCCAAAAAGTCAGGCACGACCGACAGTAGTCTGGCATGTGCTGCATTTTTGTTAGCCAGTCGACGGCCTCGTCGATGGTCGGCGGGCGGCATGCGATATCGCTCACGCCGGCAATCCCCAACCTGCCGCGGCGACCTTGGCCAAACACGCATCGCATGGCTCCCAGGGCAGGCACGAGCAGCTAATTATGAAGAAGCGCGCTCCAACATTCATCGGCGCCACCGATGTGCGAACAGTCAGAATCGAGCCAACCTCATTTGGCATCCAGCGCATGAACTGCTCGATGTTTTCAACGTTTTCAACGTACCACGTCTTGCGCGCCGCATCCCAGCGCGCGCCGAGCTTCTTGGCGTCGTCCTTTTCCTCGTATGGCACTTTCAGATTCGTTCTCATCTCTTCCTTACGTCATCAACCAACACATGCCGGTTGGTGGGGGCTGTATCCCATGGGCAAAACTCCGCCTAACCAAACAATGACGTTTGGTTAGGGTTCATTTCACCGTTGTTTCTGCCGACCGGAGCCGGGCTTGTAGAGCCACAACGGGGCCGAATCCACCAGACACTTCGATTTTTTGGACTCGACAATCTTAGGGTTCCGGCATGTGTCTGCCGCCTGCACTGCCCAAGAAACCAAGGTCCGCGATATTCGCGATTTTCTTCACCGCCACAACGAAGGGCGGATTGGCCTTGGCAGAACTCCTCCAGTCGCGCTTGCTTCTTCTGTGCGCAAAACCAGTCATGCCCAGAACGTTGTAAGTGGCCGACCCCATATCTAGCCCGCGCTTTGCGCGTATTCCTGCCGGGACGTAATATCTCTAGCACCACCCATCACCCGATAGACTGCATGACCATCAATCTCTATCTGCTGCGCGCCTCCATTATTTTTTTCGCAACGGCCATCACGCCGGCCGCCATGTGCAAGTCGTTCGCGTCCTGCCCCGTCGTCGGCGCCATCGCATACGGCAGACCGGTTTTCCATGCCGATTGTTCGCCCGTCCGGCTGGCGTCGTTGTCCGCGAACACGTAGTGTCGGCCGGTGAATTTCCCGGCCACATAAATGAGGTTGCCGGCCGAGAAGCACACCACGACTGCCGCCGAGAGCCGCAAAAGCTTCAACGCGGCATCGACGCTCAGACCGGTGGCGTATCCCTCGACGAACCACAGCTCAGCGGAACGCGCGTTGCCAATCCGGCAAATGGCGCCCTTGGCCCGCATCCCCGGTAGCATCTTCTTCGTCCATTCGTTGTCGATCAGGGCAATCTTCTGCACGCCAAGCAGCTTCCCGCTCAAGCAGTCGCGCATCGGAACGAGCATTGCGCCATCCGCATCCACCAGCGCGCGCGCGTCTGGAAAGCCTTTGGACGCGAGGTATGGATGGTTGGCCAACTCGCACGCTGCGAGCAGCGTAGCGGCCCGCGCAGCGGCCATGGCATGCTCTTTTTCCGCTTCTTTATCCGCCGCCGCAGCGCGCTCGATGGACGCCTGCCTGCGCTCAGCGATCTGGCGCGCAGAAAGCGGTTGCAGCGTGCCGTCGTCGCGCCAGCCATGCGCTTTGGCGTGGTGATAGAGAGAGGCCACAGTGATCCGTCCGGACGACTTGATGGACCGCCAGACGGCTTTGGCCGACTCCGGCCGGTAAGACTCTGCCTGCCGACTCCAGGAATCCCACAGATCGCGCCCGGCCTCGCCGAGCTCGCTTTTGACAGCCATCCCGATCTCTACCCACAGTTCTCGGTCGATCGCCGGGATGAAAGAAATGGCAGACTCGATTCGTGTCATCTCGTTCATGCCGCGCGCGCCCCGATAGATTTCGCGTATGCGATGTTGCGCGACTTGATCTTGTTGAGCACCGCGCGAGTGATCTGCACGCTTGGCGTTGTGGCAATGTTCCACGAGCTATCTGGCCATTCGCCTGTGATGTCGCGGAAGATGTGCTTTGCTCTCCCTTGCTGCTTATCAGGCGCCGAATACCCGCGTGCATACGAGCATGCCTGCTCCCACAGATGGCGCTTGTCGTCGGCATATTTCGTCTTGCCGATCCGGATTTCCTGCATCTCGCCGTGCTCGTGCTCGACGAGAGATGGCTTGATAACCTCGTGCCCACAGGAAACGCAGCGCTTGCCCATCGGCTGGTATCCGCAAACTGGGCAGGCTTTCCCTTCCGGCTTCTCTTCGTTGTCGCGACGAATCGTCTTGTCGAGCTTCTCGCCGGCGTCGAGCGCGTCCAGGCCGTTGTAGAAAATGTCGCTGTAGTCTTCGGCCATGCGGACGATGTTGCCGCTGAAGTCGAGCAGAAGGCAGTCCTTCTTTCCTGTTCCAGGCGACGATCTCAGCCCGCGCCCCCACATCTGGATAGCCTCGCTCAGGCTCTTGCGCAGCGGGCGCACGTCGCAAACGCACTCCACATCCTGGCAGTTGTGGACTAAAAGTCCTTCGCAAGTGAAGCTATTTCGGGGTCCGGCGTTGAGAACGTCCCATACACGCCTTTTGGCTTGTCCGATTTCTGGTAGTACCTGTCTATGATCGCTTTCGAGTCGAACCCCATGCTTATCAGATTGCGCAGCGTCTTGTCCGCATATCGAATTTCCGGATGCTCCGTCCGAAACTTGTGGACCATCGCCATCCAACCGCCGCGCCTGGTGTTGCATACGTTCACGTGCTTTGACGTCCACCGCAAATTTCCCGGCTCGTAGTGGCCGTTGTTGTCTATCCTGTCCAGTTGCACAAGCCGATCTTGATGAATATGCCCAAGATGGTCCCATGCCCATTGAGCGCCATCCCTCGCGGATGAAAATCTGAATTCGATTCCTCGCCCTCCATAGTCCGAAAATGCCTTGTGGCTTGGAATCGAGCATCTTGCTTGCGCGCCCGTCATCCTGCGCACCAGCCAATCCGGAGCTGAGCACTTCTCGCACCCACGCCACTGCGGAATTCGCAATGTCGAAAGCTCTACCAAAGACTCTTCCCCGCAATCCACGCATCGGCACGCGAACATGACGTTGTTCGTTTTTCGATTCGCCGCTTCCGCCTCTGAAACGACGATCATGTTCTTGAACTGGTCGCCCGCCTTCGGACGTTTCAACAATCGGGATTCCGCCTTTCGCGCAATCCATGAAGGTTTTCCATCCAGCCGCAGTTTTGACAAGGTGCGACGGCGTTGCGGTAAGTCCTGCGTAGGTGATGACATCACGTTCTCCTTTGAAGATAGGCCCATCATGGGATACGAATTCGTATCCATCCCATATTCTATCATCAATGGAAAGTTTCTCTATTGCCTTATGTCCTCTGTCTGTCAAAACCATCGAGCCTTCGGCGATGCAGTCGAAGCCCTTGGCCAAAGCGCTGACGCTCAGGAGCACGCGCAGCTCGGAATCCGGCTTGCGGTATTCATCAAGCAGCGCCTTGCGCTCTACCTCGCTCGTGTCCGACGTAAAACATGCCGCCATCACTCCGGCCGCGTTGAACTGCCTGGCCATTTCCTCGCAGTGCGCGATTGTGGCGCCGAACACAATTGTCTTCCTGTCGCTGGCGAATTTCTTCCATTCGCTCACCACGTCGCCAATGATTTCCATGCCGCGCTCAGCGGCCGCACCGTCCGTCCATTCGCCGCCGGCTGTCGCGGCGCCGCGCATGTTGACCTTGGTGCAACTGAAAACTCGCATCGGCACCAGCACGCCGGACTCGGTAAGCGCGTGCATGCTCGATGCGCAGACGAGATTGGAAAAAAGCTTGCCAAGGCCATCGGAAAATGGCGTCGCCGACAGCCCGATCACATGCGCCGAGCAGTCCTTGATCTTGTTGACCCACACGGACATCTGCACATGCGCTTCGTCGATCACGATCAGATCCACGTCCGGCCATTTGCGGCGTGCGAGCGTCTGAGCGCTGGCAATCTGAAACGGGCTCGACGGGTCGTAGCGCCAGTGGTCGGCCATCAATACAGAGTGCGCCGTCAGCCCGTAGCTGTCAGCGACGGCGCTGGTCTGCTCGATCAACGTCCGCCGGTCGCAGATAAAGATGGCACGCTTGCCTTTTTGCAGAGCCTCGTGAATGGCGCGCAGGCCCAGGAAGGTGTTGTGAGTGACGGTGAAATCGCCGAGCAGAAAAAGGTGATCGCCGTCTATCTCGAATCCGTAATAGTCGCCAATTCCAATCGGCTCTATGGTGATTCCATGCACAAGATGCCTTTTCTTCTGTGTGCGTTTCGCTGCGATCTTGTCGCGCATCGGTATTTTCGATAGGTCGCCGCTTACCGAAACGCGCCAGTAATCTCCCACGAATCCGCTGGCAGAAATGCCTTTTTTGCATGGCGTGATGTATGCAGATAGTCCTACTGACCGGCAAACGAAGGCGAAATCTTCCGCCAGTACGTTAGATACGCTTATCCAGTCGCATCCGCCGTGCTCTACATATCCGTCGCTATCGATCAATCCGGCAAGCAACTCCAGGCGAACGGAGATCGGGCCGAATTTGTACTGCGGGGGGATATGTTTGCGACGCGCAACTCCTAGCATCTCGATATGAGCCTGAACGACGTTGAAGCTGAATCCGTTGTGCCCATTGGTCAGGAGCCATGTGGGGCAGTCTTCTGGATCGCTGGCAATCCTTCTGGTAGGCAATCCGATAGACCGGCCATAACCAACCCACTCGTCGACCATCTTGCATTCCGGCTTTGAAATGGCCGCTCGCCCCATCGTGCCATCTCCGATCCATGCGCCGAGGATGTATGGCGGAAGGAGTCGATCAAGCGCATCTTCCTCATGGTTCCGATCGAAGAGATGGATAGCGTCCGAACGCCAACCCTTCAGACAGTGACGCGCCGTGGCATTGCTATGCAGCAACACTTCGACGTTGACATTCACCACGTCAGCATCTTTTGGCACGAAACCGCCATCCGCCAAGCGCAAGCCGGCGCTTCCTGGCGTCTTGCGCAGGCTCAATATGTGGCTGGCGTTGATCACATAGGACGATCCCTTCTTCGGCGTGATCCTGTACAAATGCTCGCGTCCAGACGCAATCGACAGCACATTTCTAGACCTGCCATCTGGCCCAAGCAGCTTGTCTCCAGCAATCACGTCCTGAACCATCTTGATGGTTCCGTCTGCCATCAAAACTTGCGTGTCGCGCCCAAGACACTTTCCTGATCCGGTGGGAGCCATCAGCATCTGACATCGATGCCCATTGCGCGCCCCTTGCCGCAGCGCCTCGTGCGCCTCTTCCTGAAATGGCCTAGGCGTCGGGAATGTCGCCGTCGCGTACTGCGGCGCATCGTGGAAAAGGCTGTACGTCGTCACGCAGCCACCTTTTCGCACTTCGACTTGTAATACTTCGCCGATCTGATGGCTTCGTTTCTCGTGCCGATCGCTCCGGCAAGCTGCTCTTTGAGAGATGCCACCTCAGCCTTGAGCCGCTTGATTTCCGCCATCGCTGCCGCCAGCCGGTCGTCTGCCTCGAAAATCGCGGCCATCTGGCTGTTGTCTTCGATTGCCTCCTGCGCGTCACGCGCGATCTCTGCGATTCGCTCCCGCAACTCGGCGTTCTCGGCAAGCAACTCGGCGGCGCGTTCTTCGCTGACCATGACGGGCTTGGGTTTCGGCGTTGGCTTTTCCCTGCCTTCCACCTTTGCGACTGCTGCCGGTAGCGAAACCTCTCCATGCGCAACTTGCTTGGCCAGTTCTGGATCTGCCTTGGCCACCTTGTCCGCACGTTGCTGCGTCTTGGTGCTTGCGCCAGATGCTGCCGCCCGTCCGGCTATGGTTTCAAGTGGACTGCAGTCCATTTGGTCGGCGCGCCTGTTGCCGCCGTGCGTCTGCGCCTTCGCCCAATCCTGCGCGCTAGACACGATTGCTGCCGACTGTGCTGGCGACAAGTGGCGACGGTGCAGGTTGGCCGACAGCACGAACGACACGATGTTGCCGCCGGCGAACTCGACGTATCGCGCCTCGACGCCGGCCGCCTCGCACGCAGCAGCACGATTCCCGCCATCGAGAATCATGCCGTTGTGCAGCACGATCGGATCGCGCAATCCGTTCGCGGCAATATCGTCTACCAGCGCGTCGAATTCGGCGCCGACAAGGCGCGGGAAAAGGGTAGAGAGGGGGTGAAGTTGATATTTCTCGCTCATTTGCCAATCAAAATCCGAAAAATTGCGACAATGAACCGCCAAAAATCGTAGAAAACGCATGATTCATCCTGTCTTCTCTGCATTCCATAGGAATCATCGCGTACTTTTCTTTGGCGCGAGCCTGCATATACTCTTGCGACGGGCTTATTCCATTCTTCTTTGGTCGCAAATCTTTGATGAGCAGTTTTTCAAACTCCTTGTGCTCATCGCAAACGTGAAAACGAATATTGCATCCTGGATTTTGTTGCCGTCTTTCGTGATTTGATAGGCGATTTCTTAGGTTCTTGGATTCGCCAACATAAATGCATTCATCTCCATTGAACATCGCATAAACACCGGGAAGCGAAGGAAATCTACTATTTCCGGTTCCGCTGCTGGCTGCCTGCAGTGCGGATCGCGCCGCCTCATATCTGATGAGTTGAGTCATGCCGCCGATTCCATATCTGATAGTTCTCCAAGCCAAGCCCGC
>OFQZ01000021.1_pt1 | contig 50987 bp, 53 predicted proteins | sample 1543011 | NCBI WGS metagenome assembly OFQZ01 (sample SAMN07774216, study PRJEB24372) | wastewater metagenome | isolation source: Exp Tend NO 0WW | collected 2016-02 | reverse complement strand
ATAGCCGCCACGAGGCGCGCGATTGTGCTTGTGGCCGCCGACATGGCGAACTGACAAGGGAGGCTTGACAAATGGACAACCCGAACATGCACGCATACGGCGAGGACGCATCGGACGACGCGGAGATAGGCCGGCAGTGGCGCGAGGACAGCAGCCTTGAGAAGTGGTTTCCGCTGACAGCAGAGCAGTTGGCGGCGAAGGAGCGCGAAAACCTGCACCTAGCCCGCGAAGCGCGCGCATGGTGGGGGGCGGCGCAGACCTACGCCAAGAGCGAGGCGAAGCTGGTTAAGGCGCTGCGTGACTTGGTAGAGCTTGAGGACATGCGGCTGCGGCTGCGCCAGTTGCACGAGATGGGCCACGGCACTGACTACGCCGACTATCACCGATTGCTGCCGCTGGCTTGGGCTGCGGCGCGAGAGGCTTTGGGGCCTAACGTTGGAGCTAACCGGCCCAGCGGGGCCGAGAAAGACTGCGATGAAAGCTGACCAAGTAGCCGGCCCCGATGGGTCCGCGTTGAGCGACGGGTTAGGCGCGTGGTTGATAAACGAGAGGAACTGAGCATGCACCCGAGAGAAAAAGCGGCGATTGCCGCAACCCTGAGCGATGCCGGCCTATTGGACCGCGTGCGTGCGGTGGCCGGTGGCGCAGTGGGCGACCCGCTGAACAACCCGCACGACAGCGTGAAGTTGCGCGAACAGTTCGACCTGACTGTGGAGTTCACGCACAGCACGGTGTTCGCGTTCAACGACGAAGGCTTGTGCGCTGCGCTGAAGACGACGGCGCCGGATGCGCCGGCCTGGGCGCGGCGGGCTGCGTGTGTGGCCGTTGCGTCGATGTGGACGCCCGCGATTGGCAAGGCTGCGCGTGAGGCAAGCGCCTAACGTTTGAGCTGAGAGGCGGCCCGCTCGGTGCCGCCACGCAGCGCAGCAGTGAGGCCGTCCTCTCGAGCGAATGGTTGGGCGGCTGGTGGAGAAAGCGAGAAGGAGTGAGCATGCATTGCACTGACGTGGAACGGCCCAAGGCCAAAAAGCCGCACCGCTGCATGAGCTGCGGCGAAGGCATTGCCGTTGGCGAAACCTACGTGCGCTGGCGCTGCTATGACGGCGGCGACGCCAGCACGAACAAGATGCACCCGGAGTGCTTGGCGATGCACCAAGCCGAAGCCACGAGGTACGGCGACCACGAGTGGGAATACAGCCCGTACAGCCACGAACGACCGAAGGTGGAAGCATGAGCCGCGAAGCCTTTGGCGACCCGCCAGAACAACAGGAGGTGCCTGAGTGCTGCCCGAACTGCGGCAGCGACTTCTACATGCCTGGCTGCACGCACTGCGATGAAGTGAAGCGGCGCTGCGCCGCCGAGTCCGAAGCGCTGGCCCTGCGCGGCCAGCTTGGCGCGGCCAGCGGCTGGATTGTGAAAGCGCTCAAGGTGCTGGATACGGTGGACCCGGACGACACCGACGAAGCGGAACGCCTGACGGCGCTGGTCAAGGCCGGCGAAATGCTGGCGCTGACGACGCTGGCGAACAGCAAGGCGCCAGAGTTTGAGTGCCTGGGCGAGCCAATCCTATGCACGAACCCGCGCGGGTGCGCTTGCCAGGAGACCAAGCCGTGACGCTGCAAGATCGCATTGACGAACTCGTGGCGCAGCACGGCAGCCTGAGAGCGGTGGCGCGCGTGACCGAGATAGACGCGGGCTATTTGTCGCGGCTGCGCACTGGCGAAAAGGTGAACCCGGAGAAGGACAAGCTGCGCCGGCTGGGCCTGCGCCGCGTTGTGACCTTCGAGCGCATCAAGACGCCCAACGTTTGAGGCAAGGGGCCGCCGTAGGCGGTCCCGCTTGGGCGACCAGTTAGCCGGCCTGTTGAAAACCGGCACAACCTTTGGAGAATGAAACATGGATTTGCAACCCCACCAACAGCGCGTCGTAGACGAGAAGGCCGAACTCGATGAGCGGCTGACAAAATTGCGGGCGTTCGGCTCTCAGATCGGAGGCATCTTCGATTCTTTGCCGACCGAAGAGAAGCAGCGCCTCACCGAGCAAGAGGGCCACATGGCCGCCTATTCAGACGTGCTGCGACGCCGGATCGAAGCTTTCGGGGCCTGACTATGCGAATCAACGTGTACAGCCAAGAACTCACCAACGAAGTGCTACTGGTGGAGAAGCCGAGCAATACCGAATCGTTTGACCACGAGTCCTCCACGGGCGCCAAAAGTCCCATGTGAAACAACTACTTGGCGGCGCCGGCCGGGCCGGTGCCTACCGGGCTACCTACCGCATCGATTCGGATGCACACGCGGAGATCGAATCGTGAACGACAACGTGCAGAGATTCCCGGGCGCCACCGCGCTCCCCGACAACCCCATGGAACTGGCGCCGCGGCGGCCTGGCTGGTGCGACCACAACGCCGTCACGCTGGACGAGCACACCCGCACTGTGACATGCGCGGACCCGAAGTGCGGCGCGGTGCTTGACCCGTTCAACTTCCTGGCCAGCAACGCGCACACGATCCAGCGCGCCTGGTCAGCTTACCGGCAGGCTATGACCCAGGCCAACGAGGTCGCCGAGCGCGTGAGCATTCTCAAGAAAGAAGAGCAGCGCCTGCGCGCGATGGTCAAGCGGCTGCAGGAGAAGGTGCCCGTGGTGCACACCAGGGGCCGCGACCTCTAGTTCATCTTCTCCGACAACTCCCGCAGCAGCTTGAGCTTCTTCTCGTTCTGCGCCTGCACCTTGGCTGCGAATTCGTCCGCGTCCATGCGGTGCGTCTGCATCTGCCGCTTCAGCGCGCCGATGTTCTTGTCGATCTCTGCCTCTTCGGCCCGGTGCTTGGCCATCAGGTTGTTGCGCAGCACGTCGGCCGGGTAGCTGCCCAGCTTGATGCCCACCGATGACAGCAGGGCCTGGGCGACAGACTGCTCGCGGCCGAACTTGTCCGTCGCGCCCTTGATCGCGTCAACCACGCCGCTGGTCGCGTAGGTGCCAGGCACGCCCAGCAGGTTTGGCGCAAAGGCCTTCCACAGGTAGTCGATGACCTTGCCGGTCTTTTCCAGGCCCGTGTCCGTCTCCAGCGTGATCGGCTTGCCCGTGAACATGCTGTTGTTGTTATAGAGTTCAAACATCAGCGCGACAGGGCCGCCAGGCACCAGGGACGGCAGCACCGGCACGGCCGAGTGCCCGGCGCCCACGTCGGCTACGTCGCCCACCGGGATCCAGCGGCGGATGTCCAGGTACACCGGGCTGCCGTTGGCGTCGTTCCAGGGCATGCGCACGAGCTTAGGCACCAGGCCCCACACGCGGCCGGCCTTCTCCTCTGGCAACAACTTCCGTTCCTTGTCGTCCCCGCCACCGGCCAGCACACCCAGCCAGTTGAGCATGCCGGCCAGCATCATGAGCTTCATGAGCTTGTGCGGCCGCTTGCCCGCGGTTTCCAGCAGCAGGGGAACGGCGCGGTAGGTGAAGCTGATGAACGGGAAGGCCGTCGACCGCATGGCCTGTACCCACGGTGCGTTGATGCTGTAGTCGAGGAAGCTCTTGCGCGCGACCTTGCCGGCGGCCTGGTCGGTGGCGCCCTCCTCCTTGGCCTTCAGCCAGGCGGCCAGGCGGAACACATCGTCCTCGGCCTGGTACGCATCGATCATGGTGGCGGCGCCCTTGCGCACCTTCATGCCCGGCTTGGAGTTCGCCGCCGAGTCGAAGGCATCCGCAAACCGCTTCTGCAGCAGCGCCTGCAGGGCCGCGTACACACCCGCTTCGGCCTGGCCGCCGCGCTCGCCGGCCGCGTTGACTTCGGCCTGCAGCGCGGCCACGATGGGCTCCAACTGCTCGCTCATCAGCTCCTCGGTTGCCCAGGTGCCGATGGCCCCGCCGCTGTCGCTGTAGCGGCCCAGGATGACTTTGGCCGCATCACGGTCGGCGATGCCCGCGCGCGACATGCGGTCGCTCTTGCTGGCCGCGAGCATGATCCGCAGCGCCTTGGCCACGTGCCCGGCGGTCACGTCGTGCCAATCGGCCATCACGAAGTTGGACATCACGTTGTTGGTATGCACGGCCGGAGAGAGCGCGGTCTTGCTGATCTTCCAGGCCTGCAGCACCTTGTCGTACACGTCGCCCAGGGGCTTGTACCGGCCGCTCACCACCTGGCGCAGATCGTTCCAGACCGGGCCGGGGACGAACTGCCCGGCCAGCTTGCCGTACTTCTTCACCTGCGTGCCCGGGATCGGCGTGCTGGGAACCTCGACCCACTGGCCAGGCTTGAAGGTGTCCAGGTAGCGCTCGGACGGGTCCACGATCTCACCCTCGATCGTCTCGCCCGGCAACTTGGCGTAGTTCTGGCCCAGCCATTCCAGGTAGCGGCCCACCTCCACGTCATGGATCATGCCCTGCAGGGTCTTGGCCACGGCGAAGCGGGCTTCGTCGATTTCACCCATGGTCGTGCGCTCTTCCTTGGTGAAGTCGCGCCACACGATCAGGTCCGCGCCCTTGGTGTCGCGCACCTCCCAGGTGCCGGCGTTGTCCCAGTCGGCGTACTTGGCCGGAGCCTTCTCGCCGGCCGGCCAGTAGTTCACCTCCAGCAGCTTGCCCTTCGGCTTGTTGGCAACGCCTTCCATGGGCGTGGTGCCCTCGCCGCTGGCGGCGCGTCGCTCGAACCGGGTGAACTTCTCGTCCTTCAACGAGGTGTCGCCCTTGCCCTCCTGCATCTTGCGCTTCCACCACTCGGGCGCGACGTTCTGGATCTGCTTCATCGAAGCCTTCTCCACCATGCCGCGGCCCTTGTACTGGTCGCCCAGCACGGTGATCGCGCGCTGCCGGCGGGCGATGTCGCCCTTCTGCAGTTCAGCCGCGTGCTTGTAGTAGCTGCGGCGCAGGTAGGCGAACCGATGGCGCTCGAAAGCCTCGGGGTCCAGCTGGCCCAGGCGCACGGCTTCGCGCGACAGCTTGTCGACCATCTGCTGCACCTGCTGCAGCACCTTGACCGACTCCTCAGGCAGCTCCTTCATGAGCTCTTCGGCCTTGCGGGTGTCCTCGCCGTTCATCCACTCGTAGGCAACCCGCGACTCGGCCCGGGTCAGGCTGGCCAGCGCGCCCACCAGGCTGCCGGCCTCGCGCAACTGGGTGCGCTGGCGGCCGATCATCATGGCCCGCTGATCAATCACAGCCTCGGGCACGCCGTAGTCGGAGACAAAGCCGGCCTTCATGCGCTCCGGCGTGACGCGATCGATCAGCATGCCGCCCTTGTCGTAGAGCATGCCGGCGATCTTCTCGATGCCGGTGTAGCGGGTCAGCACCTTGGCCAAGGCGTCGATGGGCTTGGCCGTTGCCGCGCTCTTGTCGATGATGTCCTGCGCGCGCTGGTCCGCGTCCTTGGGCTGCGGTGCGGCCGACAGGCGGATGTCAGGGTTGGCCAGGTCGAAAGCTCCGGTGTTGCCGATGGCAGACTTGATCTGCTCGGAGCTGAACACGCCGATGTTGCGGCCCCCTTCGTCGTCAAACTCGCGCACCCACAGGCCATCGTAGCCCTGGTCCTTCATCCACTTCACAACGTGCTTGTTCTCCAGGATCAAGTAGTTTTCGTAGCTGATCTGACTCAAGAGGTTCGTGGCATCCTTGTCCATCCAGGGCTCGCTGCCCATCCCAAGAGCACGCTGGATCCCCTCCTTCAGGTCGGCGTTCTTCGGCATTTCGGATTCCAGCCAGGACGCCAGCGCCTGCGCGTGCTTTTCGTTGTCGCCGTCAAACGGGTTGACCGCACGCACGTAGACCGGCATGGTGTTCTGGCCTTCGGCCGGCTTGATCTTGTGTCGGAAGACCGGCAAGCCGCCGGAGTTGGCGAGTGCAGCGCGCTCCGCGACCATCTTTTCTGCGTCGCCATGATTGGACGCAGCGAAGATGGCGCCCACTTTGCCGCCATGGAACTCGGTGATGTCGGCCAGGGTGGAGTGGTACATCACCAGCGGCCGGCCCAGCCCGTCCACCACCTTGCTCTCACCAAACCAACGCTTGAAGGCCGGCGTATCCACCTGCGGCACTTTGCCCGGGGATAGCAGCGACTCGGCAGGGTTCTTCTCTCGCCACAGCGTGGCCAGCTTCTCGAACACCTCGGGCGCGCGGTCCAGCAGATCATCAATGCTGCTGTAGCCGCGGGCCTTTGCCTCACTAGTGAGCCACTTCTCTTGTCCAGCCAGGTCGTCTGACAGTTGCCCGGACAGTCGCGTCTGCCCAGAGGCAGGCCGGCCAGCAAAGGCCCGCGCCTCGCGCACCAGGTCAGCCACGAACAGATCTGCACGCTGCTGCTCGGTCAGCGTGCCCGCGAGCCAGCCGTCCAGGCGGGCGGCCAGGCGGTCGAAGCCATGCCCGGCCATCCAGTCGCGGACCCGGCCCACCAGTGCGCGCCAGCCCTTCAGCTTGGCCAGCGTGCCGGATGGCATGTCGACCAAGACTTCTTCCACGGACTCGGCCACCGACATCCCGGGGTTGGCTGCGCGCATGGCCGTGGCGGCTCGGCGCACGCTGGCGTTCTGGCTTTCGATCGCCTGCAGGGTCTGGCCCAGTTTCGGGCCCAGCAGCCCGCGCAGGCCTGCGTGCGCGGCCTCGTGCTCGGCAAGCACGTGCTCTGCCCGGGCCTCGTCGGCGATGCCACTGGCAAACAGGTAGATCGCGCCGTCGTGGAAAGCGCCCTCGGCCGTGGCCATAGCGCCGCGCTGGCGGATGTAGTCCTGCAGCGCCTTCGGCGCGGCAGCCGGAGACAGCAGCACGTGCACGCGCGGCAGGCCTGGCATGGCCGTGGCCACCCGGGCCGCGACGCCAGCGAGCGCGCGCTGCGAGATCCCGCCGCCGGCGCCAACCGCCAGGCGGGTGCCGTCCGGGGCCGCTGCAGGCCCCACCTCGCTGGCCCGCCAATCTGACGAAGTGCCGCCGTTGGCCTTGACCGCTGCCTCGATCGCGCCTTCCACGGAGGTGGCGCGCACCTCGAAGCCCAGGCCGGTGGCAATCCGCTCCACCCGGAACGGCCGCTCCTGACTGTCGCGCGCAATCTCGGCTTCCAGCGCGGCACGCTCCCGAATCGCATCGGCCAACTGCTCGCGCATCGGGAACTGGGCATTCAGCCGCGGCTGCAGCCCGTCCATCTTGTTGCGCGACTCGGCAATCAGCGCCCGCATGCGCGCCGGCAGCCTGGCCACGTCGGCCACCTGGTTCTGCGCGCGCATGGCCACGCCGATCGGCGACGTGCCGGCGTCATACACCAGGTCCAGGCGCTCCGGGGTTTCGAGCACGAGCTTGGCGCGGTACTCGCCCGCCACCTTCTCGGCGCGGAAGGTCACCGCAAAGCCGGAGATAGAGCCGACCATCGTGGTTTCGGTGCTGGCGTGGCCCGCCAGATCCTTGTACTGGGCAATCAGGGCCTCGGCCCAGGGCGCGCGCTCGGCATAGGACAGCTTGCCGGCCTTGGCCACGAACTTGTCGCCCGCCAGATCCTGCGCCTGACCGGCTAGCTTCTCAGCCTCGGGCAGCCGCGCCTCGTTGAACTCGATGGTGTGCAGCGCGTTCTGGTAGGCCATGCGGTGGCGCATGCGCTGGTCCTCGTGGGCCTGGTACAGGCGCTGCATGCGCTCGATGTCGGCGCTCAGGCCCGCTACCTGCAGGATGCGCGGATCGTCCGACAGCATGGCGGCCGTCTGCTGCATCTGGCTCGCCTCGCTGGCGTCCGAGATCTCGCGCACGTTCGGGTCGCCGGACAGGGCCAGGTCAATGAAGCGCTGCTTGCTGGCCAGCATGCCCCACATCACCTCGTCATAGCTCGCCTTCATGGAGTAGGCGTTGAGCTCCACCTCGCGCTTGGCGTCGGCGTTCTTGTTGCCCTGGCGGACGATGCGCCCCTCGCGCTGCTCCAGGTCCGCGGGATACCACGGAGCGTCCAGGTGGAACATGGCCAGCAGCCGCTGTTGCGCGTTCACGCCGGTGCCCATGTTCTTGCTGCTGCCGATCAGGATCCGCACCCGGCCGGCGTTCACGTCGCGGAAGAGCTTTTGCTTCTCGGTGGACTTCTTGAAGTCCGACATGAAGGCAACCTTGGCCATGGGGATGCCGGCGTCGCGCAGCCGCTTTTCCATCCAGGCGCGCGCGCTGAAGCCCCGCTTGGCGGCCACACCCTCGCCGAAGCCCAGGTCAGAGAACACCATCATGGTGGCGCCCTTGTTGGGCTCTGGCAGCTTGGTGCGCTTGTCCAGGTACTCGATGTCGGCCGTTCGCTTGAACGTCTCGATCACGTCATCGATCATCCGGTTCAGCTTGCTGTCCGGGTTGTTCTCCCAGGTCGGATCCATGAAGCGCATGTCGATGGCCGCCAAGCGCCCGTCGCCGATGATGCGGATCATCGGGTCCGGGTTGTTGGGCTCATTCGGCGATTGCTTCCACGCCTTGGACTGCTTCACGCGCTCGGCCAGGATCGGCTGGAACATGCGGTAGTCGCTGGTCTTCGGCGTGACGATCAGCTTCCGCGCGCCGCCCTTGACCTTGGGCCTGGCGTCGCCCAGCAGTTGCGCAAGTTGGTCGGCCGTCACCACGTCCGCGAACTCGCGGAACATCTGGGTGAGCTCGGGCACGTTCACGAAGTCCTTGAAGCGCGTCACGGGCGAGTAGGCGCCGGATGCGTTGGACTCCAGGTCGGTGTGCTCGCGGCCAAACATCGCCGCCCAGGAATCGAAGTCCTCGATGCCGCGGTCCACCAGGGCCTGGCGGTTCATCATCTTCTGCACCGAGTACAGCTCGGCCGTGGTGTTGGTGATCGGCGTGCCGCTGGCCATCACCAGCGACCGGCCTGGAGTCTTCTCTTCCAGGTACTGACTCTTCATGTACAGGTCGAAGGCCTTGGCCGACCCATCCGGGCTGATGCCCTTCACCTTGCGCGAGGTGGCGAAGTCCAGCTTGCGGTATTCGTGGGCCTCGTCAACGTACAGGAAGTCAACGCCCAACTCATCGAACCGGGCGTTCTTGTCCTTGCCCTCGCCGGACATGGCCGCTTCGAGCTTCTGCTCCAGGTTCTCGATCTGCTTCTCGATCTGCTTCACCCGGGGCTCACGGCTCTTGCCCTTCTTGTCCGGGTCGCCGCCGGCCTCCAGCAGCGCGGCGCGCATGAAGGTGAGCTCGCGCTCGATCATCTTCTTCTTGAAGGCCGGGTCCAGGTCCAGCAACTTGAAGGCCGAGTGCGTGATGATCACGCCGTCCAGGTCCGACAGCGCCACGCGCGACACGAAGCGGCGGCGGTTGTCGGTGTGGAAGTTGTTTTCGTCGGCCACCATCAGGCGCGCAGCCGGGTACAGCTGCTGCCACTCGGTCGCAAACTGCTTGAGCATGTGGTTTGGCACCACCACCATGGGCTTCTTGATCATGCCCAGGCGCTTTTGCTCCATGGCGCTGATCACCATCTGGAAGGTCTTGCCGCTGCCCACGGCGTGCGCCAAGTAGGTGTTGCCGCTCTGCACGATGCGCCAGGCGCCGCGCTTCACGTGGTCGAAAATGTTGTAGAGATCCGACATGCCGGGCATCGTCAGATGGCGGCCGTCGAACTCCCGCGGGACCGTGGTGTTGAATTTGTCGTTGTAGATCTGCACCAGGCGGTCGGCGCGCTCGCCATCGGACCACAGCCAGGTCTTGAAACGCTCCTGCAGTTCGTTGAGTTTGACGTTCGCGGCCTCGGTGGCGGCCTGGTTGAAGACCGTCTTGCGGTCGCTGCCCGTGCCCACCGTCTCGGTCACCTTGATCGGCCGGCCGGTCAGGCCATGCTCCAGCAGATCTGCCACGGGGCGGTGCGCGGTGCCCCAATCGGCCGTGGCCGCCAGGGTCCGGCCGCCGGAGACTTCTTTCACACTCCACTGCCGCGTGGCGTCGTTCCAGTTCACGTGCACCTTCACGCCATGGCCGGCGGTGTCGGAAGTGATCTCGTTGATGAACTGTTCATAGTCGCTGCCCGGGATCCAGTTCATGCCCAGGCTGACATTGATCTGACCCGGGGTCTTCGGATCGGGTTGCGCCGCCTCCAGCGCGCGCACGTTGCGCTCGTACCGCTTGTCAGACTTGGCTGCAGCGCGGGCCGCTTCGAGCTTGCGTTTGACATTGCCGCTCAGGTATTCGTCGGCCGCCTCCCAGTCGCCCTCGGGGTTGCTGTAGACGGCAGAGCCCAGCGCTTCGACGGCCTGGTCCGCCGGCATGGCCAGGCGCTGCGCCACCGTGGGCATGTCCACGCGGCCCAGATCGTTGAGCGTGGTCAGCAGCGCGTCAGCGGCGGAAGCCACCTGCGGCGCGGTGCGCTGGCCCAGCACCCGACGCTTGAGGAAGTCGCTCTCGCTGACATCGCCGGTGTCCTCGTTCAGGGTTTCCAGCGCGGCGACCAGCGTCCAGTCCGGGTCATCGATCAGCTTGTCAAGCACCGGGAACTGCCGGCGCTCTTCTTCGTCGGGGATCTTGTTGCCGGTGGGGTTGCCATCGTCATCCAGCTCGGCCACCTTGGTCTTCACGATCTTGGTGACGTGCTGCTGAATCTGGCCATGCGCGCCCACGAACTTCGCGTAGGCCTGCTGCAGCGCCTTGAGCGACGCCTCCCAGTCGCCGCCGTTCAACTGGTCATAGTGCGCCTGCTTCAGCGCATCGCGCAGCGGCACGAAGGCCTTGATCAACTGCACGTCGCCGGGCTTGACCTTCTCGGGCCGCATGCCCATGCCGCCCTCGCGCTGCATCAGCGCGCCAGCATCGGTGACGTAGTAGTTGCCTTCCTTCTTCGCCTTCGGGTTGAAGTCGATCTCGCGCACCTTGGCCGCCTCGGCCGCAGACCCGCGCTCGGCCACGTAGATGTCGGCCGGCAGCCTGGCCACCGCGGCGGCGAATGCCTGTTCGATGTCGCCCTCGTGCGGCGTGACGGTGTACTCGCGGTCCTTGTACATGGACCCGGTGTCGGCGTGCGTGCCAAGCACCATTTCAGGGTGCGCCGCGAAATACTCGTTGATGTTGTAGGTGTTGCTGCCCACCTTGATCGGCACCGACTTGCCCCAGGGCTGCGCGTGCTCGAAGTTCTGGCCAGGCACCTTCTTGCGCAGGAACAGCACGTCGGTCACCACCTCGGTGCCGGCGTTGGCCTTGAAGGCGGTTTGCGGCAGCCGGATGGCGCCCACCAGGTCGGCGCGCTCGGCCAGGTAGGCCCGCGCCTTGTCGTCCAGCTTGTCCATCGTGTAGCGGGACGTGATGAAGGTCACCAGGCCGCCCGGCTTCGTGCGGTCGATCGACTTGGCGAAGAAGTAATCGTGCAGGCTGAATGCGTGTTTCTTGTACTCCGGGTCCGAGAGCACGCCGGCACCCTTCGCCTGGAAGGGCGGGTTGCCGACCGACACGTCATAGAAGTTCTTGGGCAGCTTCGAGTCCATGTAGGACTCCACCAGGATCCGCTCATCCGGGAATAGCTGCTGCAGGATGCCGCCGGTGATCGAGTCGAACTCGATGCCGGTGTAGGCGCTGTTGTTGGCCATGGCCTCGGGCATCAGCCCGGGGAACACGCCGATCCCCGCGCCCGGCTCCAGGATGGCGCCACCCTTGAAGCCCATGTGCGCCATCGCCGCCCACATCGAGCGCACGATCTGCTTGCTGGTGTAGTGCGCATACTGCGTCGATCGCGAGGCCTCGGCCCACTCCTCGGGCGTCATCGCAGCCTTCAGCCTCTGGCGCAGCTCGTGCCAGCGCAGATCTGCCGGCGTGAGGTTGAAGTTCTTGGGCGTGATCGCGCTGGCCGGAATCGGGTTGCCGTAGAAGCTGCGCGCATCCATGGCCATCCGCTGGTACGCGGCCATGTAGGCATCGCTGTAGCGGTCCAGCCTGGTTGCGCCCGCGTCGATCGCGGCCTTTGCTGCAAGGTAGGCGTCGATGTCGGCCTGCTTGCCGGCCTTTGCGCCGAACAGGGTGTTGGCGATCTCGCTGGAGCCCCAGCCCACGAACTTGGCCAGAATGGCCTGTTCGTCGCGCGTGGCCTGGCGGCCTTCGGTCTGCAGTTTCTTGAGGAGGTCTACCGCCTCGACGTTCTGATCGGCCTTTTTGGCCCAGCTACCCTCGTAGGTCAGGTCGTCGGGTCCAAAGGCGTAGTTTCGCCCTGACTTGGCGGGGATGTCTCGTCCCGCGGGAACTCCAGCATGTCGTTGAGCACCTGCTCCCGGTACGCTGCCTGCGCCATGTTCATTCGGCGCACCACTTCCATCGGGCCCAGTCGATCCCAGTTCTCCCGCTGGCGTTGCGCCATCGTCAGGCTGACCACCTGAGAAGAGATCTGGTCCTTCAGGTCGCTGACGTAGGCGTTGAGTTCGCCCTTGGCCTTCAGGCCCGCGTACAGCTCCGGGGACTTGTCCTTGAGCGCCAGCTCCACCGTCTGGTGCATCGACATGGCTTACTCCTTGACCTTGAAGGCCCTGTCCAGGAACTTCCCGCCCTTGTCCATCACCTCGGCGTCGCGCGCCTCCTTGGCCTTGATCGCCTCGGCCATGTCCATCCCCGTGATCGCGTCCGCGATCGGATCCGGCTTGGCCTTGAAGTTCGGGCCAGCTACCGGGAGATGCATCGGCGATCGTCTTGCCATCTTCATTTATCTTCCCAGCCCTTTCTGCAGCCCCATTATACCCGATACGGTCAACTACCGCGGCATTCCCAGCCAGGTCCGGCCGCACCAGCGCAACAGGTTCGGCGCCGCTCGTGTCCCACAAAGAAGCCTCGTCGGCGATGTCGGCGTAGCCCTGGAACCCCTGCATGAAGCCCTTGTGAGCCATCAGCAGATCCCGGGTCGGCACGTAGCGCCCAACCTTGCGTGCGCGGCCATCGGCACGCACCACGGCCGTGATCGGGTCGATCGTCAGGCCGTACAGCCTCACCTCGTAGCCGGCCGGCGCATCCTTCATCTGGCGCAGGATGGCGTTGCCCTTGCCCGGGTTGCCCATGGTCCCGTCATAGATGATGTTGTAGCCGCCCTCGATGGCGCGCCGCAGCACCTCCTTGGCGATGACGCTGGACTCCTCGTGCACCAGTGCGGCTGCGCGCGAATCTCCCGCGGCAATGATCTCCCGGTATTCCGGGATGCTGGCCTTGATGTCGTCCGCGTCCAGGCTGATCGCGTTGGCGTCGTCAATCTCCCCGCTCTTGAGGAGTTGGGCCTTGATCGTGCCCTTGCCGGCAGCGCCGCCACCACCCATCACGATGGCAACCGGGCGGCCCTGTGCGGGGGTCTTGCCGTGGAAGTGCTCCTCCACAATGAGTTCCGCCAGCCTGGACCGGGGCATTTCCTGGCCCTTGTAGAACGCCGTGCTCTTCTTGTCGGTGGGCGTCAGCAGCGGGTCGCCATCCTTCAAGGTCTTGGGCCATGGAGCAAAGCCGAAGTTGGGCGCGTCCGCGTCCAGCTTCTTGCCATCGACCGTGACGAACCGGCGCTCTGCTTCAGGCGCAGCCGCCGCCGACTTGAGGTTCTTGGCCGCCTGGCGCACCGTGGCGCCGGGCTGAAACTTCGACCCCCCACCATCGGTGACGCGCACCACGAAGTTGCCGTCGCGGTCAGGCCCGCTGACGATTTCACCCTTCAGCGACGCGCCATTCTTCGACCACGTGACGGCATCGCCCTTGCCCAGCTCGCCTGGCGCTGAAGGCGCGGCAGCAGGTTTTGGCGCTGGCGCGACAGCAGGTGCGGGCGCCGTCGCCAGGTCTGCGATCTGCGAACCCTCCAGCGCCTGCAACGCGGCCTTGTTGTACGTCTCCGGCTTGATCAGGTTGACCAGCTTCTTGGTCGCCTCGTTGGCGCGCAGCTGCGCCTTCACCCACTTCGTTGTCGCCACCAGGTCTGAGCCCACGATCTTGATCGCGGCGCCAAAGAGCTTCACCAGGGTTGGCATCAGCCCGGGCGTGTCCTCGGGCAGCATGGCCGCGCGCAGGTGCTTGGTGGCGATGTCGGCCAGGTCGGCCATCGCATCCTGGAAGTCCGCGACCGCCGCGGCGCGCGGGTCTAGCTTGGCTTCTTCTGCGGTGCCGCCGGGTCCGGCAGCCCCATCGCCTTCAGCGCCGCCGCGATCGCCCGCCGCATCTTGGGATCCCCGTCCATCGCCGTCGCCGCCTTGTGCAGCTTCTCCAACGTTTCGCCGCTGGGTGTCCTGGGCAATGCTGGTTTCACCGGGAGCTCCTTCGTTGAACCGCGCGCGCCGCGCTGAAATGTCGGCGGGCAGTTGAATGTTCTCTGGCGGCAGCACACCATACTGCTCATCGCCGCCAAGCGCAGGGTGATCCTTTGGCAAATCGACAAAGGAAACGCTCGCCCCATCCCCCGCTTTTGCAGCCCAACCCTTGGCGTTGCGCAGATCGCGTGTAAACCACACCGGGCCGCTGGCCGCGCCATCGACCCCGCCGTGATACATCCTGACCATACCCGAGACGGGCGCAGGCGTAACACCGGGCGAAGCAGGTGTCGACATCGCTGCATCAGTGCTGCGCTTGGCAGCCGTCAACAGTTCGCCCTTCGTGGGCCCGGTGTTCTCGCCCAGCAGCGAACCCTGGTTCGGGTCGCCCGCCGCGTCCAGCGCGTCGAAGTAGGCGCCGATGAACTCGGCGATGCGCCGCGGCCGCCGCGAATTGTCGGCCAGGAAGCGCAGCAGCGCTCGGGTTTCTGGGGTGTAGGTGTCGCCATCCAGGCCCAGCTGCGCCAGCGCGCCGTCCACCGTGCGGCCCGCGTCGCGCAGCCGGGAGAGTTCCTGCGCCGCGTCCACCAGGTGCGGGGTGATGTCGGCATCGAAGCGCCGGCCAGCGCCGATGGCCTGGCGGGCCTGGGCCACCTGCGGCGCGGCGATCAGCAGCGCCTTGCTAATGTTGCGCGTGTTGTCGTCCAGGCTTTCCACCATGCGGGTCAGCACGGGCGAGTCGCCGTAGGCCTTGGCCAGCACCGCGTTGCGCACGCGCGCGTAGCCGGTGGAAGACAGTTGGCCCTGTGCGTCGACCATGCCGCCCTGCTCGGTCACGGGTAGCCGCGCCATGAAGCGCCGGATGAAGTCCCGCGAGGTGGCGAAGTCGCCGTTGTCGTCGGGCTTAAGGTCGTCCATGACCTCGATGCGGTTGGCATCGGACCGGGCCTGCTCGCTGGGTGACATCGCGGCCACGGTGGATGCGTTGGCCTGGCGCGCGAACTCGGCGCGGTCCACCGGCGTCGTGCGCACCCGCACCAGCACCGGCTGTTTCATGGCGTCCACCGCATCGGGCGTGATGCCGAACTGCGCCGCGTTGTCGCGCAGCCAGCCGCGGTAGTCCTGCGCCTGCTGGCCGTTGGCCCGGTACACGCGCTTCAGCGCGATGGTGCGCGCGTTGCCGGACTCCACCACGCCATCCTCGCCCACGATCGGCGCGCCGGTGCCGGCGTCGCCAGATGCGCCCAGGCGGGCCGGGTCAAGCCTGGCCTGAATGCCGGTGATCTGCGTCGCGCTGGCCGCGCGCTCGCGGTCCCGCGGCTGCAGTTCCTGCGGATAGGCGTCGTTGGAGCGCAGGCTCTCGTCGTGCGAGGTCACCATATCGCCCGCGTCCATGAGCGCGTAGCTGGCGTCCAGCTTGGCGCCGGCCTCGGTCGAGAAGCGGGTGTCGGCGCCCAGCACCTGGCGCGGCCGGTTGGGTGTCAGGTCCGTGGGCTTGTCGGTCAGCGCCTTCTCTTCGGCACTCGGCTCCGGCGCATCGCCCAGCAGCTCGGACGCGGGGACGGCATCTTCGCTATTCCGAACTTTCCTCGGAATAGCGGGCGTGGTAGCTGGCGGGGACTCCGGGGACACGGGGACAGCCAACCCGGTCTTGGTCTGATCCGAAGCGGGTTGCGCGCCATTGCCGCGCATGTCCTGGATCCGCTGCTGCGCATACCGCCCGGCCGTGCTGGGCCCGGACATGGCTGCGCCGGCCACCATGTTCTGCGCGACGCTGCCGCCCAGGTCGTACTGTCGGGTCGGGTCGGCCTGCACGCCGGCGCCGTGCTGCGCGAGATCCTCCAGCGGGCCTTGGATGCCTTCCTCGACGATTTCCTCGCGCATGTTCTTCGGGATTTCCCGGGCGGTCATGCGCTCGGTGCCCGCCACCGCCTTCGCCGTGGTGTCGCCGCCGAACAGGCGCCGGGTGGCCAGCGAGCCGGCCATGGTGCCCAGGCCTGCAGTCACCGCCTGGTCGGCGAGCTCGTTGGCCAGCACCTCGCGCGCGCGGTCCACGTCGCCGCCAACCTCGCGCAGCACCTTCTGGAAGCGCGGCGATGCGGCCAGCTTCTCGGGCGGCAGGTTCTTCACCTCCTGGTAGACGCTCTCGCGGGCCTGGTTGGCCGACGAAACCGACTCGGCCAGCATGCCGGCCTGGCTGGCGCGCTCCACCGCGAGCTTGGCGGTAGCGTCCACGGCGGCCTTCGCGGCCTCGCCCTGCGCCAGCGCATCGCCGCCAGCAGCTGCAGCCCGGGCCGCGGCGGCATCGGCAGCGCCGCCAGCGCCGGCCAGCGTGCGCGTTGCGGCCAGCCGGGCCACGCCCAGGCCCAACGCCATGTCGGGCGCCGATCGCGCCATGGTGCCGGTCAGCGCCAGCGGGTTCTGCGCCATCGCGGCAACGGTCGGGAAGAAGCCTTGTGCGTCCTGCACCGCCTTGCTCTGGCGGATGAACTCGGGGTTCGTCTCCTGCAGGGTCTTCTGGATCTCGGTCTGGCGCTCGCGCGCGTCCTCCTGCAGGCCCAGGCCCAGCCGGGCGATCGTCGTGCGCGGGTTCAGCCACCCGGCCTCGCCGCCTTCGACGTTCTGAGCGCGCGTCTCGGCCGCGAACCGGGAAGCGCGCTGCGCCTCTTCCTGGAGGTCGGCGTCCTCTTCCAGCGGCTTGTTGAACGGCAGCGACCAGTTGGCCAGGTTCGTGATGCCGCGGTTCAGCAGCGCGCGGGCGCCGGTGACGCCGGCCAGGGTATTCGCGGCCGGGGCCTGCACGAACGTGCCAACGCCGCCCTGAATGCCCAGCATGCCGGCGGCCAGGTTGTTCTGGATGGCGGAGCCGTAGTTGCGCGCCGTCTCAAGGCCGGGGCGCATCCCCTGCTCGAAGCCGGCAGACACCGGGTGCAGGAAGTCGGCCGCGATCTCGCGGGCGCTGCGGGGTGCGCCGGCCGGCTGCCCGGCCGACCAATCACGCTCCCAGGGCTGTTTCTGCTCGTCGGCGGCCGGGGTGGACCAGTCGCGTTCCCATGGCTGAACCATGCTTTGCCTCGGTAGATGTGCGGTCTACCGACTGTGCAATGCTTGGAACGCTAGACCTTCTTCCAGTTCTTCGGATCCTTCTTGTCGCCGCCCTGGAACTCGTACATTCCGTCGGTGCCGCGCACCACGGCGCCCTTCGTCACGTCCTGGCCGGCTCCCGGGGTGCCGCCGTCACCAGACCTTGACCACCGCTTGCCTTTGCGCTCCCACCCCAAACGGCCCATAGCCTTGTCTGCCGCGGTGATCGCCGTGTCCATGTCTGGGTTGAGCCTCATCGCAGCCTCGATCAGCTTCTGGTGCTGCTGGTCCGGCTTCTCGATGACCGCCTGAATGGCGGTGTTCATGTCCGGGTAGGTGCCGGCCTCAACCCCGATGCGCGCCGTGTTGATCACGGCCGGGTCGTGGGTGGCGGCGCCGCCGCGGCTGCCGGTCTTCATGGCCTGCAGCTGGCCAGTGAGGCGCGCGAGATCCGCCTTGTAGGTGGGCGAGTTCTCGTCCAGCGCGCCCATCTGGGTCTGCACCGTTGCGATGTCGGCCTGTGCCTTGCGCACCGGCTCGGCGGTCTTGAATTCCTCGGCGCGGCGCGCGCCCTCCTGCTGCGCCAGGCCAAGTTGCGCACCAGCGATGCCCACCTGCTTGTCCTGGTTGTCCATCGTGTGCTGCTGGTAGGCGCGCGTGAAGGTGTCGCCGGCTTCCTTCAGCGAGTCCAGTTCAGCCAGGGTGTCGATCGTCTGCGTGGTGCCGTCCGGCCGCTTGAAGGTGATCAGCCGCGTGGACACACCGCCCGCGCGCTTGACGGTCTTGTCGTCAATGATCGAAGCCGGGTCGATCTGCTGCTGCCCGTTCTTGTTGAAAGCCTCAACCACGGCCGTCAGCGGGGCGCCAGACTGGCCCATGCGCAGGGACCGGATGTAGCCCTCGTCCATGATCTTCTGCTGCATCTGCTGGAACTGCATCAGCGAGTTCGTGTCGGCCTTGCCGTACTTCAGGTCGTTGGCCAGCAGCTTCGCATGGTCGCGCAGCGCCTCGCCGGGGCTGAAGGATGGCGCAGCGGGCGGCGTCGGCTGCACCGCCGAGTTGTCGCCGGCAGCCACCTTGCTCTGGTACTCGGCGCTCGCCTTCTGGTAGTCGTCCATGGCCTTGGTGTAGGCCGTGTGCTTCTGCCCGAAAGAGCTCTCGGACATCAACCGCTGCCGCTCGTTGGTCCAGGACTCTTGCTGCGCGCGATCAGTCTTCGCCCAGTCGAACGTGGTCGCCTCGCGGCCCTGCCGCTGCTTCTCGCCGGTCATCTGCAAGTCGGTCAGATCCGCGCGCTGCAGCCGGTCGCGGATGCGGCCCGCGCCCTCCAGATCGCCGTGCTTGTCCAGCACACCGGCCTGAGCCAGTTGCCGGGCCTTCGAGATCTGCTCGGGCGTGAACGGCTTGTCCTGGGTCTGGCCCAGCAGCGAGTACGTGGACGGCGCGCGCACGCCGCCGGAGGCGTCAACGGTGCGCTGCGGCTCGGGGTAGGCGTCGCTGCCAGGCGGGCCCGATGCAAGATCACGGTTGGCCTGCAGGGCCTCGGCTGTGGGCTCGGGCTGCGCGCCCAGGTTCAGGGTAGGAGTTTCCTCGGCCAACTGCCGCAGCTCGCGGTCCTTCATGACCTGGCCCACCAGGCCGTAACCGGCCGAGAACCCGTCGAGCAGCGATGCGATCCTTGAAACGCGAGCCATGGCGCCCCCTCAAAGCATGGAGTAGTTGACGACCGTGTGCCCGTCGGCATCCACGGACAGTGCGGCCGGCATGATGGACGCCACCTCGTCGGCCATCACGCCAACGCGCCGGCCATGGCCCCACTTGGCGCGGTACGGCTCGCGGTACTCGAACTCGTACACGCCCAGGCCCGACGAGTGCGTGCCAATGCGCACGATGCCCTGCTTGTAGTCGCGCGCGCTGCCGCTGCTTGCGTACATCTTTGCGCCGGCGCCGATGACGGAACCAATGGCGCTCATGTCGCCGCTGTACTGGCTCACTTGGTTATTGAGCACGTTGCCCAGACCGCCGACAGCGATCTGACGACCATTCATGATGGTGTTGTTCGCACCGTTCATGTTGCCCAGGTAGGTGCCATTGGCGCCGGCCAGCGCCGAAAGCATCTGGCCGCTGCCCTGCAACTGGGTGGCGGCGCCAGACGCGCCCGCGCTGCTGGCCAAGCCGTAGGCGCCCTGCGAGGCGCCGACCATGCCGCGCCCAACACCAACCATGTCCATGCCGCGGCCCCACTTGATCGCCTCGTCCTGGATGCGCTGAGTGCGCGCATCCATCACAGCGCCCTCGTTGCGCTCGAACGAGTCGGCCATTGCCGCCTGCGAAGCGCCAAACGCCTGTTGGCGCATGCCGAAGCCCTGCCCCACCAGGTCGCGGTACTTGCTGGTGGATGCGTTGCGCTGATTGTTCGCGGCGGCTGCGATGGCCTGGGCGCCTTGCGTGGCCACGCCTGAGACGTTGGCTGGCACCGACAGCCCGTAGCGCATGGCCTGGCGGATGGCGCTGTTGTAGGCCTGGGCCTGGCCGGCGCGCTGGTCGGCCATCGCGGAGCCCACTTCGCCATCGATGTCGGCGCCGTACTTGGCGGCAATGGCGCGATCTCCACCGGTGTAGGTGGCGAGGTCGTCAACCTGCGCCTTGTCGAACCATTCGGTGCGCTTCTGCAGCACATCGGCATGAGACACGCGCGCATCCTTGATGGCGTTGCGCTCTGTCTCGTCTTTCTTGAGTTGGTTCTCCCAGTCGCTCGCCACGCCCAGCATGCTCTGTTCAAGCGGGCGGAAGGTCTTGCCGTAGTTGTAGTAATCGTCGCCCTGGTCCTTGCTCTGCTTCATGAGCGCGACTTGCGCGTCCACGACAGGCTTGGTTACCGCCTTGTTCTCGTCGAACTGGCGGCCCCACTCGGTCAGGTAGTCGTTGTAGGCCTTCTCGCCCGCCGCCAGTTGCTTGTCGCCCAGCTCGGCGCCAATCCTGGCCGACTCAACGGAGGCATCAGCCACCGCGCCATAGTTGGGCGCCTTGGGCTTGTTGATGAGTGAGTCCCATACACCAGCCATGTCAAAGCTCCTTTACGGCCACGATGGCACGCTCAACATACCCGGGGTCGATGCGCGTCCAGCCGCGCCGCCCGAGAAACAGCACGCGACGAAAGCCTGCAGCGCGAGCATCGCGCTCCACCAGCGCCGCGATGCGCCACATTTCTTCCAGCACTCCGGCAGCGACCACGATGGTGCACACCCGATCGCCCGCGATCTCGGCGCCTCTGACGAGCATCACGGACGCCTTGTCTTCGTACAGCAGACTCGTGTCCGCCAGGCCCAGCACTTCGGCCCACGTCATCGGCGTGACGCACCTGGCCATTTCCGGCTCGATCAGGTGGCGCCAACGCTCCAGGGCTTCGGGTGTGACCATCCCCGCATCTTCCGATGCTTGCCACGCCTCACTGCAGCCGGGCGATGATCTCGTTCAGCTTGGCCACCACCTCGGCCAGCGTCGCGCCCGCGGGCAGCGCTTGAATGGTGCCGCCCTGCCGGCCCAGCAGCAGATCAAGGTTTTCCTTCACGGCCGTGTCAAACGGCTGCCGATCGCTGCCCAGCGCGCTGCGCGGCACGGTCGGGATGCTGCGCCCGGCCACGTCAGGCCCCCGCCAGCGCCGACGGCGTGTCGGCCAGCACCACCGCCCGGATCTGGGTGTTGGCCTGCAGCCGCACCGCGAAGGTGTCTGCCCGATAGCCCGCCGGCAGCCGAAACCCCTTCTGGCTGGTGATCTGCGTCGAAAACACCAACTTGCCATTCACGTAGTACGTGAAGGACACGGCCGGGTCGGGCACCGGGAGGTCGGCCAGGATGCTGCCGTTGATCTCGATGACGTTCAGAGAGCGCTGGTTCAGCGCGCCGCGGCCGCCGCCAGCTGATGCCATCAGCGCCTGGTTGGCCGCGATGATCTCGGCCCGCTCGGCCGCGATGGCGATCCGGGCCTCGGCCGAGTAGGCTTCGTCGTACTCCACCTTGGCCGCGCCCAGGTTCGCGGGCTTGGCCAGCACGTATTCCCGGCTCATCCAGTCCATGACCATCGGCGCGGTATCGAAGGAATCGAAGCGGTACACCTTGTCCTTCAGCGCGAAGTACAAGTCACCCGTCCTCGGGTCGGCGTGCGTGCAGTTCAGCCGCTGGAAGGCGTTGACCATGGCCCCGCCGTCGATCAGGTTCAGCACGAACAGGCGGTTCTGCACCGGCGTGGCCAGGAACAGGCGCGTGCCGTCGAAGGCGCACGACAGGTTGGCAGGCTGCAGCGCGTTCCACTGCTCGGGCATGAACAATGGCTCGGTGAAGACCATCACGCCGCCGATGTCCATGCGCGCCAAGCCGTTCTTGGTGGCGAACACGCAGCCGTCGGCGATCGAGCACACCGAGGAGCGCGACACGCACGGGAAGGGCTTGGCATGCCGGGTCTGCGACAGTTGGCCAGGCTGCACACCGTTCAGCACCATCGGCATGCCCTTGGTGGCCACGCCGATGTAGGTGTCCCAGGTGGCGATGCCAACCACATCGTCGGGCAGCTTGATCTGATAGGCCTCGGGCCAGGCATGCGGCTGGTATGGCTCGGCAAAACACAGTGTGCGCCCGCCCTCCAGAAAGCCCACGATCATCCCGTTGGGCATGCCGACAATGCCGGTCAGCGTGGCCGGCGGCGGCCCCCATCCCTCACTGACGATCGAGTCGCCGGGGATCAGCGCATCGGTCAGAGTGTCGGCGTAACTGGTGCCGGCGATGTTCTCGGCCACGAGCTGGAAGTCACCCGTGGTGCCCGTCGTGCGGTACAGCCGCTTGGTGCACGGGCCCCACGGCGTGGTGCGCGCCCAGGCGCCGCCGGAGGTGTAGGTCTGCGCCGTGGTCAGCGTGATGGTCACGTGCGTGGCGTCCGGCACCGCGCTGGCCGTCCACACGCCGTTCGCGTCCGTCATGCCCACGATGCTGCCCACCGTGAACTCGTCGCCCACGCGCAGATAGTGGTTGGCGTTGGTCTGGAAGGTCACCGTGGTGGCGGTCTTGGTGGCGCCGATCACCGTGCCGCTGTTGGCCGGCGTGGCGTCCATGCCGGTGATGTTCCAGGTGTCGTCAACCTTGCCGGTGAGCACCGTCGACACGGGGGAGGTGGAGCCTTCCTCCACCCAGTCGCTGACGAAGGTATAGAGGTAGAAGCGCGTCACGTTGGCGCCGGATCCGCCGGACGCGGCCACCGAGGGCTTGACCAGCGGCGAAGGCACGCCCAGCGAGCGCGCGCCCGCTGGCTTGCCTGAAGCTGACACCGGCAGGGCCAGGGCCTTGGTGAGCACCTTGGGAACGCCGTCGCCGGTGATGATGTAGCGGGCCTCGCCCTCCAGCGGCGCGCGCTCCACGCGCACGTTCGCCCTGGTCCAGCCGAACCACGTGGTGTCGTCCAGCCGGTAGACCGACTGCAGCGCGTCAGGCGAGAAGGATGGCGCCCACAGAAAGCGCGGCTTGCGCATCGGGCGCCACTCGCCGGGAAGCACCGAGACGTTGGCCGCCACCTGCGCCCCGCCCTCGGGCAGCGCGCGCGCGGCCAGGCGCGGGATCAGGCCGCCCGGGTTCGTGATGCGCAGCGCGGTCACCCACGGTCCTCCGGCGGCACGAGTCGCCGCTGCATGTCGTAGCGGTAGGCGGCCAGGCAGTGGCCTTTCTGCCAGAAGAAGAGCTTGTCGATCAGCGGCCGGGCAATCAGGCCCCAGGGCTTGCGGTCGCGCTCCATGCGCCAGGCACGGGCCGACAGGGTTTCGTCAGCCCAGGCGCCGCCATGGAACGGCGTGATCAGGACGTTGGCGATCTGATCCAGCGCGATGCCCAGCTGCAGCAGCCAAACGCCGAAGTTCACACCGGCCCCACGTAGCGTTCGCTGTCCTGCACCGGCGTGTCGATGATCTGCGCCGTGCGGCCGGGCGCGATCAGGCCGTTGTCCTCCAGCGACTGCACCCCGGCGCGCGTGGCCGGAAGGTCCAGGTCGATGTAGCTGGCGTCGCGCTGGTCAGCCATGTTTGCGCGCAGGGCCGCGGCGAGCTGGCGCGCTGGCGTGCCGGCCGTGGCCACGTCGACCGAGGCCAGCTCAAGCGCCACCTTCTCGGACAGCGTGAAGCGCTGGCGAAAGCTGTACCGGGCCACCAGGCGAGGCCGGGTCGGCGCCAGCGCGCCGAAGGCCGGCTTGGCCGGCACGGTGCGCGTGGCGTACCGGAACTTGTTGGTGAGGTACTCCTCGATGAACGTGCCTGGCGGCTTCCACACCGTGCCGGCCGTGGTCGCCTCGGCGATGATCTCGGCCAGGCGCACCCACTGCGGTTCCACGCCATCGGGCACCACGACGAACTGCGCGGCCACCGCCGGCGCGAACTGCGTGGTCGGGCTGGTGGACACGTCCACGGCCACCTCGTTGACGATGCGAGCGTAGGTAGTCATTTGTAAAACACCGCCACAAGACCGTCGCCACCGGCGCCGGATTGAACCACCGCAGCGCCACTGATGTAGTTCGCAGCAGCGCCGCCACCACCCCCGCCCCAGCGGCCGGAGCCTGCGGTGATCGCCCCGGTGCCCTGGTAGGTCGTGCCCCCCAGGGCCACGCCGCCGCCGCCCCCCAGCCGGCCGCCGTTGCCGGCGGTCAGGCCCGCATTGCCGCTCGACCACGAGCCCATGCCGACCGCGCCGCCGCCGCCCGCGAAGTGCCCGCCAGCGCCAGCCGACAGGATGCCGTCACCCGTGGTGCCGGCCGGGTTGGCCAGGGCCGCAGAGCCACCGGACCGGCCTGCGGAAGCCACCACTGAGCCTGCGGCCCAGGTGCTCGCAGCGCCGGTGATCGTGACCGCGGCAGGCACCGCCGAGTCGGCCAGCGCGCCGCCCGTGGCCAGGAAGCCCAGCAGCAGCGAATAGGTGATGGCGCTGGTGAAGGTCGGCGTCATGTCGCCAATCACCGAGGCCGGGCCGCCGCCGGCCTGGCCAACGCCAGCCCGATCGCCTGCGCCGCCGGTGACGGTGCCGGCCGTGGCGTTGAGCGACGAAGCGAACCAGGAGGCGCCACCGCTGGCGGCCGGGTTGGCTGCGCCGCTGGAGTTGGCCGTACCGGAGGCGAATCCCACCGCCCAGGGCGAGCCAGCAGCACCGCCGCCCGTGGCCGCGACGCCGGTGCTCGACATGGTGGGCGCGCCGCCAGCGCCGCCAGCGTAGGCCGCAATGGCCAGGTTCACGGCGCCCAGCGTGGCCGCGCCGCCGGCCGCCGAAGCGCTGTTGGTCGTGCTGCCCGCGCCGCCGCCGGTGCAGGTGATGGCCGATCCGACAGAGCTCGAACCGCCGGCCACGCCGTTGCCGCCGGAGTTGGCCGTGGCAGTCTGCACCGCAGCACCGCCAGCGCCCACGGTGTACGCGATGAGTTGGCCAGGCTGAACCGGAATGGCGGCCATGGCGAAAGCGCCGCCCCCGCCACCGCCAGCGACGAACCCGCCGGCCGAACCCTTCCAGACAGCACCGGATCCGCCCGCGGCGATGACCACCGCGAGCAGCTCGGTCACATCGGGCGGCACCACAAACGACTTGGTGCCCGGCGTGCCGTCGTACACCAGGCAGTTCGTCCACTTGGACAGCGCGACATCCGTGTTCGATGACAGCGGCCGGGCCAGCGGCACCGGGAAGCCTTTGAGTCCTTCGTTCATCAGAAGTCCCCTGCCATGGTCGGGATCACGTTGAAGGACTCAGCCTTCTCGGTGGAGGCCCGCAGCGACGAACCGTCGGCCAGCACGATCGGCAACAGGTCGGACACGTCCTTGGTCAGCCGCGCGCTCCAGGCGCGCGTGGTGGCGTTGGGCGTCACCGCCTGCACCGGCACCTCGCCGATCAGGCGCGCGTTGGATCCGTCGTGCAGGAACAGCCGGATCATCCCGGCCGTGGTCGTGCCCGTGGCCTGCAGGGTCAGCGCGTCGATGCGGCTGCCGCCCTGCAGCGGCACGGCCGCCCCGGTATTGCGCGTGGCGCCGGTGAGAACGGTGCCCAGCGTGCCGGTGCCGTCGCGCGCGGCGTTGGCCGCGCTGATGACGCAGCCACCATTGCGCGGGACGGCGGTGTAGTTTCCATAGGCTGCCATGCGGCGCTCCTCAGATGACCCCGGCCGCGTACTGCGCCAGGTCGTTGCTCAACGGTAGCCACGCCTTGACAGTGGCATTGGTGATCAGCGCACGCGGAATGGCGTCGCCCGGGTCGGCCGGCAGATTGGCCAGGCTGGCGAATGCCACCTGCTGCACGAACTGCGTTGTCGCAAGCTCCGTGGTGTTGGTGTTCGTCGGCGCAGTGCGCCCGGTGACGGTGCCGCCGGTGAAGTCGTGCGTGCCGGTGTAGATCGCACCAGCGAGCGAAGCCTTCAGGTTCAACTGCCCCTGAATGGAAGAGGTCACGCCCGCCAGGTAGCCGATCTCGATGCCGGTCACCGGGCCGATCGACATGGTGGCCGGGAAGGCGTGCGTGCCGCTCCAGGTCTGGCCGGCGATGTTGCCCTTGGCGTTGATCTGCGCCTGCGCGTTCGATGTCAGCCCGTCGATGTAGCCGATCTCGATGGCCGACACAGACCCGATGGAGGTGTTCGCCGGCAGCGCCACGGCGCTCGCGCCGCTGAAGTCGTGCACGCCGGTGTAGGTGTCGCCGGCCTTGCGGGCCCGCGTCAGCTCCAGGTTGTCGATGTCGGCTTCCCAGGCCGTGGCCTCGGTCGCGGTCAGCCGCTGCTCGAACAGGTCGCCAATGATGTAGGCCACCGCAGCCGTACCCTGCTGGGCCCGCACCACGGTGAAGGCCGCAGCCGCGGCCGCGTGCGCCGTGACCTTGACAATCTCGATGTTGCCGCTGGCATCTTCGAGCGTGCAGTAGCAGAAGTCCGGCGCGACGATGGTCGGGTAGCGGCCACCGTGCCCGGGCTGCACGAATATGGTCGTGTCGACGGCGGAGATCCCCGCCGACAGCGTGCTGATCGCGTTGTTGGTCCAGCGCTGTGCCACGCTTGCCCCTTAAGCCAGCGCCTTGACGCCGGCAGTGAATCGTTCCAGCAACTGCACCGCGCGCTGGCTGTTGACGTGCTCATCGTCCTGCAGCTCGGCGCGGCCCACCACGTACTCCACGAGCGCAGGCTTGTAGTTCTCGGGCACCTGCACGAGATCCGCATCGGCGCCGATCAGGTCGTGAGCGCGCATGTAGTCCACCGCGAGCTGCTCGCCGCCCACGGCCGGCGGGTAGACCATGAAGCGCAGCGGCTGGCCGGTGGCGCGCATCCACTCGATCGGCGCGCCTGGCGTGCCGGTCGTCCAGCCCGGCAGGTACTCGGTCAGCGAGGCCTCATCGACCTCACGCAGCCCCACCACCTTGAGGAAGCCGGCGGCGCGGTCGAAGTCCAGGGTCTGGAGGTAGCCGGCCACACAGGCCAGCGAGCCGGTGCGCGCAAACAGGCCCGGCGCAATCGACACCATGGCGCCCAGGGCGTCGTTGAGGTAGCCGTACAGCGTGGGGTCGCTGTTGCGGTAGCCCGTGTCCGAGCGGTTGTCCTGCAGCAGCACGCGGGCCGATGCCACGATCTCGCCAGCGGTGAGGTGGAAGGTGCGCGTCATGTCAGCACCATGCAACGCGTGCCGGGCGGCGCGCGTTGCTCAGGCCGCGCAGCGAGGCCGAGGCGTTGAACCGGGCCACGTCGGCGTCGAACTGCTGCATCAGCGCGGCGCCCATGTTTGGGTTGGACCAGGGCTTGCCCGGACGCAGCATCAGCCGAGCCTTTGCGCCGGCAATGATCTGGTCGCGGTAGCGGTCGGCCACGTCGTCGGGCAGCGTGGTGCTGGTTTCGCCGGGCATCACGGCCACGTTGAAGATGACCCCCTGCGCCGCGGCCACGCTCGGCAGGGGGTACAGCTGCACCTGGTAGGGCGTCATCTGCACGTAGTGCGAGGTGGCGCCGACCTGGCTGGTCCACAGCGGCCCGGCCACGTCGTTCAGGGCCTCGACGGTCTGCGGGTGGATGCGCCGGCCGTCCAGCCAGGCCGCCTCAATTCGGGCCGGGTCGGTGTTGGGGTCCGGGCAGATCACGTCCACCAGGGCCTGGCCGGCGGTCACAGCCACCGGCCCGGTCATCGCCTTCCACACGCGCGAGCGCTCGAAGAAGTCTTGCGCTGAACGCAAAAGTTCGTGCAGTGCGACCACGGACGGGCACATCGGGACGTGCGGCAGCACGTCCGGCAGATAGGTGCTCAGTGCCGTGGCCACGGGTCATGCCTCAAGCGACGGCGCGCGCCTTGCGTACCTTGCCGGTCTTCGGCGCCGTGCCAGCTTCCAGCGGCGCGCGGCCGGCCATCTGATCCTCGGTCAGCTCTTCGTCGCCGTCATCGTCTTCGCCGTCATCGTCTTCCGGCGTTGAGCTGGTGCCGCCGACCGCGCTGCCCGTGACGGACTTGCGCACGGAGGCCCAGTTCTTCAGCAGGGCCTCGCCCGCGGCGTAGTCCGCGGCATCGGCCGGCTGGAAGTCATCGCGGGCCAGCAGAAAGGCGAGCGCCGTTTCGTCGGCGACATCGGCCACCAGGTCGCCGGCCTCGTCGGCCGCGAAGGTGATCTTGCCAAAGCCGGGCTGCGCGACCACCACAGTGCCATCACGGCGCGGGCGAATCGTGGTGAGGATCTTCATGCTCTTCCTTCAATGAAAAGGGGGCTCGAAGGCCCCCAGTGCAGCGCCGCCCAGCACTGGCCCATCCAGCGCCATGCCAGCGCGGGTCAGTTGGCGCGGTAGAACACCGTCACGCCGATGGTGCCGGCCACAGCCGTGGTCGGCGCGGTCGTGACCTTGACGCCGATCTTGCGATCAACCCCCGAAGAAGCGACCTTCTTCATGTTGTTCAGCAGCTTGGTGATGGGCTTGTCGAAGGCCACAGCCACCGCAGCGCCCGTGTCGCCCCAGGCACCGCCGCCGTCAGCAGTCAGCACGGAAAGGTTCGCACCCGAACCGTCCCAGATGCCCACCTGGTAGACACCAGCGCCAGCGCCGGAGTCCACGTCATCGCAGTCGATGTGCACATCGACTGGGATGCAGCCGGCCGGCAGGATGCCGATCTGGCCAATGGTGTTCAGCGCGAGGTCGCCGGTGGTCAATGCCAGCGTGAAGCGCTGGGAAATGACCTCCAGGCCCGCGGGGAACGGGACCGGGGCGCGCCCGGTGATGAAATCGTTGGTGCCAGAGAAAGCCATGTCGTGCTCCTAGATGGGCCGTGGTTCAGCGCGAGGCAGCGAAGGTATCCAGGGCGAAGACCCCGAAATCCTGGGCGCCGGTCACGTCGTAGGTGAAGGTGACCTTCTTCACGCCGAAGATCGAGGACGTGGTGATCACCACCTTGTCGCCGTTGTCGCGGGTTTCTTCGTTCCAGTCGAATTTCATGCCAGTGCCGGGCGACCCGAAGGCAACCACACCAGCCTGAGAGCCGAGGAACAGAGCGCGCGCGCCTTCGTAGTTCACACCACCACCCATGGTGTTGAAGCGAATCACGTTGCGATGGCTGTGCAAGATGCAGCCGCGGTACATGCCCAAGGTGCGCTTGAACAGCGGGCTGTTGCGGCCTTCGGCGGTGGCGGCAGCCTTCTGGATGTCCAACCACTGGCCCGTGTTGGTGTTGGACCGGAGGTCGTCTTCCTGGAAGGTGTGCATGACGACGACGAAGGTTTCGTCGCCGTCGATCTTGCAGGGCTGCAGCACGGGGATGCCCGTGGCGCCGCCGCCCTGGCTGTCGGCCTTGGTCTTGGCGCGGTCCACCAGGCGCAGATCGAAGGTGTCCGAACCCGCGACACCGGCCGCTTCGTTCGTGATGTTGTTGAACGCGGTAGCGTTGCCGCCGTACAGCGTGTGGCTCGAGTCGGGCGTCACCAGCGCGTTGTTGGCGCGGCCCGTGTAGCCCAGCGGCAGCAAGAAGTTGGCGTTGATGCCGCGCGCGCCCGACAGGTAGATGAACAGCAGTTGGTCGAACAGTTGCGCCCACCAGGCCGACTGCTGACGCTTGGCCTTCTCGCGCAGGTTGTTGAGCGTGCGCTTGCGGGTCATGCGCCCGCCGGTGTTAACACCGCAGCGAGCCTGGTCGATGTAGATCGTGTCGGTGTAATACTTCTGCGCCTCTTCCTTGCCTTCGAGGATGTCCTCGCCTTCGACCGGCGCCATGCGCAGTTCGGCCAGCAAGTCGTAGGCGATCTGCTCGCCGGCATCCGATTCGAGATCGCTCAGGATCTGAATGGGCGTCTCGGCCTCGGCACCGCGCCCCATGAAGCGCTGGCCCCAGTAGGACTTGTGGGATTGATCGTAGGCAACGAGGCCTGCGAATCGCTTGACTGCCTTGGCGTCATTTACGCCGACTACGGTGCGGGCCATGTAGGGCTCCTCAGTTGGGTTACCTGAAGAGCACTTCCTGCGCTCCGATCAATCGCCCGCTACCGGGCTTGTGCGAACGAATACTGCGATGCTTGGAACGGGCCGGTCAACGCGGCGAGGCCGCTTGTAGCGCTGCCGGCGGGGCTTTTTCGACCTTCACGTCACGGGGTGCCGAGACACGCAAGCGGGCCAGTCGCCCGCTCTTGTGCACGTACTCCACCAGCACACCGCCCGCCACCTGCAGCCGCTCACCGGGCTGCAGATCGAAGAGCATGGAAGGCTGGCGGAGATCCATCACTGGCCTCGCATGTAGCGCTCGCGGCGCTCTGGTGTCATGCGGGCAATGGCATCGTCTAGAGCGTCGCCGACGAGGTTGTCCACGTCCGCGAACTCGCTGGCCACGTCGCCCGGTCCATCGCCGCCAGGCACGTGGGCCAGGCCCTTTGGCGCGGCGTCGATCGGTGGCTTGCGCGCAGCCACCGCGGCGGCCACGATCTGGGCCTTGGTCTGCGGGGCAGCAGGTGCAGCAGCAGGCGCAGAAGCCACGCCGTAAAGAGTCTTCACGCGCTTGTGGGCTTCGTCAACGAACCACGCCAGGGGCTTGTTGTTGTTCGCAGGGTTGGCCCCCAGCATCTTCACGAAGGTATCCAGGTCGCCGAACATGGCCGCGTCGGCGGCGTAGTCGATGCCCTCGGCCTTGGCCAACCTGAAGATGCGGTTGCGCTCGGCATCCACCTGACGCTGCGCCGCCTGCAGCTCCATCTTCTGCGCCACCTCGTGCTGGGTGCGCATGGATCTGAGCTCTTCGCGCTGCTCGGCCAGCTTGTCGTTTTCAGCCTGGTAGGTGTCGAAGTCGATCTCGCCGGCCTTGAACTGGGCGGCCAGGTCCTTCGCGGCATCCTTGGCCGCCTTCACCTGGGCGTCGAAGTCATCGGGCAGCGGCGCGACAAAGGCCGGGCCGGGCGCGCTGTCCTGGTCATCGGCGGGCGTGTCGGCCACAGCGGCAGCCGGAGCAGGTGCTGCAGCTTCGGCGGGCGCAGGCGCGGCGGCAGCGGGGGCCGGGGCAGGCGCGGCAGCGACATCCACCGGGTTGCCATCGGCGTCGATCGCGCCTTCGTCTTCATCGGCATCCTCGGGCGCACCCGCGGCGATGGACTCCAGGGCGCCGCGCTGCTCGGGGTCCGCGTCGCCGCGGATGGCCGCCAGCTCTTCGGGTTCGAGGTTGGCGGCTACGTGATCGTCAAGACTTATCGAACTCATGCTCGTCCTTCAAAGGAGGTTGGTTTGGGGTGATGGGATCACTTACCGGCGGGGCGATTGCCGTAGCCGGCTTGCGCCAGATGGAAGCCCACGTCTTCGGCATGCAGGCAATCGACCATGCAGGCCATTTGGTTCGTGGGCTGCACTGGAGCAATCGAGCCGTTGCAGTAGTCGTTGCCAGGCGTGGCGCTGTGCAGCACGCCAAAGGCAACGATCTTGGAGCCGTCCATGGACAGTTGCACGATCAGGTCGCCGTTCTTTGCCTCGCGGCCGTTGCGGTAGTGCATGTCAAACCTCTTCAGTTGGTTGCGGGAGTCAATCGTTGGGACCCTCGGATGCCACGGCAGCCAGGTCCAAGAGCTTCTTCTTGGCCAGGGCCTGCGCTTTGGCCAGGCGCTTCGGATCCTTCTCGATCACCTCGCACGCCATGAGGATCCGCAAGTCGTCCTCGGCACGCCAGTCGTCCTCGCTCTTGGTCATCGAGATAGCGTTTGCGCCTTTGGCCATGGTGTTCTCCGGGGGGAAGGAGCCGATATTGCGATGCTTGGAACGGGCTACAGGAGGTTGAGCAGCATCGCAAGCAAGGCTTGCTCATCGTTCAATCGCTTCGCCACGGCGCGCGAGTTGACCGACCCCTGAAGCAGTTGCATCGCCAGCGCATCGGCGGCTTCACGTGAAGCATTGGCCTGCAGCGCTGCGGTCTGGGCCTGGGCAGCCGCGGCGAGCTTCTGCCGGTCGCCTGCGCGAACCTTCTCGATGGCATCCCACTTCTCCAGCACCTGATGGACCGTAGGCCCGTCGGATGGCGGCGGCCGTGGCTTGCTTCGCCCACGCTGGCCGGGTGTCGTCTCCGGGAACAGATCTACCTGCCCGATGACCTCCACCCAGGAGATCACCACGCAGGGTTCGGACTGCAGCCAACCCAGGCTGACCGCAGGCTCTGTGTCCAGCCATGAGACGTTGATGTTCATGTAGTGACGACATCAATCCGCACTCGATCGGCTATGCCGACACACGTCACAGGCAGGGCGTAGGTGGAAGGCGTGGAGTTGATGTTCTGCCAGGCCGTCTCACCCAGGTTGGATTGAGCGCTGTTGGCAAGCGTGCACTTGAACTGCCCTGTGCCGGCGGGGATCCACATGCGGATGTTGATCCGGTGCAGGCCGATCGGCAGCGGCGGCGCGAGCTGCAGCACCACCGACTCGACGCCGGAGGCGGGGCGGTAGATATAGTCCGCGTCATCCGGCGCGGCCTCGTCCAGCATGTCCCACAGCGCGCCGCCAGTCGATGGGGCCCAGCCCGTGGCGGCAATGTCGGCAACCGGCCGCGAGTACACAGGCCCGGTGGGGGTGTAGTTGGCCTGGGCGCTGCCGGCAAACGTTGCGTCCGACACGGTCAGGTTGAAAGAGCACGTCGATTGCACGTACCCCGTCGCGCCGCCAGAGAACACCGCGTCATCGGTGGCGATGTTGAAGATCACCACCGACGGGAAGCCAACGGTCAGATAGGCCGTGGCCGTGCCCTGATCAACGCCATCCAGGAAGTAGCGATAGCTGAAGGTGTACAGGCCGTTGGGCGCGCCGCTGAACGTGAAGCTCGAATCCTCTTCGGCGGTGAAGGTGCCGGCCGCCGGGAACGATTCGATGAAGCCGCGCACTTCCTTGGTGGCGTCCGCTGGCAACACCAGGTCGTTGAACAAAAACCCAGGGCCATCCTGGCCAGTGCTCGGCACCTGCGATCCAAGCACACCGAGGCTGTTGACCCCGAAGACGGTCTTGCCGGTGATCAGCGAGGGGCCGAAGCGGACGGTCATGTCGGCACCACTGAGCCAGTTGCGAACCAGGTCGGATTGCTCGGGCTGGTCGCCACCCACAGAGCCGGCACGCCGGCCTGCAGGGCGGTGCTTGACACGCTCACGCGGCCGGAGCCGTCAATGCTGGTGCCTGGCGCGTTGGCCAGCAGGGCCCGCGTTGCCGGGTCGTGGAAGCTGATGTCCACCGTGCCCGACGTGAACAGCGTACCGGTGTTGTTGACCCAGTTGGGGATCAGCGCCGTTGCCGGCACGCCGCCTGCGGCACCCGCGAACACAGCGTCGGCCACGGTCAGGGCGAATGAGGCAACTGCCGCGGGCCCTCCAGACCCAGCAAACACCCAGTCATCCGCCGTGATCGCAAAGGTCGCCGTGACTGAGGGTTGATCCTCGAACAGGGTGCTCGGGTCATCGGCGATGGCCTCAAGCACAGCTTGGCTGGGCAGCACGCCGCCGGCCCCGTCCCAGATGATCAGGTAGCGCGGGAACAGGTTGGCCGCGCCCCATGTGTCGTTGTACTTGCGGCCAATCAGGATGTCTGACTGGTCGGAGAATGCTGATGCCGACGACGAAAACGGCATGCCCGTATAGGTCACGCCGTTGAAGCGCTGGATCATCGAGTTGTCCGGCTGCTGGAGCAGGCCCCAGCGGCGCCGAGAGGTTGAGCTGCCGTTGCGGAACACGTCCGGGCCAGCGCTCTGCGTGCGATTGTCGACGTGGCGACGACCGCGATTGAAGAAGTTGCTTTGATCGCCGGCCGCGAAGCCCGTCATCAGCCACAAGGTGTTGCCGTAGTTCGTGGCGTAGGCCGAGAACATGCAGTTGTCGGACGGGTAGGTCGTGTCCTGCGTCCAGTCGACAACGAAGGCGTAGCCGAAGCCCGGCGCGCTGGGCGTGCTGACCTGGCTCGGCTGGCCCTTCGTGCAACGGTAGTAGTCGCTGTTTGTGGCAAACACCAACTCCGTCGCGCCATCAAGGCCGCTGGTGCGCGTGGTGATGGATCCGTTGACCGCCAGCGTAGAGCCGTCGACCAGGTTGCGGCCGTCGCCCGCGATGATGGCCACGGCCAGGCCTGCGGCCCCGGCGTGCCCAGGGATGATTCGCTTGGCCATCAGGTGATCCTCCAGAAGTACCGGCGCGGGCCGGGTAGGTCGTCATGGGTGCCGGCGCTTGAAATGCACATCAGGGCCGAGTTGTTGGCCGCCAGGCTTTCAGGGGCGAAGGCGTTGGCCGCGAATTCGCGCGGCATCGTCACCACGGTCCAGTCGCCGACGTAGCCCAGGCGCCGCCAGAAGGCGTACAGCGGGCGCCCGAATGTGCCGCCTTCGTGGTGCACAGAACTCCACCACAGCAATCCGCCCTTGAAGGGCGCAAGAAAGCTGTTCATCTTGGTGTCGGCACCCACGCGCCATCCGGCTTCCCACGGCTTCTTGGGCGGGTAGAACTCGCGCGAATCCGTGGTCGGGTAGGTGCCCACCAGCGGGATGCGATTGGGCAGCGGGTAGAAGGGGATGGTGTTGCCGCCGCCGCGCGAGGTCGTCACCGGGCCGCGTGTCTCGTAGCACCACAGGTAGCCCGTGCTCGGCGACACGATGTACAGCTTGCCGTCGGCCGGGTTGAGCCACATTTCCTTGTGCGCCCATTGGTGGCCTGCGGCAGTGCGGCGGCGCCCGGCGCTCGCGTCGTACCACCCGAACTTCGGGCCGACCCCAGGCAGATCGATGATCGCGGCCTCGTCCGCCGGCGAGTAGGGCTGCTCCTGGCCGCAGAACCACAAGTTCGAGAACGAGTCGCCGTTGTTCGGGTCCACCCACACGTTGACCTTCAGCAGCTTGACCGTCTGGGTGTCGAAGTTGTACCCGCACAGCGTCAAGGTGTTGCCGTAGTCCACGAAGCGCCACAGCGTGTTGCGCACCGGATCCCACGCGCCGCAGCGTGACGCAGCAGACCCCATTGTGCTCGGGTGCTGCAACGGCTCGCCGCCAGAGTCATAGGCCCAGACCGCCGTATCGACTTCCTTGAAGGCGTTGTAGGTGGCGTCGAACAGCAGGAACCGCGTGTCGGTCCAGCCATCGGCGCGCATCTTGGCAATCGCGCTCGGGCTGCCCGTGTCGGAGCCGCCGTTCCAGTTGGTGGGGTTGTCGGCATAGGGCGCATACACCGGCCGCGTGGCCACGTTGGACGAGAAGCCCGCGCCATCGCCGCCGCGCACCCAGATGAACTTGTCCACCAGCTCGGGGTTTGAGTTGGTGGCGCCGCAGTAGACGAAGAACCCGTCGTCGGGCGCGATCGGCCGGTGCCAGTAGCCCTCGGCGTAGCCTGGCAGCGCGGTGTTCAGCGCTTGAGGCACGGCGTTGGTTTCGGCCATCAGCTCGGTAAAGGTGTAGCCGCGGGCCGTGCCGTCGTTGAGCTTGCACTTGGCGCGGCTTTGCGTGAAGCTGATGCCGCAGTCACCGGCGTTGTGATAGTAGGTCTGGTCAACCGTGCGGAATGCCCAGTTGGCGTGCTTGCTGATCCCCACGGTCTGGCCGGCGCCCGGCCACGAGAACATGAAGCCCTGTTGGGCGTAGTCGAAGCGCTGGAAGTCGAAGACCGGGAGATCCTCGCCGGCATCGACCTTCACGCGGATGAAGGTGCAGCCGCCGTTTATGTACCCATCGTTCACGCCGGCAGGAGGAGACGCGCCAACGATCGCGGCCTTTGTGTTGACGTACAAATACCCGTTCCAGAAGTGCATGGGCTGGCGGTCGGCCGCCAGGTAGCTGTCCTGGTACGGGCCCGGCGTCACCTGCAACTCGTTGTTGAAGTTGATGCGCGTCCAGTTCATCAGGTCTTCAAACGTGGACACGTAGAACCGGATGTTCACGCCCGGGTTGGGGAACACCATCCAGAAGACTCGCCGGCTGTTCTTGTCGACGCAGAAAGTCAGCGCATCCACGTCGGTGCCGATGTCGGTGAACTCGCTTGCCGGCAGGGTCAGTGAAATGAATCGGTCTTCAGCGTTCTCGGCAAAGAAGTTCTTGTTGGCGCCATAGTTGTAGCCAAAGAGCACGAGGCCGGTGCGCGCATTGAAGGTGCCGTTGCCGGACATGCGCAGGATCAGAAAGTGGCCTTGCTCCAGCTCGCGCACCAAGAGGCCATTGCCGCCCGTGTGGTCGTATCCTCCAATGCGGCTGGTCACACCCTTGTAGGCCCGAGTTCCGTCTGACTGCACGAAGCTGAAATAGGTCTGGTACGCAACCGTGTCCAGGCCGTAGTGCCCTTGCAGGTACTCGCTCCAATCGGACATGCCGCTGGCGCCGAAGTACGCCCACTTGTAGGCGTCCCCTGCGTTCGGATCAGGCGGGTCATTCTTGGTGCGCGCCGTGTACTTGCCGGCTGCAAAGTCGTAGTACACCAAAGCCATCTGGCGCCGGTTCCAGCCCGCGGCATTGCCGATGTCACTCAAACTCGGGATGGGGTAACCATTGGCATCGGTGACCGCGCCGTTCTGCTGCGCGTAAGCCGTGAGACTGGCAAAGCCCCACTGTGGGTGCCACAGCTGCTTGGTCCACTGGTGGCCAGGATAGGGCTGCCACAAGCTGGGATCCGCCATCGGCGCGCCGAACTGGCGGTAAACGTACCCACCACTGCCCGACGCATACCCGGACTCCGGTCCTTGCGGCGGCATCTGCGGCTGGTGCGAGATCGTGACCGTGCACTCCTGAAACCCCGGGCGAGGCAGTTGAATGCGATCGATCTCGTTGCCCTGGTAGTTCGAGTGCAAGCCGCCGCACAGGTAGAACACGCCCGGCTCACCGTGGATCGTTGCGCTGAAGGCCCGGATGGGCACGCTGTGCACCGTCACCGGGGCCTGCACGTCGACTGCCGCGGCCTTGGAGGCATCGAACACGCCGCCGCCCGTGCCCTGCAGCGAGATCACGCGCCGCGAGTGCGGGCCGACGGTCAGGTATTCCCAGGTGCCGGCCGCAACCGGCACGGACACCGCGTAGTTCCAAGCTGCAGGCACTGTCAGGCCGCCGCCGTTGGTCAGCGTCAGCACGCGCGTGGCCGCGCCAGCGGGTGGTGTGTAGGTGAAGGTGCCAGACGGGGCGCCGCTTGTCAGCGTCAGCGAGCTGGGCGTGAAGGTGCCGCCCGCGCCGCTGTCACTGAAGTTGACAAGCACGTTGCCAGACAGCGCGCCGTTGACCGACACCGTGAACAGCGTCGATGCCGTCAGCGGCGGGCCTCCGTTGGGCCCGGTCAACAGGATCTGCGTGGCCGGTGGCGTGAAAGCAGACGTGGCAGAGCCGGCGAACGTGGCCGCGTCCAGCGCCAGCGCAAACGATGCGGTTGCCGGCCCGATGCGGCCGGCCCGCATGACCACGCCCACCTGCGCCGAGTAGGCGTCGTCGCGGGGGGCGGTCATGTCAGTTGCCGATCGTGATCGTGCAGCCGCTGAAGGAGATTGCCGTGCCGGTGGCGATGGCGCCGCTGAACTGCATGTTGCCCGCGCCAGCGCCGATGTCGAAGTCAGCCAGCGTGGTGCCGCCAGAGGTCTTCAGGCGGAAGAAGGTCGGCGTGCCAGCCACGTTGCTGCCGGCCGAGTTGGTGATGCCGGCTTCATCGATGTCGATCACGCCGCTGGTCTGCGTGCCAATCGCGGAGCCGAAGGTCACATCAGCGAGCTTGGTGCCTGCAGGCGCGGCGCCGACGGCGGGAACAGTGCCGTTCCAGAACTCGCCCTTTGCGGCGCTGCCGGCGGCCGAGATCAGGGCCGCGGCAAGGGTTGACTTGAGGGATGTGACGAATCGCATGGCCATGTCTGTAGCTCCTGAAGGTGCGGCGCGCGCCGCTGATCGAAGGGCTACAGCATCGGATGCTTGGAACGGGAATCAGCGGTCCCGCTGCTCCAATATTTCGGTCTTGCGGTCGCTGCCGCGAGATCCGCCGAAGAAGAATTCCTTGATGCCCAGGAATCCGCCGATCAGCGCGGCGGTGACGATCAGGTTCTTGGTCGCCTGGTCAAGCTCGCCCCAGCGGAAGGCTGCGGCCATGCCGGCGCAGGTGCACACCACGAAGATCAGCGCGAGCAACTCGTGGAACACCATGTTGAAGCAGACGATGCGCTCCGGGCCCGAACGCATGAACGCACGCGCTTTGTCCACGCTGGCTTCGCGCACCTCTTCGATGCGGAACCAGTTGGCGTCGATGGCATCGCGCGCGGCCTGAGCTGCAGCCGGGTCGTTCTTGATGCGCTCCACCGCCTGTTGCGCGTTGGCCGCGCCCAGGGCCTTGGTGACCACATCGAGCGCCACCTGCGCCACGCCGATGTTGCGCTCAGCCACGGGTGACGAAGGCGGGAAGAGCTTGGCCAGGCGCGGAACCTCACTGGCCAGCGAAGGCAGCAGGACTTGGGCCAGGACGCCGAGAAGTGGAAGCATGGGCTTCTCCGGTGTGGGTTCAGGTGCGACCGGCGCTTCGGTCTGCGTGACCTCTGGCCAGCCATCGTTGTCGTTCTGCCGTGGCAGGTAGCGCGGGGTCGGCGCGGGTTCCGGCTCGGCCGCGGGGGGTGCAGTGGGCTGCAGGGGTGCAGCCGATTGCAGGGCCGCGGCGAAGGCCCGCTTCGCGCGCTCCCACCTGGCCAGGCGGTCGGGGTAGCCGTTGAGCCCGCCGTTGATCCGCTTGGTGATCGTTTCCATGTCACCGATGTCGGCGAGGGGGTTCAGGTGCTTGTCGTCCCAGTACGCGGCAGCCGACAGCGCGGCCCAGCGCGGGATGGTCAGCTCCTCGGGGTCGGCCTCGAAGTCCGGCACCTCGTCACCGAACTCGGCCCGCAACTGGTCGCGCACGCGCGCATGGTTGAACCGCCCCGTGATCTGGATCAGGCCATGGCCACGGAACTTGAAGCCGTCGCCCGGTTGGGTGTTGCCGAGATCCTTGTTGCCCTCGTACTTCTTCTGGGCGACCGTCGGGCCCCAGCCTTCCGATGTGGACACGAAGCCCATGGACTCGTGCCCGATCTGCGCCAGGAACGCGGATGCGCGAGCTGGCGTGTCGATGGCGTAGTACGCCATCGCATCGGAAATCGGATGGGCCCACTCGTTGGCCAGGTCCGGCGGGCATCCGGTGACTGCTTGCAGCAGTACCGGGGTCATGGGCAGCATGTCAGACCGGCGAGAGGATGCGCAGCAGCTCGGCGCGCTGCATTTCACTCAGCGGGCCGGTGTTCTGGGCCAGGTACTCGCGGGCCAGGTCCATCTGTTCCTCGCGGATCTCCAGCGGGGTCAGGGTGTGGTCGGCCAGCAGGCGCACATCGCCAGCGCCAACGAACACGGCCGTCGCTTGCTGCTCGGGCGGCAGCTTGTCCAGCACCTGGCGCAGGTAGGACAGGAGGCTGTTCGCATTCACCGGCGTGCCCATGGTGAACTGGCTGTTCTCCGGGCTGGGCCAAACTTGCTTGGTGCGGGTAGTCATGGTTGTTTCCTTTGAAGGGCTGCGTCGAGTTTCAATTCCATGCGCTCCAGGCGCCGGTACAGCGTGGCAGCCGACACCTTGGAGGCTTCTTCCTTGGTCTCCAGCACGGTGATGCGCTGGTCCATCTTGGAGACGTACTCGCCCACGCGAAGGGTCAAGCCGACAACGGCCGTTGCAAGGGCGAACAGGCCGCCGACCAACCACTTGATCGTGGATGGCTTCATGTGCCAGTCTTGCGTGTCTTCGTCGCTCACTTGGCGCCCTTACTTGGAGTTGTTGGGTTCAGCGTGCCGCCAGCGATACCGCCATCAGCGTCGCGTCGCACCTTGAGTTCGTCCACGGTCCCGTCCTCCCGCTTGACCGTGGCGCCGGTGATGGCGCCTGACTTGTCCTTGTTCACGGTGAATGACTGCACCTTGGCAGGGGCATCGGCACCAGGCGCAGCGGCCGGGCCCGGGGCCTGCACCATGACCACCACGGGCGGCTGCGCCGGGGCAGGCTCTGCCGGCGGCGCAGCAGGTGCGGGCGAGGCAGCAACAGGCGCAGGCGGCGGCGCGGCCGCGGCGACCTTCGAGGCTTCCACCGTCGACTTCTCGGCAGCGGCGGCCACCTTCGCAGCTTCAGCCGCGGCAGCGTTGGCCTCATCGGCCCGCTTGTTGGCATCCTCCACGGCCTTGGCCATGTCATCGAGGCGCTTGAGCACGGCGGCCAGGCGCTTTTCGGAGTCCGCGTTGATCTCGGCCATCCTGACGTTCGAGTCGGCCTGGATCTGCGCCACGAGGGACTTGCTGTCGGCCTCGCGGTTGACCTGCAGGGTCTTGGTCGCGGAATCGCTTTGCGCCTGGGCGAGCTGGCGCGACAGGGTGTCGATCTGCGTGGCGGCCTGCTCGCGCACCTGGCGCACGGCATCCTCCACCTGCATCTGCATCTTCAGCGTGGCAGCCGCGCCACCGTCATCGCCACCGGCCGCCATGGCCTGGGACTCGGCGGCCAGCTTGTCGGCCCGCGCGTTGATCTCGCGCACCTTGGCCTGCTGCTCTTCGAGCACGCCTTGCGCCTGAGCCCGCTGCATCTGCAAGGCCTCGGCCTGCTGCCGCATCTGCTCTTCCTGCTGCTGGGCTTCCTCGGGAGAGAGCTTCTTGTTCGGGTCGCGCTCGCCGGTGATCTTCCGAATGGCGTCCGTCACCTCTTGCTTGTTCGGCAAGTCGCTGAACTGCAGGGCGATGGTCAGCACGCGCAGGGAGATCTCGGGCGGCAGCTTCTGGGCAAGCTGGCCCAGGCTGTCGAACATGACCTGGCGCAGGCTGCCGGCGTAGTCCTGCTCGGCGACCTGGAAGTCGGCGATGCTGGCCGTAATGTCGTTGATGAACCGCACCGACCCATCGTCCTGCACCTCGGGCTGGTTCACCCGCAGCCACTCGATCGCGCCCTGCGCGCCGGTGAGGCGAATCACCTTCTCTTCGGAATAGAACTGCTCCACCAGGCTGAGCAGCTTCTCGCCCTGGCATTGCACCGCGAAGCGCAGGTTGTCCAGCGGCTCGGTCGTGGACACGCTGCCCTGAAGCTGGCGGGCCTTGATGGCCTCGCCCGACACGGCATTGGACTGCCGGCCCATGTTCTCCTGGTTCACGCCGGCCGACTTCTGGATGCTCTGCGCATCCATGGCCATCATCTGCAGCTGGCCGGTCGCGGCGTCGGTGTCGCGCCGGATCTCGAATTCTTTGCCGGACTTCTTGATGATCACACCATCGGGCAGCTGCGCCTCTTCGCGCGCCACGTCCCAATCGTCCACCGCGTTTTCGTCGGCGACGATCTGGTTCGTGTTCAGCAGCCACAGCGCCTTCGATGCGCGCTTGTTCAGATCCTGCTGCACGTCGCGCACGCGGCGGATGATGCCGTAGGGCTGGCGGTCCTTGTTTCGCCGGTAGCAGAAGATGGGCGTCAGGCTGAAGCGGTTGTGCCGGTAGATGCTCGGGTTCATGGCCAGGAGATCGGCCTCGGTGAACACAGCCACGTGCATGCGCATCGCAACCTTGTCAATGATCGATCCGCCGTGCATGTTCAGGGCCGCGGTCAGCGCCGTGTCGCGCTCGTGGTAGTACAGCCCCTTCAGCGGGCCGGCCGACACGATCTTGACCCGCGCCGGCCTGCGGTACTGGCACTCGATCAGCTTGATGCGCACGCGCTTGGAGTCGGCCATGTAGCCGCTGAACGGTTGCAGGCTGCCACTGCGCACGACGGCGCCGTTTTCGCCGTCCAGCGGTGTGCGCCAGTCCTGCTCATCGGCCATCGGGTCGAAGTGCATGGCCCAGTCGCGCTCGGCACGCTGGATCTTGTCCAGCCGGTCGGGGAACATCAGCGCGGCGATGTCGGCATCCACCCAGCGCCAGCGGAATATGTACCGGCCATCCTCGATGTCGTAATCGTAGGCGGCCGAGTCGTGCAGCACGCAGCGCCAGTCTTCCCAGCGGTCGTAAATGATCTCCTTGGTGGGGTCGTCGTTGACCCCGCCATCGATCCAGCCGAGGCCGCCCTTGATGCTGTCGGCGAAGGCCCGGGACCGCGCGAAAGCGCTGCGGTTCACGTCGCTCACGTACTTCAGCACCTTGGTCTTCACGTCGGCCAGGTCGACGTCATCTTCGGTGCGGGGAAGCACCTTCCAGTCCACGCGGTTGCGGCGCTCGGTCCCGATCAGCCAATCGGCCATCGGGGCTACCTCGTTGAACACGAGTGGCATTTGCTTGCGGTCGGTGACGATGGCCGCGTCCTCTGGATCCCACTGCTGGCCGTCGTAGAAGTCGTGGTCAACGGCCATTTCAAGGCGGTTGGGCGACTGACGATCGCGCTCGTAGTAGTACCACTCCATCAGCTGCCGGTGCTGCTTCTTGGACTCTTCGGAGTCCAGCGGGTTCGGTGGCGTGCCCGTGGTCAGCGCGTTGCGCTCGGTGCCCACGTCGACCATGCCGGCCGGGCCGCGCTTGCGCATTTCCAGGACGTTAGCCATAGCTGGCGCCCTGCTCTGCTTCGAGCTTGATCTCGTCCGAGAGGATCACCTTGCCGGCCTCGCGGAGCTCGCGGTGGCCGTAGCTGCCGCGCAGCAGCTCGGGCTCGGGCGCGCCTGGCATGCGCACCAGGTCGGGCAGACCCTCGTTGATGATCGTGCCCACCCTCACCCAGTTCATGCGGCTGGGCTCCAGGCCCAGAACCTCGCAGGCGATCTGGCACTGGCGGGCCAGATACAGGGGTTGGTCGTACCTCCAGGCAGCGGACTCCATGACCACGTACCAGGCCGCGCCGGGCCGGTGCCGAGGCAGCAGCACGAGAGCCCGTTCGTCGTTCATCCACGTGTAGATAGCCACCAGGTCGCCGTGAACGCGATGGTGGTGCGCCTTGCGCAGATCAACAGTTGCACCCATGAACGCCCCTTTGCAGGGGCGATCTTCGGATGCTTGGAACGGGATTGGGCTACGTCAAGCCGTCATCGCCGACCCACCGCCCCGGCGCCATGGCTTCTTGGCCCCGCCGGCCAACGGAGTCTTGCGGTTGAACCCGCCGCTGAACGTCTCGCCGGCATCGGCCACCTGGCCGAACTGGCGGAAGGCATCCGCACCGTGGCTGTTCTCGTCGTGCAGCGGCTCATCCTTCCAGCAGGCCCGCACCTTGTCCCACTGCTTGCGATAGTTGGCCAGGCGCTTCAGGCCCACGTCGCAGGTGGACTCATCAAACCAGCACGACCCGAAGACGTTTCGCGTGGCCGTGATGCCCGTGAGCACCGCGGTCACGCGCGGCACCACCTCGAAGCGCTGGCTCGGCATCAGCTTCTCCAGCATTTCCAGCGGCGAACGGTTCGTGTCTGGGGTTTCGCCCAGGCGCTTGATCGCGGCGTCGTGCGGCAGGAAGTGCCGGCCGTAGATCAGTTGGCGCTCGGCGGCCTGCTGCTGCAGCCACAGCACGTAGTGAATCAACTCCTCGCCGCTGTTCTCGTAGTATCCGATCCATCGGTTTTGCGGGCCCACTCGCTGGTGCAGCCAGATGGTGAGCATGTCGTTGCGGCCCAGATCCCAGAAGGTGTTGACGGGCACCGCCTCCACCGGGATGTCGGGCAGGATCCGGTGCGTGGAGCGCGCCTTGGACAGTTGCGAGGCGTAGTAGCACCCCTGCGTGCTGACCTGGAAGGCCTCGCCCGGGTAGCTCGGGTACTCCTGCCACATCAGCGGCTGGTCGTCCGCGAAGTCGTTGCGCAGCGTCACCACGTACCAGGCCCGCTTGCGGTCCGACAGGCGCCGGTCGATGATGCCCTCGACCTTGCGGAAGTACTCCAGCATGCCCTCGGTGATCACCACACCCTGCGGGTCCAGCTCGTACTCCGGCGCGTCCCACCAGTTGAAAAAGTGGAAGCGCCAGTCCTTGGGCGTCAGCTTCTCACCCTTCTCGGCCTTGGCCATTGCGATCTGGGCCAGTTCGTAGAACTCGCCGCCCTGCCCTTCGGCCGTCGACTCGATCACGCACAGGCCCGACTTCGGCACCGACGGGATGGAGCCCGTCACCACCTCGCGCGCCCGGGCCGGGTACTTGGCGGCGATCTTGCCGAACTCCGACACATGCAGCCGGTGCGTCGTGCCGCCGCGCACCGAGGTGGCGACCTTGATCACCGCGTCGTTGTGCGCAAAGACCAACTGGGTCTTGTTCTTGGTCTTCAGCGGAAAGCGCTCGCGCAGCTCATCAGGCAAGCGGTTGTAGGCGAACAGCACCTTGTCGCGGAAGATCTCTTCAGCGGCCTCGCGCTCGTGGGCGATGATCCCGCACTTGATGGGGCTCTTCGAGAACAGCGCGGTGTCCAGCCACAGGATTGCGATCAGCGTGGTGATGCCGCGCTGCCGGACCTTCAGGATCAGGTTGCGATACCAGAGCGTAGCCAGCAGCTTGCGCTGGGCCACGTTGGGCGCGAACTTCATGACCAGGCCGTCGGTATCGTCCTCGTCGTCACCCTTGACGATAATATGGTAGAGATTTTCGAGTCTCCACATCGGGTCATCAAGGTGCTCGGCCAGGGCGAGCGCGGCGGGGTCTAAGGTCATCCCTTGTCGCCCTCGTGCCACCAACGAATCCAAGCCTTGACCTTCTCTTCGTCGCCTGGCCTGAAGGTCACATAGGCCACGTGATCCCCGCGCATCACCTGGCCTGGTCCTTTGAGAAAGATGTCGTCGGGATGCTGCATAACGGTGCCCAGGTGCTCCATGTCTCGGGTGCGACTTGCCTGCCGGACCTGAAGCCTCTCGCCGCGCGTCCAGCCAGCCGGGACGAACCCGATGTCGAAGACTTGCATGTCAACCGCCCGACCCAGACCAATGCCCACCCACCGGCATGCTGGCTAAGTTCAGCGTGAGCGTGTCAATGCCATTGCCGCAGCCGCTGTCGAAGTGGCACGCGACCTCCACGGCTTCCACCGCAGTCTTGCCGAGGTGCATCGCGGCGAGCGCGAAGTCACGGCCGCTGCCGATGGCGAAGTTCTGGGGCGGGAAGCGCAGCGGGTGCGGCGTGCTCTCGAACTTGTGCAGCGATCGATCTGGTAGAACGACAAGCAAACTGGCCCAGTTTTTGTCATCGCGCTGGGCCGCTGGGAAGTCCTTGGGCGTGCAGTTGTGCGTCGCCCAATCGAGCAGCTCCTCACCTGCGTCAGCGTTCCCCGCGTACCCAGCGATGCAGCCCAGATACTGGCCACGCTCAATCCGAAAAATCTTGGTCGTGGTCCGAATCAACGTGCCCAGCACAGCCCGCTTGTCAGCGGCCAGCGTGTGGCCGTCCCATGCAATGACGCTCATGAACTTCCCCCGCCGGCATCCGCCACCGGACCGATCACGTTCCCCGACAGCCGCCCGATCAGCGCAGCCAGCGCATCGGCCTTCTGCTCGTTGTCCTTCTGGAACAGGCCCAGGTGCTGCATGCCCGCCTTGATCGCGTCGACCTTGTTCCAGAAGCGGTACTTCACCCGGCCCATGTCATCGATCTCGAACGAGGCGACGGCGGCGCGCGTGGCCGCGTCCAGTTCGTTGGGCAGCAGCACCTGTCCTTCAGGCCCGATGATCTTGGCCGGATCCGACAGCGCCACGCGGCGCAGCTCCCGCAGGAACTCGGCCCGATCGAGCTCGGCATCGTCCGCCGATTTCTTGGCCAGCATTGCGACCCTTAGTGAAACGTTAGCGTCCGCTGACAACTTCGAGGCGTTGACGATCACCGACTGCGACCCCCACGCTTTCGACCTGGGGTAAGCCTCGCGGTACGCCTGCGCCTGGCTCTTCCCGTCGGCCACGCCCTGCGCAAACTTCTCCTGCGGCCCGGTCAGCCCCCATTCGTTCTTCATGGCACCCACTCCCAGATGAACGGCGCGGAGCCAAACTGGCCAGGTTGTCGCCCTTCTACCGACACGCGCAACAGGCCCGCAGCGTGCAGCCCACGGGTCCAGCGGCGTGCGCTGTGGTCGGAAACCCTGGCCTCGACCATCAGCGCTTTGATCGACAGCGGCTTGGCCTTCAGTGCGCGAATGACCCGCGTCCCGGCCTTGATCGTGGACCCCGGGTCCATCACGGATTTGCGCGTCATGCCTTGATCTCCCGCACCTCGATGCCGAACAGCGAGAGCATCAGCTTGCGCTTGATGACCCAGACATCCGTGCTGCAGCCCTTCACGTCCTCCACCACGCGCTTGCCGGTGCGGTCGGTGTAGCAAAAGTCCGCGATGTACACCACGGCGCGCTCGAACCCACCACTCGGCCGCTTCTGCCGCGCCAGCAGCACGTAGGACACCTGGCGCTCCAGGTTGCGGATCTCGCCCGCCTTCAGCAGCTGCTGCAGCGCACACCAGCGGTTCGCCTCGGCCTTGCTGTCGAACTTCTGGCCGTCGATCTCGGTGGGCACGTTCTTGTACTTCCGGTTCACGCGCTCGCGCGGGTTGTTGCGCCACTCGATCAGGCTGGGCCGGCCGCCCTTGGTGGGCGCCGGGATGTCCATGGTCGCGGCCAGCTTGCGGGCCAGCGGTGAGCGCGGGTCGAGCTTGATCACAGGCCCCTCACTGGCGGATGCACGCGCGGCGGCGGCGGGTTGGCGGCCTTGCGCAAAGCCATGGCGTCCACGTAGCCGTCGCACAAGGCGCTGTGCTCGTACTGCGCTGTGGCCGTCGGATCCTTCGAGATCCCGCCGACAGGCACGGTCGCCTGGGCGCGAGCGCAGCGGCTTCGGGCCCTGCAGCCGTGGGCATCCGGCCTGCAGCGCCACTCGAAGGGGGCCAGGAGGTCGCTCATGCTGCGCCCTTCGGTGGTGCGGGAAGCGGCATCCAGTGAGTCGGGCGCCAGCCTCTGTAATCAACGCGCACATAAACGGGCCGCACTCCGTCGCACCAACCTAGAAAAGCCCTGTCAATCTCGCGCCCATCCCAACCCAAAAAACCTTCGATATCGCGCGGCGCCGTCTCAATCGGCTGCCAGCCCGTGCTGAAGTCGCTCATGCTGCGGCCTGGTGGGTGATGGGGCCGGCGGTGAGGTGGATCATGCGGATCTGCTTCTGGCGCGCCCTGCGCAGGTGGTCTGAACGGCGCGCAACGCGCAGCCTCGGTTGCTTCGGCGGCTTGCGCGCATCAGCGCCCGGCCCGAACTTCAGCACCTGGGCCCACTTGGCCTGCTTGGCATCAGACCGGACCCAGCCGCTGATGTGCGCGAAGCCGAGTTCGCGCAGCAGCCGCACAAGCGGCACGATGTAGTGGTGATGAACGCCGGTCTGCTCCGTCAGTTCGGCGCGCGTGGCGCCCGCCATCAGGCCCTGGATCAGCAGCGAGAAGGCGAGCAGCTCTGGGTTGACGCGACGCTCCATGAACACCTGACCAGGCGGCCGTTTGTGCTTGGCCGGGTACGGCGCATTCACCCCTGGGCCGCCAGCAAACACAGGCGACCACACTCTTTGCGACGGAGACTCGCATTCCCAGCGGCAGACATGCGCCACACCCATCCGCACCAAGCCCCAAAGCTGTTCGCGCAGTCGCGTTCCGTCGCCAGAGTTGCCGCGCTCGGCGACGATCCTGGCGTGCGTCTTTGGCTCGCGGTGCAGTCCCACCAGCACGCGGGCCCAGGCCTGGTGCCCCATGCGGCTCAGTCCGGGTGACGTGCTCATGCCGCAGCCCCACCAGCCCGCGCGCCAACGTGGCGCTCCACGGCATCGAGCATCGCGCGCTGGGCGGCGTTGAAGGTCCGGTCGCCGTTGTCGCGGATGTCGCGCAGCCGCTCGGCGCAATACTCGGCGTGCGTCACGGTCATCCGCTTCGGCGCGGCGTTCATGGCCGCCACGACCTTGGCGACGCCGGCCGGGTCCGGTTTCGGGTCCGGCGCAGGCAGCAGCAGATCGTCCAGCCGGCGCGCGGCATCGCGCACCAGGTTGCGGAACTGCAGCACGGTCGGCGGCTCGCCGGCCGGCAGCGATTCCAGGGCATCGGCCAGGGCCTTCGGCCGATGGGTGAAGCCGGCCAGCTCGTGGGCCCATGACGCCTTCACGGCGGCCAGGTCCATGCCCGACCAGCGCGACAGGAAGGCATGGCCGTAGACCATGGTCATGCGGTCGAATAGGCGGTCAACCCAGGGCGCGGGCAGGGGGGGGTGCATTCGGGTTCTCCTTGGTGGCGTTTTGTGCCGCGGCGCGTCGCTTGACGCTCTCGGACACGAGGTTGGGCACGGCTTCGAGCATTCGCTGCTCGCCGGCCGTCAGCGGCCTTTCGGGCAGTGGCCCGTGGTGCACCTGGGCCGCGGCTTTGGCGGCTTCCGTTCGTCGGCCCTGCACGACGGCCAGCACGTAGGCGAACGGATCCCCGGTCTTCAGCGCCCGGCCGGCGCAGGAGGTGAACTCCTCGACCGTGGCGCCGGCTGCGACCAGCATGGCCAACGTCGGGTGGTCGGGGTTCGCGGTCGGGAACCCGGCTCGCCGGAGTGCGATGCAGATCTCGACCTCCGGCCTCATGGCGCGCGCCTGCGGCGTTACCACTGGTGGCGTGCTTTGAGGGGGAGTTGGTATTTCTCCGTCTTCCGTGGTACGTGGTACGTGTCGCCTTCCGTCTGGAGTCACGTCGTTGTCCCGTGGGACATCCGCGTGACTGGCCGGGGACGGCGGCGGCTTCGGTGCGGGCGGCACCGGAGTCTCGGTGGGCTCTGGTGGCGCGGGCGGCGAAGGCGGATTCTTCGCGCGCTGCGCGGCCTTGCGGTCGGCTTCCGATCTCCGCTTGGCCATCATTTCCAAGACCAGTTCGGTCATGGTTTGGTGGTACAGCCGGCCATCGTCGGCCTTGACCCAGCCCCGCATGAGCACGGTGCGGAACTTCGGCCAGGTCTTGGGCGGCATGCCGATGCGGGCGGCGATCACAGTCTCGTCGGCCTCGAAGCTGCCGCACGGGGTCTGCCGCCAGGCGGTGAGCCACAGCATCAGCAGCCAGGGCCTCGCCTCGGGGCCGGCCAGGGCCCATGTGGCGCTCTGCTCGATGCGCTGGTAGTCGAGCTCGAACCGCCAGCCTTTGGCGCGGGTGTCGGCCGGGTACGGCGCTGGAGTGCTCAAACAGCCTCCCACTCGCGCTCGGCCCGCCCGGCTGTGCTCTGCACGTTGCGCCCAGTCGGCCGCGCCAGGCCCGCGCGCTCAAGTTCCGTGAGGCGCCGGCACACGGCCACGCCCGTGATGCTGGTGCGGACGGCGATGCCGTCCTTGCCCAGCGGCCCGTGGGCCTTCAGGCAGTCCACGATGATCCGGTGGTGCCTGGCAGCCAGTTCGCGCGCCTGGGCGGCGGCCTGGTGGCTGGTGGCAGGGTCTGTGCGCCTGGCGATGGGCGGCGCATCGAAGCTCAGAGCAAGTTGCATTGCGTGTCCTTCCACACAGACGCGATGAGCGCCGAGTGGATAGCCTGCGGCGGGGCGAACTGTGCGCGCCTCATGGGGAAGGAGAACCCGGTACTTGCGTGGCTATCCGGTACTTCAGGTAGCGGGGGTTCGTGCTGGTGTCGCGCTGGGTGGACTCGATCAGGCCCACGCTGCGCAGGTACACCAGCGCCCAGGCCACGGTTTTGTCCGACTTGCCGACAGCGGAGGTGATCTGCCGCTGCCAGTACCAGCGGTGCGGATCGAGCTCCAGGAAAAGCATCACCTGGTAGCACGTGCCACCGGGCCGGATCACGCCCCGCGGGTGCGGGTTGTACGGCGGCCGGGCCTGCCGGGCGTTCGGCGCCGACAATGCGACGGGGTAGGAAATAAGCTGGCGCGCGATCCATTCCGTGCTCACGATCAATCAGGCCGACCGCAGTCGTGTTGGGTTTTGGTGGTTGGCCAGCAGCGCCTCGATGCGCGCCTGGCGCTTCGCGGCTTCGCGCAAGTCCTGCAGGTTCTCGCGCAGCAGTTCGGCCAGTTCGTCGGCCGGCTCGATGGGCTCGGGCGGCGCGTAACTCAGGCGCTGCGCGATGTACTCCATCCCGGTGTGCACGCCGGCATCGCGCGCCATGCGCAGGATCAGCAGCACCTGCGCGAAGTCCAGCTTGGCCGGGCGATCGTCGTTCAGGCAGTCGCACAGGGTCTTCTGCGCATCGAGCACGGACTTCTCGGGCCAGAGCTTCGGCGCGACGGCCTTGGACCCGCCAAGGCTGCGCACCACGTCCTCCAGCATCTTGTTGGGCGTGTCATCCATTGCGAACCCTTCCGAATCTTTCGGAAGCCGTCGGAAAGCCCGGCGACGACACTGCTTCCATGTTCAAAGCCTTCTTCGATTCCACCTGGGCGCAACTCGGCGCGCTGGCCGCGCTCGTGGTCTGGCTTGAGTTGCGCGACGGGCCCGTGGCCGGCAGCTGGAAGCAACCGCTGCGCGAGGCCGCTGCCGGTGTGGTGGTCTGGAGCCTGCTGTACCTGCTCGTGACGCAGGGCCAGGGCTGCGCTGGGCTGAAGAGCCAGAAGGCGACGGTGCGCCCGTCACTTGGCCCCCTGCACGGCCGGCACGTCCAACGCGGCCTGGATGTGGGGCATGAACTTGCGCACCGTCTCGATACCGGGGTTCGATGTCTCGCCCCGCTTGATCTTGTAGATCGTCGTGGGCGGGACACCAGAGAGGATGGCCAAGCGGTCGATCTGCGCCATGCCAAGGGGCGAAAGCGCGGTTCTGACTTCTTCGGCACTGAGGGCAGCGTTTGTCATACCCCGTAGATTACCGCATCCGGTAAGGCGCGGTCAACCGCCTTCGGTTGAAGAAGGGAACTGCGGTGGTGGGATGAGACAGAACCTCAAACTGATCATCCGCGCCAACGTGCGCCGCATGCTCGCCCTGGCGGACGGCGACTCCGGCGTGTCTCAAGTCATGCGCCTCGGGTTTTGCCCACGATTACCGAAAGCGGTTGACACGCCTTTACCGCATCCGGTACATTATTTCTGGGGCGGCAATCAAGCCGTCAGGAGACCAGAAGATGGACAAGAAGAAGTGCGAAGTGATCGTGCGCGACGTGTACGGCATCCCCAAGGTGTACCCCGTCAACGACGTGGCCAACCTCTTCGCCGAGATCGCTGGCAAGAAGACGATGAGCTCGGCAGACCTGAAGCGCATTGAGGCCCTGGGCTTCGAAGTCGTGCAGATCGTGCGCCCTCTGCGGATGGCCGCATGAGCACCGGCGCCTTCATCGTGCTGGCCCTGGCCGCGCTGATGTTTGCCGGCGTGGCCGTTGCGACGCTGTTCGGGCTGGCTGAGGACCCGCGTGGGCCTGGGCC